>Ga0315338_1000278_pt1 | contig 150465 bp, 144 predicted proteins | sample ASW8metaG_FD_204518 | JGI IMG/M metagenome (GOLD analysis project Ga0315338, IMG submission 204518) | Ammonia-oxidizing marine archaeal communities from Monterey Bay, California, United States - ASW #8 | ecosystem: Environmental > Aquatic > Marine > Coastal | place: USA: California | collected... | reverse complement strand
TTTTTTCCATCAGTACGTTTCTGCCTCTTGGTCCTAGTGTTGCTTTTACTGCTCTTGCAAGCTGACTTACACCGCTTAACAGGGAGTCCCTTGCTGCTGTGTCAAATTTTATTTCCTTTGCCATTATTTATTCCTCCTGAATTTTACTTCTCTACTACAGCAATTATTTCAATTTCATCAATAATTACATGGTCTTTTTCTTCTAGGGTTATTTCTGTTCCTGAATAAGGACCAAAAAATACTACATCTCCCTTTTTTACCGACATTGCCACTTTTGTTCCATTCTGTAAAATGGCACCGTCTCCAACTGCAACTACAACTCCTTCAAGGGGTTTTTCATTTGCAGTATCGGGAATGATAATTCCACCCTCTGTTGTTTCAGGAGCATCATCTCTCCTAATCAACACCTTGCTACCTAATGGTCTGACCTTCATTTTACTACCTCCTAAAAATCTGTGAATTAGCACTTCAACTATTTAAGTGCCAATAAAATATTCATCAATTGGCTTGTGTCAAGGGAGTTTATTAAAAAAAATAAAAATTTGTAGGGATTTACGCTATAAATTTACTTCAAATGCATTTTTAATAACTCTGCATACCTCGTTATTTAAATCAACAGATACTACATCGAAACGTTTATCACAAATATCTGTTTTTGTACTGATATTATAGATTAATGAGGTTTTTATAAGTTTTTGCTGCTTACGTTTATCAACATACTCTTCCGGCAACCCATAATCGGTACGTTTTCTTGATTTTACTTCTACAAAACACAAAACTTCATTCTCAACTGCAACAATATCTATCTCACCGTATTTACACTTATAATTTTTTTCTACTACTTTATATCCGCATTTTTTTAAAAATTTGCAGGCCAGTTGTTCACCCTTACGCCCTTTTATTGGAGCCTTTTTCTGTTTTGTATTAAATAATATATTTATATATTTAATTATACTCACATGATAATTATTCAATTTAATCAGGTTATTTCAAGATATAAAATTATTTTAAAATGAAATTGGGCACTTCGAGGTGTATTTGCTTTTCAAATATTTAATTGCCTATATTAATATCTACTACCTTTTCTAGCCTTGATATTTCTTTTGTTACTTTTCTTTATATCAAGATAAAGAAAAGTAAATGCAGTAACCCATATTCAATTATCTATATATCTTTCTAAATCTTTTCTTTTAATTCTATTAGCTTATTAAGTGCTTCAAAGGGGGTCATGTTCATAAGGTCGAGGTTTTTTATCTCCTCAGTTAAATCACTATTTATATCCACAACTACATCGTCTTCGGATGGTTCAAAAAGAAGTATCTGATCACCCGCCATAAGTTCGTAAAGTTTTTCCTGCACTTTTTCCAGAGTAGAAAGGGTTTTCTTTGCAGATGTGATTACCTTTTGAGGCACTCCCGCAAGCTTTGCAACCTGGATACCGTAGCTGTGGCTTGAAGAACCGGGATCGAGTTTTCTTAAAAAAATAATCTTATCTTTTTGTTCTTTAACAAGCACATTAAAGTTTTTTACCCGTGGTTTGGAAAGCGTCAGCTGGGCAAGCTCGTGGTAATGGGTAGCAAAGAGCGTCTTTGCCCCGAGGTCATGCAGGTATTCTGCAACGGCCCAGGCAATACTCATACCGTCAAAGGTACTTGTACCGCGGCCAATTTCATCAAGTATCACAAGGCTCTTATCAGTTGAGTTTCTTAAGATGTATGCTGTTTCAACCATCTCTACCATAAATGTAGAAAGGCCTTTGGCAAGGTTGTCAGAGGCCCCGACCCTGGTAAATACCTTATCCACTATTCCTATTCTCGCGTATTCAGCGGGTACAAAGCTCCCCATTTGTGCAAGTATTACGATATGAGCCGCCTGCCGTATAAGCGTTGATTTACCGGCCATATTTGGCCCGGTAATAAGTAGAAACTGCTGCTCAGAATCAAGCATTATATCATTTGGTACAAATCCGTTTTCAAGTTCAAGACGCTCAACCACCGGGTGCCTGCTCTGTTTGAGTTCTATAGTCCCGCTGTCATCAATCTCCGGCCTTACGTACCCAAAATCCGAAGCCGTCTCCGAAAAAGAACAAAATACATCTACCATTGCTATTAATGCAGAACTATTCCTTACCCGTACCGACTCATTTGCAACCTCAGACCTCAGCAATTCAAACAGCTTTTTTTCGAGCTCAATAATTTTATCCTGGGCACCAAGAATCTTTTCTTCAAACTCTTTGAGTTCAGGGGTTATATATCTTTCGGCATTTGTAAGTGTTTGTTTTCGGATATAAGTTTCGGGCGTAAGTTCGATGTTTGCCTTTGTAACTTCAATGTAATACCCGAATACCCTGTTGTATCCGATTTTTAGTGAATTAATTCCTGTCTTTTCCTTTTCTGTTGTTTCAAGATCGGAGATCCATTTTTTTCCCTCAGTCTGAATTGACCTTAGTTCATCAAGTTCCGCGTTGTAACCCACTCGGATTATCCCGCCTTCTTTTGACGAAAGAGGCGGTTCGTCTACCAGGGAGGCAGAAAGCTTCTCCCTAATATCGGAAAAATCATCAAGATCATTCACGACAGATTTAAGCAACCCGCATTTAACGGAGTTCATAAGTGATTTGACCACGGTTAGGGAAACTGAGCTGTCCCTCAATGCACCAAGATCACGGGGCCTTGCTGCAAGTGTGGTAATCCTTCCAATCAGCCTTTCAATATCATTTATTTTTTTTAGTTCGCTCCTAAGCTCAGTCCTGAGATTTATATTAGTTTTAAGTTCGGCAGCAGCATCGAGCCTTTCGTTTATATCATCTGCATTCATAAGGGGATAGTTAAGGTACTGCTTAATAAGCCTGCCGCCCATCCCGGTAACAGTATTATCTATTGTGTTGATTAAGGAAGGCCCTGTCGGATCTCCATTGAGGGGCCGGAATATTTCCAGGTTTCTTCTTGTTGACTCATCAATCTCCATAAAATCTGTTGTTTTGTAGTAAACGGGTTCGTGAAGATCCGGCATAAAATCCATCTGGGTCTCTTTTAGGTAATTTAGCAATACGCCGCTCGCAACAACAGGATCAGGATTGCCGTTAAATCCGTATGCTTCCAAAGTTGATACCCCGAGATGTTCTTTTAGTACATCGGTAGTATGCTGCTGATCCCAGTTCCATTCATCTATATATGTAACCAGGGGATTATGAGTATTCTTAATATGAACAGCCAGCTCTTTTTTATTTTCAAACTGGTTTTCACTAAGCAGAAGCTCTTTGGGTTCCAGCCTTGAAAGTTCACCTAAAAGTTCACCTTCATTTTGAAATGAAGTTACTTTGAACTCCCCGGTGGAAACATCGCAGTAGGACATAGAGGGTTTTAAAGAATTAAAATATATTGAAGCAATATAGTTATTGGTTTTTGATTCCAGGTTCTCAGAATCAAGTATCACACCGGGAGTCAGTACCTTTACAACCTTTCTTTTTACAACTCCTTTAGCATCTTTTGGATCCTCAACCTGTTCACAGATTGCAATTCTACACCCGCTTTTCAGGAGTTTTGCCAGGTAGGGTTCAGCGCTGTGGTAAGGGATACCGCAAAGTGGTACAGGGTTTTTGCTGGATTTATTCCTTGAAGTTAGTGTAATGCCCAGTATGCCCGATGCGATTTTAGCATCGTCAAAAAACATCTCGTAAAAATCCCCCAGGCGGAAAAAAAGAATAGCATTGGGATACTCTTTTTTTATCTCGTTATACTGCTTAATCATGGGGGTTTCAGAACTCATACAATATGATTATATCAACTTGGAAAAAGTTCTGAAAGTATTTAATCAAAAATTTTTAATTTTTAATCCTGTTTTAAGCATCAGGGGTATTAATATTAATTTTATTGTGGTAATTTTTCATTATGAATAATGAACTATCTGCCAAATTTGCTATCGGCCATGTAATTCATCACAAAAAGTTTGACTACCGCGGTGTAATTATTGATGTCGACCCCGTTTTCAGCGGAAGTGATGAGTGGTATGATGCTGTTGCCAAATCAAAGCCTCCCAAAGACAAGCCATGGTACCATGTGATTGTTGAAGGAAGTTCTGACCAATCATACGTAGCAGAAAGACACCTGGAGCCGGACAGCTTCCTGGGCCCGGTTGACCATCCGCTGGTTGAATTCATATTTTCTGATTTTAAAAACGGCAAGTACAGTTTAAAAGAAAACTCGAACCTGAATTAACTGTTAGTGCCTTTTTGAAATATCTTCCAGGTGAGTAAATGTTTCTGCAACAGCTGCCTTATAAGCCCTTTCAAATGAAGCAGGGAGACTCTCATCTTTTAGTAAATCACCTTCATGCAGGTATTCATAAATCTCGCCATAATGTTTTATATCATTGGCCCCTACTCTTCTCATAATATGCCACTGCCTTAAGTCCTCGGTTCGGGCAATTCCCATAGTACCAATAATTTCTGCAACACTATTTACGGTTTCTTTGTGATAGTTTGCCACCCTTACTTTTTTATCAGATACAACAAGGCCAGCTACAAGTATCGGGTTTTGAGTAGTAACGCCGACCGGGCAGGTATTGTTGTTGCACCTTAGTGCCTGGATACACCCGAGTGCCATCATCATGGCCCTTGCAGAGTTGCATGCATCTGCACCAAGGCAAAGCTGTTTAACAATTCCAAACCCCGATGTAACTTTTCCGCTTGAAATAACTCTGATTTTATCTCTTATACCAAAACCTATAAGTACGTTGTGAACAAACACGAGTGCAGGAACAAGCGGGGTGCCTATGTGATTTGAATATTCAAGGGGCGCTGCACCGGTACCGCCTTCACCGCCGTCAACAACAATGTAATCAGGATATATACCCGTGGAAATAATTGCTTTACATATTGCAATGAACTCTCTTCTTTTACCTATACAGAGTTTAAAACCAACTGGTTTTCCATCAGATAATTCCCTAAGCTGCTTTACAAATTCGAGCAGTCCTTCAGGGGTTGAAAACGAGCTGTGGGCAGGGGGTGATAATACGTCCTGGTCCATAGGTACATTTCTTATCTCGGCAATCTCCGGGGTAATTTTTGCAGCCGGCAGTATGCCGCCGTGCCCGGGTTTTGCTCCCTGGGAAAGCTTAATTTCAATCATCTTAACATGTTCATAACTTGCTTTTTCCTTGAACTGGTCCTTGCAGAATGTGCCCTCAAGAGTCCTGCATCCAAAATAGCCGGTCCCAATCTGCCACACCACGTCGCCTCCCTGCTGATGATACTTTGTAAGGCCGCCTTCTCCCGTATTATGAGAAAAATTTCCAATTTTAGCACCTTTGTTTAAAGCCATGACGGCATTTCGGCTAAGTGCACCAAAGCTCATTGCAGATATATTTAAAATACTTGCAGAGTATGGCTTACTGCACTGGGGGCCGCCGATAGTAATTCTGAGGCTGTCGGGATCTACGTGTTTTGGATGGAGGGAATGGTTGACCCATTCGTATCCAACATCATATACATCTTTTTGAGTTCCGAATGGAAGGGTGTCCATCGAGCTTTTTGCCCTCTGGTACACTATTGACCTTTCCTCCCTGCTGAAAGGGGCACCATCTGTGTTAGACTCTACGAAATACTGGTTTATTTCCGGGCGGATAAGTTCGAAAAAATATCTCAGGTGGCCAATCAGGGGAAAGTTTCTGCGGATTGCGTGCTTGACCTGGAAAAAATCATAAAGCCCTACAAGTGATAAAGGAATTACAACTACAAGTGACCATAATACAAACGGGTAGTAGTAGCCTGCCCCGAATATTACTGCCAGTACAACTATTAGTGTTATTATAAAGTCTCTTCTCATAGTAAGTAAATCTACAATCTATTACTCAATAGTAAATATATGTTTTAAGAGCTGTTTTCTGATCTGTTCAGCTTTGCCGTTATACTCCTGACTAAAAATCTTGGTGAAATCCTTACTAAAAGTGGAAGCAGTTTGTTGGAGAATCCCGGTATCACCACGGTCTTACCGTTTAGAAAACCGTTATAGCCCTGAAGGGCCACATCCTTTGCGTCCATAGTACCAAATTTAAATAAAAATGACCTGTCCAGTCCGGACACTTCGCCAAACTCCGTATTTGTTGGGCCGGGTGCGAGGCAGGTTATTTTAATATTACTGTTTTTAAGTTCTTCTTTTAATCCTTCCGTAAAGGAAAGGACATAAGCCTTTGTAGCATAATAAATAGTAGCATAGGGGCCGGGCTGGAAACCTGCAAGAGACCCTACATTTAAAATTCCGCCGTTGTTTTTTTCGACCATCCCTGGAATAAAGAGCCTGGTAAGTGAAGTAAGGGCGGTAATATTCAGCTTGACCATATCAACCTGCCTTTTATAATCAAGCTCTGTAAACGGGCCTACAGTGCCAAAACCGGCGTTGTTCACAACTATATCAATATTTTTATCTTTTAGATTATTAAAAATTTCTTCTGAAGATTTTTCGATAGTTAAATCTTTTGCAATGACATTTACTTCAATCCCAAATTCTGTCTTAAGTTCACCGGCAATTTTATTTAACAGTTCTTCACGCCTGGCAATAAGTACCAGGTTGTTTCCATCCCTTGCAAATAATTTTGCAAGTTCAAGCCCTATGCCTGAAGACGCGCCTGTTATTAAAACATTATTCATAACCTGGTTTAGTATAAATCAATATTAATAAATTTAATGTGGATTTATTTTTTATTATTCATCTCTTCTTCAATGCGGGTGCAGTATTTATCTCCCCATTTGCTTAGCATATCAAGTGTTGGAATAAGGGTTTTACCTATTTTAGTCAGAGAATACTCCACCTTGGGCGGTATCTGGGGATATTCCCTTCTATTTATTATATTGTAATTTTCAAGTTCTCTCAGCTGGTTTGTCAGTGTCCTTGGTGCAATGTTTATTAACAACCTCTGTAGTTCGTTAAACCTTTTTGGTCCATCTACAAGCCTGTACAGGATTCTGAATTTCCACTTACCGCATATAACCGAGAGCGTTATTTCCTCCGGAAATGCGAGCGGTATACTGCATAAATCATTACTTTTACCCATTTTATACTATCCTTTTTGTAACCCAGTGAATTTCATGTAACTATTTGATATTATTGAATCTTTTCGAAGACTATAATAACTAATATTATCAGAATCTTAACACATAAAATTTTATCTAAATATGTGTTTAAGAATCTTGATATAAATATACAAGATTATAAGAACAGGAGGCATAGTTATGCAAAATTTCTTAAAAACTTCATTAGTAGTAATGTTGTTTGCTTTATTGTCCGTATCTGCCGTGCAGGCGGAAAAGGACGCACATAAGGACGATATCGTCCAGGGAAATATTATCTGTCTGTTTCCCGATGTTGATTCAGGTAGTGTCACACCCGTAATCGCAACTTCACCATGTGACGGTAAACCATCTCACGCACATGTTATCGTTGATACAAGGGGAGAAGTCGGCCAGGTATACGCAGTTGAAGGTACTGACGAGGCAATTACACGTCTTGAAAAAACTTCAAAGAGGAAAGGTGTTAATGTACAGGGAAAAGTGACAGGCAGTCAGAAGGCCTGGGTTATTACTGTAGATTAAAAACTGTATATTTTAATTGTAAATACCCGGCAAGAAATTGCCGGGTTTTTTATACTTAGTTTATAGATGTAACTATTGGTGCAGAAATATTTGGCTGCTCTCTTTTCAGGCTTTCCATGTAAAGAAGTGCTTCCTGCTTTGTTGTAAACTCACCAACCCTTACCCTGTACCATGTTCCTTTATTGGGGAGGTTGGCAGCTTTTATATATGCCGGATAAGTTTTTGCCTTTAATGCTTCTTCCATTTCCTTTGCATTATCCATGGTCGGGAATGAAGCAATCTGTACAGTATATTCTCCACCTGGTGATGATTTTATTGTATTTGTATTTTGTTTAGCACCTGCTGTATCGTAATAGTCTACAGATTTTACAATCACGGTAGATTTTTTCTGTGGAATAATTTCGACATCTTCGAGTGTCTCGCGGTAAACAATCGAAGGCTTACTACTTTCTTTTTTCTTTTCGTTTTCTAATTTTGTCTTAACACTGCCTGCTGGTTTTACCAAAAGTTTTGAATCCTGTTTTTGTAAATTCTTATAATGTGCAAACACTTTATCCACATACCCTTCTGTCTCACGGTATGGAGGTATTTCATAACCGTATTTTATCACCGCATTTTCACCGGCATTGTATCCGGCAATCGCAAGTGTTTTATTTTCATCAAACATATCAAGAAGAAACCTGAAATACTTGGAGCCGCCCATAATATTATCACGTGAATCAAACGCATTAATCACGCCCATGCGGTCAGCTGTTGGCGGCATTAGCTGCATAAGTCCCTGTGCACCTTTGGGAGAAATAGCTTCTGCATAAAAGTTGGATTCGACTTTTATCATTGCCTTAATAAGGTTCGGGTCAAGCTTATACTTAGCTGCAGCCAGAGTAATGATGTGGTCGTACTCGCTGGAATATTCAAATTTTCCGTGATCCCTGAGGCCCTTAGTTGAGGACTTTTTTCTTCCCCAGTTGCTGCGGATCTTGGTATAGTCATTACCCTTGGGTTTTACGTTGGTATAGATTTTTACGCCGCCTTCATTCTTATGGTAGAAGGTCTCTGCGGATACATCCCCCGCAAAAATCAGGCAAAATATAAATGATGTTAGTAGTAAAAACCCACTCTTGTAATTCATTACAATAATTCCATCCTCGTCCAACAAATTCTATAACCATTCAATAATTATGTCAACCAAATAATCCGTAAAAACAGGGGTTTATGCTGAGTTTCACTTAATTAACTTCAAATTTATAAATTAAAATTGTATAATTAACTAGTTTATTAAAGGAGGATTATCTTGAATAACATAATTAAAGCGAATTTGTGTCTTTTCCTAATAGCATTTTCATTTATTTCAATAAACAGCTCTTTTGCCGGAGGGTTTCCAAGCCCGGGACTTCCGATTGCAGAAACTGATTCAAATAATTACCAGCTCTATTCATTTTATGATTTGAGAAACAGGGAAAGCTACGTACAGGTAACAAGCCCTGACAGTGCTGCAATACTGCATGTACAGGTTTTTAACGTTGGCAACCTTTGTAATGAAAACAACTTCTTTGATTCTTATACAGCCAATGACACGCACGTATACAATTTAAGAGACATTCAGACTAACGATACTGACCCTTCAGGGTTTGTATTGCCTGATAATGCTTACGGGTTTGTAATAATAACAGCAGTGCAGGGTGAAGGGCTTCCTGCAAATACTGCTGGAAACATAATCGGGAACTTCAGGGTAATTGATACAACAGGTTATGAATACAGGACCAATTCCCAGGGGCCGTCACAGGTAACATTTGCAGTTAACGAAAGCGGAGAATATACATTTAACTTTAATTCCCTGGGTGGTGTGGTTGCATCGGACGTAGTTGGAATTATTGCTAATAATATCACTAGCGGTGAAGTAAGTATTTCGCAGGATTCTATAATTAGTTTTGATACAACGCTTTTTAACAATAACGAAGTTGAGTTTTCATGTAGTGATACTGTCTTTTCATGTACTGCAGATACATTCGAATACGGTATAAATGATGCAATTCCAAACAGCAGGGACGGCGGCGTTGTTTGCGGTTCCAATGTAATTACAGAGGGACTGGTCAGACTAGACCTTCAGTTTGATACATCTATAGATTCATTCGCAGGATATATAGGATTAAATAACGGAAACGGCAGGGGAAGCATGGACTCATTCCACCAGGAGCAGGGATTACTAAGCTGTGAGGACAGGGGTTCCTGCAGGGTTTTTGTTACAAGTGAATCATATTTCGGAGATTTCGGCGGCATTGACTTTGCCGACTCCGAATGCCAGAGGCTTGCTGACCTGGAAGGGCTTCCGGGGAATTTTAAAGCATGGGTATCAACTACTTCTCCTAGTGTAAATCCAGATTCAAGATTTAACCAGGCTTCCGTTCCATACAGGCTTGTAAGCGGTAACACGATAGCAAATAATTATACGGATTTAATAGATGGTAATCTTACCGCACCAATTAATCTGGATGAAACAGGTTTCTTTGTAGATTCAAATGTCTGGACTGCAACAACACAGGCAGGCGGTTCTTTTGGTACAAACTGTTCTAACTGGACCGATTTAAATGAAGACGGCGGATTTGGTAACACAACTTTAATGGACTTTGGATGGACAAGCGCTTCTTTTGATGCTTGCGATACACCTGACTTCAGACTTTACTGTTTTGAGCAGTAGCACTGCAGCATAATGTGAAAAAGGTTTAAAAAGTTACATGAAAATGCTTTTTCGATTTAATTAACCCTTATGAGAATTATCGTAGCACTGAAGCTTAATGTAATAAAGGCATAGATAGCTAAATGAAAATGCTTTTTCGATTTATTAAACCCTTATGAGGATTGTCGTAACACTGAAGCAAAATGTAAAATGTAGTTTAAATTTAATAATCATGGGCAGGATTCTTGTTCTGCCCTTTTTTATACCAGAATATCTTCCTTACAAAAACTGAATTAATAATTCTTAGATAAACCACTCAATTATTTCCAGATTAATATTAATAGTTTCATATAAAAATCATGGTATTTTTATTGAATAGCTGTTCAAAGATTTAAGGGAGGAGTCATGAACAAATATATTGCTGAGTTTATTGGTACGTTCTTTTTAGTTTTTACAATCGGGTTAGTAGTAATTAAGCCTGGCGCGGATGCATTTGCACCAATTGCAATAGGATCGGTACTAATGGTGATGATTTATGCAGGTGGTCATATCTCAGGTGCTCATTATAACCCTGCAGTTACACTTGCTGTATGGATAAGAGGTAAGTGTCCTACATCAGATGTCCCGGGCTACTTCGTCGCTCAGTTTCTAGCAGGTTTGGTTGCCGGACTTCTCGTTCTGTTTCTTAAAGGCAACCCACCTATTGAAGCAGCTAACCCAGAAGTTTTAAAAGCAATAATTGCTGAGACATTATTTACCTTTGCACTATGCTACGTAGTCCTTAATGTGGCAACTTCAAAAAACACTGCCGGAAATTCTTATTATGGGCTTGCAATAGGTTTTACGGTTTTAGTTGGTGCTTATTCAGTGGGCGCTGTTTCAGGTGGTGCGTTTAACCCCGCCGTTGCGCTTGGAATATCGGTGATGGGACTATCAGCTTTTGCCAATATCTGGATATTTTTGGTTGCAAACTTCCTCGGAGGCGCTTTGGCTGGTATGACTTTCTTAGCACTAAATCCGGATGATAAATAAAAGGACTATTCCAATAAAGAAGGAGGGCTTTAATGGCTCTCCTTTTTTATTCAAGCTTCCCTTCTTTACTAAAACTGTAGTAGTTCTTTTTTGAAACTATTATATGGTCAAGCAGTCTTATATCCATAGACTCCGAAATGTTTTTCAGTTCTTTTGTAAGTTCATTATCACTTGTTGACGGAGATGGGTCACCGCTCGGGTGGTTGTGGACAATAATAAGGCCCGATGCGTTATACTTTAATGCAAGCTCTATAATTCTTCTCGGGTAAACGGCAACACTGTCTATCGATCCCTCGGAAACTATTTCGTATCTGATAACCATATTTTTAGTATTCAGAAATATTGCCATTAATGATTCATTCTTGTTTGATCCGATCTTTAATTTCGAAAATTCAAATACCTTTTCCGGGGAATTTATTATTTGTGATGAAAACATCTGCTCTTCCGAATACTTTGTTAAAAGTGCTCTTACAAATTTTATTAAAGTTACAGATGAATCTCCAAGCCCTTTTATCTCCTTTAGTTCTTCATAAGAGGCATCAAGCAAACCGGAAATATTTTTAAATTTTTTAATCAGTAATTTAGCTACGGGCTTTACATCCTTTACAGGTACTGCATATGTAAGCAGTAGTTCTATTTGTTCATAATCATGCAGTCCGTCAAATCCTGATTTTTGAAATTTGTTCCTGAGTCTTTTCCTGTGCCCGGCATATACTTTGTAAGTTTGCATGTTGTTAAATAGTTAATACTCTAAATACATTAAATCAACTAAATTTTTACTATAGAAAAAAATTTCTTCTACTGTACAGTTGTTGTGTGAATTATTTATTAATACCGGTAAAAAACCTTAATTTTGCCAATGAACGGCTTTCCGCGGTACTAAGCCAGGAAGACAGGACCGCACTTGCCTATGAAATGCTGAAAGATGTATTTGAAGCAGCTTCCAGGTCAAAACTGCCTGACAAAATTGCCGTTGTAACACTCGATAAGAAGGCAATGCAACTGGCAGACGAACTGGGTTTTGCAATAATAGACGAAGAGCAGCAGGAAAGTGAAAGCTCTTCTGTGGATTATGCACTTAAAGTTTGTAAGGGTATGGGTGCCAAGTCAGTTCTTGTAATTCCGGGTGATGCACCGCTTATAACCGCAGAAGATATAGACTTTGTTATTGATAAGGTCAAAGACTATCCACATGTAATTATGGTCCCTGCCTCTGATAAACTTGGTACCAATGCAATTCTCAGAAAACCCCCTGATGTAATAACCTCGATGTTCGGTCACGACAGTTTCAGAAAACATAAAGCACAGGCAGATGAAAAGAACATCCCCCATGAAAGTTATGAAGTACCCAATATCGCCCTCGATATTGACGAACCTGCTGATATTGAACAGCTAAAAACACTTGGCAGGCATACACGCGCATACAGGGAACTTGTAAGACTCGGTTTAATAAAAGAAGAGATAGAAAAAACCGGCTAATCTTATACATTAGTTAAATGTCCGATATACCATCAAACTTTATGGACCTGGATGACGAGTTTTCTTCTTATGAAAACTCAAAGGTTGTAATTGTCCCGATTCCCTATGAAAAAACAGTTTCATTTGGCAAAGGAACTGCCAAAGGCCCGTCGGCTATTATCAAGGCTTCAACTTCTATTGAACTTTATGATGACGAACTTCACTGTGAACCGGCAGATGTTGGTATTCATACATTAAAAGAAATAAATTCCGATTTTGACCCAGAGCAGGCAACTAATCTTATACTATCAACAAACGGCAAACTTATTAAAGATGGTAAATTCGTTATTAATTTAGGCGGAGAACACACTATTACTCTTGGTGCAGTACTTGGCCATAAACTTTTTTATGAGGACATTTCTGTTCTATCCATTGATGCACACTGCGACCTGCGGGATACATATGAGGACAGAAAAATCTGCCATGCTACTGTTATGAGAAGGGTCGTCGAAGAAAATATTCCCGTAGTAGAAGTTGGGATCAGGAGTTACTCAAAGGAAGAATCACAATACATTATCAATTCTGAGGACGTTGCTATAATTAATGCTTCGGAGATTCAAAATAACGAGGACTGGATCGGCCAGGCAATCTCCAATCTTAAAGAAAGAGTTTACCTCTCAATAGACGTTGACGGGCTGGACCCATCCATAATCCCATCAACCGGGACACCAGAGCCGGGGGGCCTGGGCTGGTACCAGGCACTAGAGCTATTAAAAAGGCTTTTTCTCGAAAGGGATGTAATTGGGATGGACATAGTAGAGCTATCCCCGGTAGAAGGTTTTCACGGGCCTGATGTACTAATAGCAAAGCTTGCATACAAATCAATCGGGTATAAATTTTTCCAAAAGTAATAATGGTGTTAAAGTTCTTGAAAGACGGTAACTTAATGCTATAATTCCATCTTCTTCGGCGGCGTAGCTCAGGGGCAGAGCAGTGCTCTCATAAGGCATCTATCTGTCATAAAATGACATTTAGTGGATTAAATTTTCAATAGGTAACCATCTGAAATCAATATATTATTTTAGATTTGACCTAAATTAATACTTTTCGACATTATATGTCATTATTATTCATACTGGTCACCAATATAGTCACCAAAAATTTACCTAAATTAGTTCTAAAGTCTTTCTAAATTAGTTCTAAAGTCTTTCTAAATTAGTTCTAAAGTCTTTCTAAATTAGTTCTAAAGTCTTTCTAAACTAGTTCTAAAGTCTTTCTAAACTAGTTCTAAAGTCTTTCTAAATTAGTTCTAAAGTCTTTCTAAACTAGTTCTAAAGTCTTTCTAAATTAGTTCTAAAGTCTTTCTAAATTAGTCTTTAGTTTTCTTTGTTAATTGTCTAATAATTTCTATATTATGTCTTAGATCTTCTTAAGACTATGAAGTATTCCTTTTCCATTTGGAATATCTAATAGTGCCAGTATTAATTATAGATTTGTCCTTTTTAGACATAGTATAAATAATATTTTTTATCTTATTTTTCTTTTGTTTTTCATCAAGTACAGAAGAAAGTATTTCTAAAAGTAGTTCATCAATATCTGACCTAGAAGCTTCTCCATAATTATCAATATAATCAAGAATTAATCTTTTATAGTGTTCATCCTTAATAGTTCTATTCTTAATATAAACTGCTTTTTTATCAATTGTTTTAGCTAAGTTGCTTGAAATAATAAAATTTGGCTTTCTACCTTCAATTAATTTCTGTTCTTTTAAGTATTTCACCTCTTTAGAAGAAAGGGATTTTTTCTTCTGTACTTTATCTAATAGCATTATATCTAATAAAGATAAATCAGGATTTTTTACAAGTAACCTTGCATATTCTAAATCTAAAACTTTACCAAAAATTGTGACACTGACATGATTATCATCAAAATTATAGTCTGGTAAAGGGAAAAAACGTTCTTTTTGGACAGTGAACATTCTTTTTATCCCACTTCCTATTGAATCAATCATATTTATATTTAGCATAGCATCTATTAAAAATGGATTACTAGAGATAGCTTGGGGAGAATCTTGAATAATTACATTTTCTATGCTTTTTGGTAGAAACGGTCCAGCATTTTTAAAAATTAAATTATCTGGATTTTCAACCAAAAGAATTCTACCACCCAAATTATAGTCTTGGTGTGCAATACAATTATTTAAAGCTTCTCTTATTACAACTGGATCATATGTATCTATTTCCTCAGGAAATAATGTGTTTTCTTTATGGAGATAACGATATCTTAAATTTCTAATTTTTTTTAAGACATTATCAACATTAGTAAGAAATGGTATTGAAAAATGCTCGTAATCCATTTCTATATTCTTATTATTTTTTAATATCCATGTAATTCTAGGTTGAGCAGGTTCAAGATAATGCAATGATTCGGGCTTACCTAATAGTAATATTGCTGCATTAGTGATTTGATCTTTAATCGTGATCTTAGCTTTGTTTAAAAAAGTTTTATCATCCCATTCTTTTAATTCTTCATTAAATTTAGGATTTTTAATTAGGAAATTTTGCTTTGCAAGTAAAATTGCATCTTGATCTAAATCATCAATAGTCGCATCTAATAATATATTACTGCTCCAATCATCAACTACCCATGTATATTCATTTAATATAGTTTGTAGTCTTTCTTCTGAAATTCTAATAGTGCTTTCACCTGCTCTTTGCCAAGCATATTTATGTGCTATAACTGGTTGACGAGGCAAATGTTTTGGAACGTGTATTATCCATATAGTTTTATCAGTATCGGAAGTAGTTATAGAATCAATTGATAATCCCTCCGAAGATAAATTGATACAATGCCTGAGAAGTTCAATTGGAAGGTTTTCTGTTGTATATGAATGAAAATCATCTATACCAATAATTTTTGCAGTTTTATCTTCAATTCCAATAATTATTTCACCACCCTCCATATTAGAAATTGCTGAAACATTTGAAATCACATCTCTTCCTTCTTTCGCAGAAATATTATGTTTTAGATTAGAAAAATCTTTCCATTCGTTTGCCTCATCTTCTTTCTTATAGTTTTGAAGAATGTATTCATGAAGTTCTGTTTCAGTCATAAAATAAATTTAATATATTTTTCATTTTAGTGCTAGTTATTAAATTCCCTACCTAATCTCCATTATTATCTTCATCATCTTTCTTCTTTTTTCCATTCGTTTTTTTAAACTTAGTATTCATCCAATCTTGCATTTCTTTATTTGCATCATCTTGAAGATGTTGAAAATATTCTTTTTGAATTGTTCCAGGTTCATCATTTAAATAAGTTGAGACCGCTTCAATAGAACCCCCTTCAACAAGCCTTTGAGATGCAATCGAGTGACGAAAAGAATGAGGATTAACTCTTTTTTCTAACCATTTATATGTAACTTTTTGTATCAACTCAGAAAATTGATTAATTTCAAATGGTTTCCCTTTAGTATTAAGAAAGAAATAATTTTGATTTTGTTTAGAAATGACCTTGTTATCAGTTATTAATCGTCTCCAATAATCTAAATATTCTTCAATATAAGGTACAATTATTTGCAAAATAGGGGCTTTATACTGATTTAATCTACCATTTTTATCAAAACTCTTTTTTAAACTAGCGAGTCCTTCCTCTCCAGTAAAATGAACATGCCATAACCCATTTTCATCTTTATATATGTGTTTGCCTAATTGTGCTTCTCTAAAATTACTATTTCTTAGTGGTATATTTGCAAACAGCATTATAGCAATAGCAATTTGTGCTCTTAGAGCAAGTCTAATACCCTTTGAGGTTATAATTTTTCTATCAGGAAATTCAGACATAGCACAACTCATTAATTCCTCAAACTTTGCTATTCTAACTTTCTTATCTTTTACATAGATGGGTTGAGATAAAGACATTCTTAATTTACTTAACTTGTCTCCAACTTCTGGATAATAAAATTTATAATAATGTCTATTAAATGAAGCAAGATTCTTTAGAATCCCATGAATGAATGAAGTTGTTCTACCTTCACATCTCACATTGATATGCCATTCAACGAAACCTTCTATCAATTCAAATTTTGATAACATTTTGAAATCTATTTTCTCAATATCAATGTTTTTTATGTTGTGTAAGAAACCAAAATAACATTCGTAATCAGAAATATATTTTTTGCATGTTATCTTCCTTACTTTTTGATTTCTATATTCAAGCTTTTCCACATATTCAGATGTCATCCATTTAACCCATTCATCTTTTTGTATTGTAGCATTGATACTCCAATCACTACTTTTCAATCTATACTTTGTCTTTCTATAAATGTTCACAAACTTATCAATATTTGGTAAAGGTTTATTTCTTCTAGTTTTATTATCAAAGACTAATGTTGTGTTTAAAGAAATTAGTTTATTTTTCACCGCGGATTTTAAAAATAATTTCAATTCCGACTTCATGTTTCGAATAGTTCTTGCAGATTTATCTAATCCTCTAGCGATAATTTCATTTAATTCACTCTCGGATTTACTAAAATCATTTTCAAAACAAAATTCTGGATTATCAAAACCAAGTAATTCAGAATATTGTTTGATATAAGAAATTAAGTTTTGTTTTCTTTTGTCACTATAATTTTCGAATTCACATACTTTTAAAGCTATTTGTTTTAAATTTTGCATTTTTTAACCTCATATTTTTTATATTTTATTTACTGACATTTCATGTCAGATTTTGCCTTTAATTTCTATTCGGGATAAACCCAAACAAAAACCGCCATTGGTTTATTAGGGGATTTCTCCCGACTTTCTTCCAAAAATTACTAAACAACTACGACAAATTACGACACTAATGACTATCATATGATTGAATTGGACAGATTAGTGATCCCGAATGATCCCGAAATTTTCTAAACATCATTCTGTACCTCCTTTTTCATTTAGATTTTCATCACCTAGTAAGGAAAAAATAGAATTGATTTGATCAGCTCTCATCCTTTGTAGACCACCAAGCTTTGAAAACTTTAATTCACCTTTTTCCTTTAAACGCAGTACAGTTCTTTCACTGCATCCGAGTATTTTGGCTACTTCCTTGATTGATAGAAGTTTTGGAACTTCAATTTTCTCTGTTATTACACTCATTATTTATTCTCCTACGGTGGAATAAAATTTCTTCTTACTACTGATAGTAAGTTCTTTTTTCATAGTTTTTTCACTAAAATGAATATTTGATCAAAATTCATACAATTTATGCTTGGAAATCCCATAATTTCATTGAATTTCAATATTTCATTATTATTTAAAAAATATTTTCAACACTCAAATCAGGTATTAGTAGAGAATATTTCATATGATATGACATAATATCCCATAGATGTAAAGGTCATAATACTCAATGATATCAATAACTTACAATCAGTTTTCTCTTGACATAAATATTTGCAACATCTATAATTAAGAATTAAATATTTAATTAGAGAGGTGAATTATGGGTTACGGTACAAGATTTTATATAAAGGATAAACAGAACACATTTACTAAATATCCTCATAAATTATTTAGTGAAGCATTTGATGGAATACCAATTAAAAAATTTGAAAAATATTCCAATCGAACTGTTGAGACATTATTAATAGGAATATATTACGAAAACAGGATTCCAAAGGAAATTGAATATATAAATGCTGAGAGATATACATTTAATATTGATGGGTCATTGGATCAGGATGAAGTTCTTGAGAGAAAAAAACATGTAGTAGATTTATTGGGTACTTATTTCGATATAAATTTAAACAATGATAGTTCATTTGATCTTATTACATGTAGTGAAGAGAAAATTAGAAAAGAAAAGGAAAAAATAAACAAAGCATATGCAAATAAATATATATGGAAATTAACAAAGGAAGATATGGAGTTTGCCATTAAAGAGGTATTTAAAAAAAAAGAACACTACAATGAATATTTAGTGCGGTTGAACTAAAAAACAACTTATAATCAAGAAATGGCATATAAAAAAGGAAATAAATGGTATTCAGATTTTTATGATGAAAACGGTGATAGGGTAAGAAAACCTCTATGTCGTAATGATGTATATAGTAAAAAAGAAGCAGAAAAATTAGAAACAATTCTAAAAGCTAAAATATATAAAGGTGAAGAGATACAACAAAAGAAGAAAAAATTAATCTCCCTAGAGAAATTTATTGATGAACAATATTATCCCTGGGCTATTGAATACCATAGAGCTTTTGTCAGAGATAAAATTTGCTGTAATTTCTTCAAAGAATATTTCAAAGGGAAAAAGTTAAAAAGCATTAACAGGTTAGCACTAAGAGATTACATTTCTTGGAGAAAGAAAAATGTTAGTAATTCTACAATTAATAGAGAAATCACAGTTATGCATTTGTTATTGAACAATGCAGTAGAGTGGGAATACCTGAGTAGTAACCCAATTATTGGTTACAAAAAATTAAAAGTTGAACCAAAAAAGATAAGAAAACTAAAAGGGTGGGAATTTAGGCTTTTACTAGATTCTGCAGAAGAACATATTAAACCAATTTTATTGTGTGGATATTTAACTGCTATGAGAAGAGACGAGGTAAGAATGTTAAAGTGGGAAGATATAGACTTTGAAGAAAATCATATATACGTGATAAAAACAAAGAACAATAAAATAAGAAAAATATACATTGCACCTAGTCTAAGAGATGAATTACTAAAACTAAAAATGAATAACAATAGTGAATATGTTTTTTTAAGTAAATTTGGAAAACCCTACGAGAGTGGAACAGCTTGGGATAAGGGGTTTGAAAAGGCATTAAATAAATCAGGAATTGAATATTGTACATATCATGATTTAAGAAAATCATTTGCATCTGCATCAATAATTGAAGATAAAGAAGATTTTAAAACCGTTATGGAAATTACAGGTCATAGTGATCTCAAAGTTTTATTAAATCACTATGTTGATACTGATGAAGAAGCCAAGAAAGAAGCCATAATGAAAAGGGATAGGAAGTTTAAGGAAACTGTATTATGATTTAGTGGTTAGGATTTACTAATTATTTAAACGAATTTAGAAATTATGGAATATAAATGAAATTCATTTATACAATAATTGGTCTTTATTCGGTATTCCAGGGAATACTTCTTTTATTATATAATCCAAGATATTATCCCAAAAAAACAATCTATGATCATGAATTAGCATCTTATAGTATGCCACTCGGAATTGTTTTCATTATTGTTGGAGTAATTTTTTTATTTCCTTATATAAAAGGTAAATATAAATGAACATATTAGAAATGTTTGCACAAGATAAAAATTGGAAATTCTCAACAAAGGAAACTTTTACTGGAATAAATAATTTTAAAAATATAACAATACTTTTGCTACCGAAATGGAGCGATAAAGATTTAGTATTAGTTGAATCTATACATACAAAAATAAATAAAATAAGTGACGAAGTTTATGTGTTTGATATTGATGAATTGCTTACTCTTGATGTAATTGAAAATTTATTCCCTGGTACATTCTCTATAACCTCTACACCTGTGATATTAGAATATAGAAATGGGGTATTAAATAAAATTCTGCAAGGTGACGACATAAAAACATAAAGGTAATTGGGAGATGACAATAATTTAGTTCTTGGATTTATTTAGGAAAGAATAATGTTCTATAAAATAGGTGCTGTTATAATTGCCTTTGGTATGTTTTCACTCGGATATGAAATATATACAACATCTTATTGGGACAGTCCAAAGTATAACTATAATTTTGACTTTACTGGTTTCAATGTTCCAGTAGCAATTTTATTTTATGTTTTTGGTATATATCTCATATTTATAGTTGTAGTGGATTTCTTTAAACATATTGATAGTTATAAGATAATAGCAGTAAATTCCTTCAAATATATTAATAGTGATAAAAATAACAAATGGAAATTTGTTGCTGAAAATAAGAAGAATGAATATAAATGCGGTTTGAAATCTGGAGATAGGTTGATTTTAAAAAAAGACTTTCCTCAACTAAATTTTGATGGTCTTAGAACAGGCTATATTTATCACAAAGGAGAAAACTGGGAGGTTCTAAAAGGAGAAATAGAATCTGATATGGTTTATTTACGACAACCAAATGGGATTTCACATTCTTTAAAGGATGATTCTCAAATATTTGATTATTTTGATAAGATTTCTCAATAATTATCTTGGTTGAACTGAAATTGAGAAGTGTATAATAAAAGGTTGTAATAATAATCGTATAAAAGAATTAACCCATTTTCAAAAACATGCTTATGAAATTTTACTAAGAGATTGATAATGTACGAAGTTGATGATAAAGATAAAGTTGTTGAATTAAAAGATTTACCCCAATCATCTATCGGGGCACCAATACCAATTGTGCTTGCTGGTGAACACGACATCTTGCTTACATATTATCTTGAGAATAGGGCTGAGGATTGGGATGGAACATCAGTAAGAATAATTAGTCCCGATTCAGATGATGAACCCGTAGCAATTGTAAAGTTCAAGGGTTGCTATGCCCATATGTTTGGTCCTCCTAATGATGAGGCATTTTCAGGACATCCTTTGAATTCTCGTGGACTTCAACCATATGGGAATTTTAAAATTGAAAATTCATCATGGATTAGAAATTTAGAAAAAATGAACTCTGTTCACTCAAACCATGATAAAGAAATGTTTTTATCAGAATTAAATCATTTTGTATTTTCTTTTCATGATACAACATTTGAATGTATTGCTAAATCATTTGAGATTCAAATAAATAAAGGTTCAGTGATTGATATGATACCTAAAATGTTATTAGAATTAAGATGAAAACTAATCAAAGTATTTATGACTATTGAACAAATTAATAAGATTGATGCTATAGGTATAAGTAATAAATCAGGTGATTTAATTTTAACAATTTCTGATCATCTAGAATGGAATAAGTCAGATCGTGATCACCTATTATTATTACAAGAAAAGTTAAATCGTTATTTAGCATTTGTAGAGAGTGGGGAAATATCTGAATATTATGCAGATACTAAAAATAAAAATATTGTTATAAAGGTGATTGGAAAATATTCATTGAATGAAGAAGCGGAAAGATTTTTTTTCAAAGCTCAATCAATTGTTAAAGAAGCTGGTATTTTATTAGAATATGAGTTGTTTGAAGATTAATTCCTTCTATATATCCTCAAAGGATGATTTTAATTATTTTGATACGATTTAGGATTAACTATAAAAGCAATATTTCTATTTATTGATTTTAATGGTCACCAATATGGTCACTATTAAAATTTTAAATGATTTCACAAAGAATTATAAACAGCATAAAGTTCTTGAAAGACGGCAACTTAATGCTATAATTCCATCTTCTTCGGCGGCGTAGCTCAGGGGCAGAGCAGTGCTCTCATAAGGCATTTGTCGGTGGTTCAAATCCACCCGTCGCCACCATTCATTCCCTGGACAAGCAATTCTGAATTTGTAACTTTTACTTCAATTCCTTTGTTATAAATATTATAATCAATCAAGAATAATTGTGTTTTAACTTTTAGGGAGATAACAGGATGAACAAATTACTTACTCTTTTTTCAGTATTTCTTTTAGTTGCATTAATTACTGCATGCGACAATGATGGCGATAATCAGGAAATCATTCGGGTTCTTACAGAAAATGATTTTGCAAACGATGAAATGATAAGGGCCGATTTTGAACAAAACACAATTGTAAAATTTCTTGAACCTCCAGGTTCGGATGAACCAGAAAATGACACTGGAGAAATTGGAAGTGACGTAATTCCCGTTACATATTCAAGGACTGTTGAACATACCTTTTGCTGGGAAGATGAGGATGCAGGGCACTTAATGGAACTTAGTGATAGTGAGGGTTCTATAATACTTAGTTTAGATACTAATGGTGAATGTATTACCGAGATAATAGAAGCAGGGGATTATATAGTTACCCTATTTCATGATGGCTTAAGTGAAGATATAAGACCAATATTTTTGATTCCAAATAGTTCAAATCTTATTGATGAACAACAAGCAGCTCATCAACTAACACATTATTATAGGTTAGTTAAAGAAATTACACTTAATTATTTACAAAATAGTATTACAAATGAAGTTAAAGCTCAGAGTGTTCAAGATAATATTAATACACTATTAAGTACAAATAGTTGTCAAGGGTGTAACTTAATTGGTGCGGATTTGAGCGGTGCGAATTTAACCGGTGCGAATTTGAGTGATGCGGATTTGAGCGATGCTTTTTTGGGCCCTACGGATTTGAGCCCTGCGAACTTGAGCGGTGCGAATTTGAGCCCTACTAATTTATTCGGTGTGAATTTGAGCGGTGCAAATTTGAGCAGTACGAATTTCAGCGGAGTGAATTTACGCGGTGCGGATTTGAGCGGTGCGTTTTTGAGCTCTACGATTTTGGCCAATGCGGATTTGAGAGACGCGATTTTGACCAATGTGGATTTTCCCAATTCGTTTTTAATCGGTACGAATTTGAGCGGTGCGGATTTGAGAGGTAAGGATTTTAATAATGCGGATTTGATGGGTGCGGTTTTGATCGATACAGATTTTAGAGGCGCGGATTTAACCGCTGCGTTTTTGAAGGATGCGGTTTTGACCAATGCAAATTTGATCGGAGTGAGTTTGAGGAATTTGAATATGAGTGGTGCGAATATGAGTGGTGCGCATATGAGTGGTGCGATTGTGAGCCCTTCTGTTTTGACCAATGCGAATTTGAGTGATGCGGATTTGAGTGGTGCGGATTTGAAAGCAACGAATTTGACCAATGCGGATTTGAGCGGTGCGGATTTGACTGCTGCGATTTTGATCCGTGCGGATTTGAGCGGTGTGGTTTTGAACAATACGGATTTGAGCGCTGCGACATGGTGCAACACTTGTATATGCGCTGAGCCATCAGTGGATACATGTATTGGATGTCCGACAATAGAAGAGGCCTGTACAGGTAATTAATATTTTTACATTTTGGAATTAATTCAGGTAACTTTTAATCCCAGTACAATCACAATGCTATTTTGGGGTAGAACTCTGGCATTGAGTAACAAATGCTGACGTAGGTACTTTAAATTTTTATTTAGATTAACTTTCCCATTTTTACCGAAGTAGACCAATGCTGTAATAAGGCATAGAACTACGGTAATACATGACTAAAGCTTAAATACTCATTTTAAAATTTCTATTTAGGGTTAGTAACCCTCTTTGGCAATTCCCAGAGTGGGACAATATATCAAAATCGTAATTATATTTAACTATTTAAACAGTTGTAACTTTGTACCAGAGTACTACCCGTCGCCACCATTTTTTATAATTACTTCAATTCCGACTGAATATATAGTAAAATATACAAAACTCAGAGGAGGAGTTTAATGAAATTCAATAAATCTATTTTTGTTTTATTCTTTGCTCTAGCCATTTGTATATTTTCGGCAAGATCACTTTTTGCTGGCCCACCACCAACAGCCATTGCCCCAATTACAGTTACTGATACGGACACTAATGATAGGCAGTTTCAGTTAAATTCTATTTTTTATTTTTTTGACCTCAGAGAAAGAGAAACATTTATACAGCTTACTTATCCCGATTCAGACTCAACTGGTCTAAATTCACTTGCACATATACAAATATTTGATGTGGGTAACAACTGTAATGAAAATGATTTCTTTGATAACTACACAATAAACGATACACACGTTTATAATATGAGGGATATTCAGACAAACGACGGAAACCCTTCCGGTGTTATTTTACCAAACGGTGCATACGGAATTGTAGCTGTGGTGATGCTGGCAGTTGATGGTTCTGACGGATTACCTTTCGGTAATCAAAGGATTGTTGATAATAACGGGTATGAGTATAGAACAAATGCTCAAACAATTGGTGGCCAATTTACTGATGTAAGTAATTTTCCACAAAGATTTTATTCATTTAACTTCAACCAACAAGCCGGTATTACATTATCTGACGTAGTCGGGATTACAGTTGTCAGGTTTATTGAGAATGATATGGTAAACTGGGATGCTTCAAATCCATTTGATGCCTTTGTTTCTTATGATATAGACATAATAGACAATAACGAAACATTATTTTCATGCAGGGATATAATATATGCTTGTGTAGATCAACAAAACCCGTTATTGGAAGAGTTGTTGGAATTTGCAGGAACAGCAAGTGTGGCAAGCTTTGAATATGGAATTAACGAAGCAATCCCCCATTCCATGGGTGGTGAGCTACTCTGCCCTGGGAACAATATTTCAGAAGGAATTACTATATTAAGACCCGAACAGGTGGCATTTGATAATAGTTCTTCAGCCATTCCTTTTTTCTTGGGTTATATAGGATTAAATAATGGTAACGGTAGAGGTAGTATGGATTCATTTTGGTATTTTAATTTTAACGTTCCCGTCTCACCAGGTTAGGGTTTGTTCTGATCGAACGATCTGGGTATAGGGGTAAATAATTGATCGGATGATCCCTATCTTTTAACAATCACACTACAATCACAAAGTAGTTTTAGGGTAGAACTATGGCAATTAGTAACTATTGCTAAGGTAGGTACTTTAAATTTTTATTTCGATGAAGTAACCCATACTACCGAGGTAGACCAATGCTGTAATAATGTAACAATAGCAACTTGTATTAGTTTAAAGTTTTCTTTAGGTTAAGTAACCCATTTTGGTAATTACCCCATCGGGACAATTTATCTAAATATAAATTTGAATATACAACTCTAGCGGTATGATCAATGTGCTACAGTTAGACCCGTCGCCACCACTTATCCCCTGGACAAGCAATTTTGAATTTGTAACTTTTTCTTCAATTCTTAATGAAAAAATTGTATAATTGTCAAAACAAACTTTTTACGGAGGATTTAAAATTGAATATTAGGTCAACTTTAATAACCATTCTTTTATTATTAATATTATCAAGCCCCTTTACTCTTCGTGCGGGAACTTTTTACCTCTCCCTTCCGGAGACAGACACAATTAAATTTGACGATTCTATAAGAGGTGTTTCATTTTATGTTTTTGACCTGAGAGACAGGGAAACATATATTCAGTTCACCCCTGCTTTCAATCATTCCTTACCTACCTTAGTACATGTACAAATATTTGATGTAAGTAATAACTGCAATGAAAATAATTTTTTTGATAACTACACTTTAAACGATACGCATGTTTACAATATGAGGGACATTAAGACTAATGATGCAAACCCTTCCGGTGTTGTGCTCCCGGAAAACTCCTATGGAATAGTTGCTATTAATGCACGTTGCCTGTTTGAAGGAGGACCGAGCTCTTGTGGAGGTGGCATTGGAAGTATTCGAATCCTTGACAATAACGGTTATGAATACAGGACAAATGGTGTTATGAATGGTTTCGAAGGTGATTTTGATAGTATTACTGAAAATATGTTCCACACATTCAATTTCAGCAGTAACGGCGGCGTAACACTCTCAGATATTATAGGCGTAACATTAGCTCTAAGAGGAGCTGAAGGTCAAATTCTCTCCCCCGAAATGGTGGCATTACCTCCACAGGAAATCTTTAGCCCCTTTGATGTTGATATATTCGATACTAATGAAGTTCCGTTCTCTTGCCGTGATGTTGTTTTTGCCTGTGTAGATGATTCAAACCCGCAACTTGAAGAACTTCTCGAGGTTTCGGGTATTAATGTAGCAAGTTTTGAATATGGGATAAATGAAGCCGTACCTCATAGTAAAGGCGGTGAACTTCTATGCCCAGGGAACAATATTCCGGAAGGCTTTGTCCGGCTTACACCCCAAGCCCAGCCTTTGATTGATGATCCACTATTCTTCGCGGGATTTGTCGGATTAAACAATGGAAACGGCAGGGGAAGTATGGATTCAATCTGGACTTTCAACTACCCCGAACAAGGTTTATCTGTCCAATAAAAAATTGTTTGAATCACACTACAATCACAAAGCAGTTTAGGGTAGAACTATGGCATTTAGTAACTATTGCTAAGGTAGGTACTTTAAATTTTTATTTCGATGAAGTAACCCATACTACCGAGGTAGACCAATGCTGTAATAATGTAACAATAGCAACTTGTATTAGTTTAAAGTTTTCTTTAGGTTAAGTAACCCATTTTGGTAATTACCCCATCGGGACAATTTATCTAAATATAAATTTGAATATACAACTCTAGCGGTATGATCAATGTGCTACAGTTAGACCCGTCGCCACCATCTATTAAAACTACTTTTAATTTCCAATAAATAAATGTACTTTAATAAGGATTTTTTGGAGGATAAATATGACAAGAATAATATTATTAATTTTTACAATTACCTTATTTTCAACATTTAATTCTATTCTATATGCCGGTATTGGTGATTTTGATGCAAATGAAACTGATACTGCCAATGATATACTGGTTTATTACTTTGACTTGAGAGACAGGGAAAGTTATTTACAGCTTACTAACACTGGTATAGATGTTGATCCAACTGAACTTATTGATACTTCACAAAACATTACCGTTCATATTCAGATATTTGACGTAACAAGAGACTGTATTGAAAACGATTTCTTTGATGTTTATACACCGAATGATACTCATATATACAACATGAGGAATATTCAGACCAATGATGGAAATCCATCGGGTATTGTTCTGCCTGAAGATGCATACGGATTTGTCTTCGCATTTGTTACTGATCCAGATGGTACACTTAATGATCAAGCCCAGGTGTTAATAGGTAACTCCAGGATATTAGATGCTAACGGCTACGAATACAGGACTAATGCAGTTGGTGAAGAGAATATTAATAATAGTGATGAAGATAGAGAACTAGGGTATTTTAATTTTAATACAATGGGCGATGTTACTTTGTCTGATATAGTTGGTGTAGTTTTTGATGAAGATCCCAATCAAACCGAAATAGATGTTACTCCTCTTGATAACTTTGCTGTACTGAATGTAGATATTTATGACCAAAATGAAATACCTTTTTCCTGCAGAAATGTAGTTTATTCATGTATAAGTCCGAATAGTCCCTTACAAGAGGCCCTACTCGAAAAAGCTGCTGAAGAACAGGATGAAGACACTAACAGTAATTCCAGTGTAGCTCGTGCAGAATATGGAATCAATAATGCTATACCACATTCAAAAGGTGGGGAACTTTTATGTCCCGGAAATATCATAACTGAGGGGTTTACAACTCTTGAGGTTCTTAATGATAATGATGAAACTGATGACGTTATAATATGGATCGGTTTAAACAATGGTGCCGGAAGAGGCAGTATGGACTCGGTTTATTATGACTCAGAAATATTAGATACTCCTCCTATGCCCTAATCTAATGTATTCAAATTCAAAGCATCAGAGATAAACTTTCTGATGCTTACTACAATCACACTACTATTTTTTTGTCGCCACCATCTATTACATTGTCCTTATTGAGAAATTTCTCTTCACTACCAGTTTAAGTACTTGCTTATAGATGTGTTATTTTTGTTGGGTAAAACCGAACACTAATCTGTAGAGAAGTGCTTAACATAGGCATAGAACTACCACAGTAAATACCTAGCTAACTCAAATTTTTTAAAGTTTGAGAAATTTCAAAATAAAACTTATAATTAGTAAGTTTTATTTTAGGAGGATTAATATGAGATTCCAGTCAATCATCTTTATATTTATTATGATATTTACTTTATCTATTTTAAATACTTACAATGTTTATTCAGGTGTAAACTCCGAAGAGTTTGAACTCGTTGAAACAGATAATGACCAAAATCGATATATAGCAGCCTTTTTTGATCTAAGAGAGAGGGAAACATATGTTCAGACTACAAATACAATAAATAGTTCAACTCTGTTTCATATACAGATTTTTGATGTTTCAAATAACTGCAATGAAAATAACTTTTTTGACAATTTCACAGGCAACGATACACACACTTATAATATGAGGGATATTCAGACAAATGATGGTAATCCATCGGGTGTTGTATTACCGGATAACTCATACGGATTGGTTATAGTTGCCCCATTTATCGAAGGCGAGAGATTTGTGAATGGAAACATGATTGGAAATTTCAGGATTCTTGATAATAACGGTTATGAATACAGAACTAATATGCCTTCTCGACCCAATGGTATTACTGGTGACAATCCTAATAACGTACTGACATTTAACTTTAACAACAATACCGGTGTAATACTTTCAGATGTAGTTGGAATGATACTAAACGTACCAAGCCCACCGCAGAATAATGAAGTGGTAACTGCAAATATTACTGAGGCTTATATTTCCTATGACATAGATATTTATAATAACAACGAAGTTCCTTTTTCCTGTAGAGACGTAACGTTTGCCTGTACTGATGAAAATAACCCACTTTATGAAGAGCTTTTAGCTATAACACAAACCAGCGTTGCGAATTTTGAATACGGAATAAATGATGCGATTCCTCATAGTAAAGGTGGTGAACTCCTGTGTCCAGGCAACAATATTTCAGAAGGAATAGTACGCATGGATCTTGAGGCTGTAGGTTTTGATAGGTTATTTAAATTCATATTTGTTGGATTAAATAATGGAAACGAGCGTGGAAGCCTTGAGACAATTTGGGATACTTCGGATTTTGGAACACCTGATCCACCTCCCCCAGGTTAAAACATAATAAGAAATAAGTTTACAAATTTTAAAGGATCGGTGATTCAGATTATATAGCTATGGTAACCTGAATCTATTGCTTAAGTAGTTACTTCAAATCTATATTTAGTAGAAGTAGCCCATTATTCACAATACTTAACTCCTTTTATAACTATGGTAAATAAAAGATATTGCTAATAAAGATAGTTTAAATTTATATTTAGGATAGTTATCCCATTTTGGTACTTACAATTAATCCCAGTACAATCACAAAGTAGTTTTAGGGTAGAACTATGGCAAATAGTAACAATTGCTTACATGGATACTTTAAATTTTTATTACAACTAAGGCAATCAGTAAAGTTCAATCATAAAACTTATATATAAATTTGTATTTAGGAAATGATACAAACTTGCAGTAACTCACACGGTTTATTAGCCCTTTCTGGCAATTCCCTAAACGGGACAATTTACTCAAAATAAAAACATAAAATCACTAATCTAAAGTTATATGCTTATTTTCATAGTTTTACCCGCCACCACAACTCTAAAATTTTTCTTCAATTCATAAGATACTATTGTATAATATCATTTCAATTATTAAGGGAGGATTTAATGTTTAATAAGATTTTTATTATAACAACCGCATTCATAATTATTTCATTATTTATTTTTATACCCGATTCATATTCCGGAATTGACGATATTCCTGATTCAGACAGTAATGAGATGGTGGAACTATATTCGTTTTTTGATTTAAGAGACAGGGAAAGTTATGTACAGCTTACAAATATTGATTCAATTGATGGAACTGTACATGTACAGATATTTGATGTGAGTAACAACTGTAATGAAAATAATTTTTTTGATACCTATACACCTGCTGACACACACGTTTACAATATGAGAGACATACAGACAAATAATGGAAATCCTTCCGGGGTAGTATTGCCTGACGGTGCATATGGATTTGTTAGCATAATTGCTGTTAATCCTTCCTTTAGAAATTTTAACGCCGGTTTTAACATGGTTGGAAATTTTAGAATCATTGATAACAATGGATATGAATACCGTACAAATTCGGTAGATCCTGATGGGGATTGCTGTTGGGATATGAACAACACTCCTTTAACTTTTAACTTTAATACAAATAATGGTGTTGTATTATCCGATGTTGTTGGTTTAACATTTAATAGGGAAGGTGAAGTATTAGCAGCAGATATCTCCAATTATGAATTCACTTTTAATATTGATATATATAATGAGAACGAAGTCCCGTTTTCCTGCCGGAATATTATATTTGCCTGTACGGACCAGAATAATCCACTACTTGAATCTTTACTTGAAAGTGTAGGTGTGGCTAGTGTGGCCAGTTTTGAATATGGGATAAACAATTCCATTCCTCACAGTAAAGGCGGGGAGCTTCTTTGCCCGGGAAATATTATACGTGATGGCCTGGTAACTTTGAATTTTATAATGGCGGGTCCTACTGAGCAGAAGCAATTTATAGGTTTTATTGGACTAAATAACGGGGCTGGCCGGGGTAGTATGGATAGTTTCTGGTACCCAAATGGTGAATTATAAATTAAAGAAAAGACTAATATTTTTTTCAATTATTAATCTGTAATTCGCTGAGAACATTTTTACCAATTACTCTTCCGCTTTCTTGTTGGGTATGTGCTTCAATATGGAAATGACCGAGGCATATTTGATACTTTTTGGGTAGTTTATTCTGAATTAACAGTTTTATAATTTAGTAATAGTCTTATAATAACGAAAAAGAGCTGCAATTCAGGTCATTGCTCCTTTTTTTATTTCTAATCTCCAAATTCCAATAATCCAAGCAACTTATAAAAACCCGCAGGGAGCCTAACTTCCTAATGATATATATGGTTTAATCAAGAGGTAAATTTCTGAATACATATAAATACTATTTTACTTTCTTCAATAAATAATCAAATTCCATTTATGGAGCTATTAGAAGGAAAAAGGCTAATGTTGTTTACGAATTAGTTTGAATCACACCCTGTAATTTTTAAAGTTTCCGAATTAATTTGTATTAGTCCGTTGAGCAGAATATTAATACATGCTGCGTATTCATCGGTATCAATATCCATCACATTTATTCCATTTTCACATTCGCACGGCATCCCGCTTTCCATGCATTGAGAAGCAAAAGGTCCTGAATTGTTGGGAATGAGAGCCAATCCAAATACTATATTGCCACATTCAATAGAATCAGCCTGATCTCCAGCATTCACAATATCATCCAAGTTAAAACACGGGCAAGAGGCTTCCATGCCTAATTCTGGTGTGGGTGCTTCGGATTCCTGGGCTTCACTATCAGGGACAATCATGTTGTTATCAGAGTCACATGAGGCAATCCCCAGTAACAATAATATGGGCAAAAAAAGTAGAATAGATTTTAATGATGGATTCATATGTTGCATCATTCTCTCCTTGTCTTCAATCTTATATTATTTAGGAAAAATTATAACTGAGTAAATTTTATTTAAGAATTATTGCAGTGAAAATCAGCGGGGAGCCTAACTTCCTAATGATTGGTCCCCCTGTAATTCAGTCTATTACTCACACTACAATCACAAACCTATTTTAGGGTAGAACTATGGCATTTAGTAACTATTGCTAACGTAGGTACTTCAAATTTTTATTTCGATGAAGTAACCCATTCTCAATAAGTTCCAGATTGGACTACACCATCAAAAAATATTTTTTATTGAGCACTATATGCGATATTAACTATGTACCATAGATTTGGGGATAAAAAATTTGGGTAATTCCATCAAAATCGTAATTTTATTAAACTATTTTAGCAGTTGTGACTTTATGCCAGAGTACTACCCGTCGCCACCATGTTTAATATTTAAACTTCTCAATTATATAATATTAATATATAATTTATTTAACCCTATATGGAGGAACTCTAATGAAATTTAAAAAATCTATGTTCATATTATTCTTTGCTTTAACTCTAGTTTTTATTCCATTGAAAAATTTATACGCCGGTTTTTCTCCTACAATAAATGAAACTGACACAGGAGACTATCAGTTAGTAGGATTTTTTGATTTAAGAGATAGAGAAACGTCTATTCAGATTACAAATTCCGATAGTTTTTCAAGAACTGTTCATATACAGCTTTTTGATATAAGTAACAATTGTAATGAAAACAATTTTTTTGATGGATATACACCCAATGACACACATGTTTATAATATGAGAGATATCGTCACCAACGACACAAACCCTTCTGGTGTAGTTCTCCCGCAAAATGCTTATGGTATTTTTGTCGCGACATTTATATTTCCAAGCTCTCCTCCTTCCTCCTCATTGAATAGATTTTTTGGCAATCAAAGAATTGAAGATAATAATGGTTATGAGTATAGAACAAATCTTTCAGGTATTGGTTTAGATGACTCTAGTGCCAGCAATCCACAATCATTCACCTTCAATTTTAATTCAGAAAGTGGAGTTATTCTTTCTGATGTTGTAGGTATTCAATTAGATGGAGAAGCTAATCCAAGTCCTGATGGTGAAGTATTTGCTGCAGATATAGTAAATATCTGGACAAGCTGGGACATAGATATTTATGATACAAATGAAGTTCCGTTCTCATGCAGAAATGTAGTATTTGCCTGCACTGACCAGAACAACCCTTTACTTGAAGCTTTATTAGAGAACTCTGGTCAAAGTGTGGCCAGTATTGAATATGGAATAAATGAAGCGATTCCTCATAGCAAAGGCAGTGAACTTCTTTGTCCTAATAATGTAATAACTGATGGATTTGTCCGTTTATTAAACATAAGTGAAGGTGATGATACTGGTAATCCATTTGTATTATATGTAGGGCTTAATAATGGAAATGGCAGGGGTAGTATGGATGCTTTATGGTTTTCAAGTGGTGAATTATAAACTAAATCGTTGAAATTTAATCTTTAATTATCCAATTATAAATGGAGCAGTGATTCAGGTCATATAGATATGGTTACAAGAATCTACTGCTCCGGTAATTTATTCAAATCTATATTTAGTAGAAGTAGCCCATTATTAACAATACTTAACTCCTTTTATAACTATGGTAAATAAAAGATATTGCTAATAAAGATAGTTTAAATTTATATTTAGGATAGTTATCCCATTTTGGTACTTACAATTAATCCCACTACAATCACAAGAGCTAATGTCATCCCCGACTTGATCGGGGATCCATAAAAGTTATTGGATTCCGGATTGAAGAAATGCAGAGATGGGAAAGACTTTCAAAATATAAATTTTATTAAACTCTTAAGACAATATCTAAGCCTTGCCATAGTTATGTCCGGAATCACAATACAATAGCAGATCATTGTTGTAGTTCTTTCACCAACTAAAAAATTTGCAAATGGTCTACCCTTTTGCATATAATGGTAATTAAAGCTTATTAACACTTTTAGTTAGGGAGACTATGATGAACAACAAAAAATTACTTTTCATTTTTTCTTTTTTACTTATTTCAACATTATTTATTTCATGTGACAACAATAACGGTGACAATGAAGAAGTATTCAGGTTTTTTGATGAAATTGATTTTGTAATGAATCCCGAATTGTCCCACACCCCGGAGAACTATGTTCATTTAAAATTCCTTGAACCTCCCGAGGCAGAGTTTCTTGAAGCCCCTGAACAGGTAATAGTTAAAGATACACTTCAAATCGCCGCCTCCCTTGTCGAAGAAGGCCTCGATGCGCCGGGTTCAGGAAACGGGGTCGACCATTTCATTATTGAAATAGAAAACGGTGATATGTATTTCCTCGATGCGGATCTGCGCCCAGAATCACCGGATATGCTTGTAGCAGCTATTGCCGATGCCGAATCAGGAGAAGTTGTCGCGGCCAGAAGGGCTGATGGTTCAGAAGGGGCTTTTTTTAACCTCGATGCAGGTACTTATATAGCTATGTCGACTTCTGACAGTTTCCTGGCAGGTGCCTCAGAATTAAAATCCGGACAGGAAAGTATTATAATAGAACCCCCGTCCGTCGATGAAGTGCTGGACAACACAATGTATGTAGTATGGGCTGACAAGGAAACCCCCGGAACGTTAGGGGAAGCTTTTGTTGAGGCCGCAAGAGACTCTGAAGAAACAATTAGTATCATAGTCCCGGGCATGATTATTGAAGTTCGCGATTCGGAACTGCAGTCGACTATACAGGAAAGAGGTATGTACTTCCAGACAAATTATATGAATATATTTGCAGCCAAAATCGAAGAACCTAACAATCAAAATACACAGGATTTTAATCCCTTTCCTAATATATGTAACGTATGGATGGTAACCGCACCTGAAGGGTCTGAGCCAAACGGCGCACTAGACGGATTTACGGATGATGAAATTGAAACACTGAACGGTGCTGCAATGCAAATCATTGCTCAATAATAATATAATTTGGTTATTACTGGATTTAAGGAGAACCAGAATGAACAAGGTTTTAAGTCTGCTATCAGTGTTTCTTATTACAGCTTTAGTCTCTGCCTGCGACCATAACGGAGGATCAGATCCAGATATGGATTTGGATTTAAATAACCCCACAATCAAAAATCTCATCGTAGAGATTGACGATGAAGATCTTGTTTTTTTAAAAGAGGCCGGCCTTGAGCTAAATATTGCTATAAAAGTAAACAACACTTTCAATGTAGTATGGTATTCGGACTCCGACTACCTGGAAATTAATAAATACCAGTGGTCTCCGACCTTCGAACTATATGGCAGTAATGATTTTCAAGCAGGTTCAACAGTTGAAATGCAAACTAATACTGTGAGTACCGAGCTCGGACAGGAGGCAACTTTAGATTCAGCTGGTGACCTTGGCCCTGCTATGGACGGAGGCCCGACAGATTCAATTAGTTTTATAAATAATTTCGGGCCCATTCACCCTGGCTTGGCCCAACAACTCATAGAACCCTCTGGTACAGTGGCAATTTTACCGACCTATGTCACCCCTGACCCCATTATAGCGGGAACAGAAGTACTTACACCTGTGAATGAAGTGATATTGTGGTTTGAGGAAAACACGACCGGTACCCAGTTTTCAGAATTACCATCTGTCTCATTTATGGTCGAATTAACAGGATTAGATGAGATTACGGTTCTTTATACTGATGGAGAGTGGAGTATTTCTGATATGTAATTTTGAATTAAGTCTTCAAAAAATGGTTTTTATTTAATATCTCTTCTTAGTTGTTTAAAGAAATGCTAACATGTGATAGTCCATCTTTAATTTTTAATCAGATTGTTCAATCAAGCCAAGTTGTTTCATAATTGTTAACTGGTCTGCAACACCCCAGCGATCTATGATCTTATTATCCTTAATACGCAGGATATTAATTGTTTCAAACTCAATAATTTTGCCGCTAGCAGCCTGGCCATTTGGCATGGGACCGGTATTAGTCCCTTTTAAAGTATCATAAATAACCACCATATCCCCATCGGATAACATTTTATGATTATAAATTTTAATATCCGGGAATGACTCAAACATTTTGGTATACAGTTCCTCAAAAACAACCGGGCCTTTTTTGCTGCTTATTGGAAAGAGATCTTGATGATTAACAAATTCTTCATGTAAGATTTCAGGCAATATTGAAATATTTCGGTTGTTAAATGCTTCTTCAATCAACCTCGTTACTATAGTTCGATTTTTTTGCACTTGAGTCATTTCTTTAGTATTGCCTATTTTATTTAATACTTAGTTAAAATTAAAGAAAAGACTAATTTAATTAAAAGATATTAGCAATAGTCCTGATTGTTACTAAGACAAAAAATAGGACTTCTTAACAACTATTTTAAAATTTGTATTTAGGTTTAGTGACAATCTTACAACATTCATTTCAATAGTAGCCCATTCTAGCAAGTACCATTATGGGTCATATTTTCTAAATAAAGATTTAAATTACCCCCATAAGCAGTTGTAACTTTTTGCCAGAGCTTTACTCATTTTAAACAATTATTCTCATTCATTGTAATCAAAAAACTTCTTTCAATATTCCGTCTAATATTGAAAAAATATGGCTCACATTATTCTCATACATATTTGGGTAGTAAATAGTTCAATAAATACAGGTAGTTACCCTATTTGGCTCGATTTTTGCATCTATTTTTAGGGAAATAATTTTAATAGGAGAGTTTTAACATTTAAAGCATATGTTTTAAGTAATACAACAAATGAATTTTTTTAATAATCTATCTATCAAATACAAAATGATACTAATTATAATGCTGGTTAGTATCATCACGTTAATACTGACCTGTGTAGCTTTTACAACTTATGACATTATAAGTTTTAGAAGGCAAATGGTTGAGGAAACTTCTACCCTAGCTGATTTAATCGCCTCGGACAGTACTGAACAGATCCTCACCAGTAAAAGCAGCGAAGAAAAAGGAAACAGGAAGTTTTCAATTTTTTCATTTTCATTATTAAGAGCTGAAAAACAGATAGAGTTTGCCAGTATTCACAACAGTAAAGGGGAAGTTATAGCGAAGTACACAAGAAGTGATATAACAGATCAAATAATTTCCCCGGATTATAATTTTTATGGTTCAGAATTTGAAAAGGACCACTTAATACTTCGTAAATCAATTTTTGTCGACAATGAAGTTATTGGAACAATTTTTATACTTTCTAATATTCAGGAAATTAAGAATCATCTTTCACAGTATTTATATATAGTTTTATTTTTGATAAGTCTGCTGATACTTAATGCTTTACTACTTTCTTCAAAACTGCAGGAGTTGATTTCCAAACCAATCCTGGAACTTGCCAGGCTGGCAAAGAACGTATCAAAAGGTGATTTCACCCAAAAAGTTGAGATTAAAACTAATGACGAGATGGGAGACCTTGCAGAGACTTTTAATAAAATGACAAGTGATCTTCATACTTCGAGAAACAACCTACTCTCAGCAAAAGACTATATTGATAACATTATAAAAAGTTTAATCGATACACTTATTGTTACTGATTCGGATGGAACTATTAATATGATTAACAAGTCAGCGTTAGAATTACTGGGTTACAGTCATACTGAAATAATAGGCCAGAAATTAAGTGTAATTTTTCCCCAGGAAGATTTACCTAAAGATGAAAAATTGATTGATACTTATATAAAAAAGGAATTTGTTTCTAAAGCCGAGGTCAGGTACCAGACAAAAAATGGTGAGATTATCCCGGTGTCTATTTCAAGTACTGTTTTAAAAGATATAAACAATGAAATTGACGGTATAGTTTTTGTAGCACAGGATATATCCGATTATAAACGTGCTGAAAAACTTGCAAGATCCTCTGAGGCCCTCGAACGGTCAAATAAAGAACTCGAGCAGTTCGCATATGTGGCATCTCACGATCTACAGGAACCACTTCGAATGATTTCCAGTTACGTTCAACTCTTAAAACGCCGGTATGGGGATAATCTTGATGGTGATGCAAATGAATTTATCGATTTTGCAGTTGACGGTGCTGAAAGAATGAAGACATTGATTCAGGATTTATTGGCATTCTCAAGGGTTGGTACTAATGGAGAAGAATTTAAAATTACATCTACCCAGGATGTTTTAGATGAAGTACTTTCAAATCTGCAGATATCAATTAAAGAAAGTTCTGCAGTAATTACAAATGACACGTTGCCGGATCTGGTGGTCGACAGAACCCAGATATTACAGCTTTTTCAAAACCTGTTAACTAATGCAATTAAATTCAGTGGAGACAAATCTCCTGAAATACATATCCAGGTAATTGATAATTATACCGAGTGGTTATTTTGTTTTAATGATAATGGAATTGGTATTGAACAACAATATTCAGATCAGATATTCGTAATATTTCAAAGACTTCATGGATTAGGGGAGTACACTGGTACAGGAATAGGACTTTCAATTGCCAAAAGAATAGTCGAAAGGCATGGCGGACAGATCTGGGTTGAATCCGAACCCGGTAATGGCTCCTCTTTTAAATTTATAATCCCAAAACATAAAAGTGATGAAGGAATTCAAAAAATAGATGAAGTTGCAACAGTTTAGGTAAATTATATATTATGGAAAAATCAGTAGAACCAATTCATATATTATTAGTCGAAGATAATCCCGGTGATGCAAGATTAGCGGTCGAAGCTCTTACAGAAGGGAAGATTACCAACAACATATCTGTTGTACAGGATGGTGTTGAAGCAGTTTCTTTCCTAAGAGAAGAAAATAATCAACGCCCGGATTTAATATTCCTTGATCTGAATTTACCTAAAATGAATGGCAAAGAGGTCCTTGCAATAATCAAGAATGACCCAAAGCTTAAAAGAATCCCGGTGATTATTCTTACAACTTCTGATGCAGACCAGGATATTTCTGCTACTTATGATCTGCAGGCAAACTGCTATATTACAAAACCGGTTGGTTTTGATCAGTTTATCAAGGTTATTCAGTCAGTAGAAAACTTTTGGTTAAGTGTAGTAAAACTCCCTAAATAAATAGTACTAAAATATTATTTAGAATTATTATTGAACAATTCGTTTGATCCCCGTCCAAGTGTTCTCAGGGTTTTAGTAGCAGTTGTAAAATCAATATTGAGTTTTTCCACCCTGTCCTCAGTCATATAAGCCACAGTCCCTGACCATGTATCGGGCGAACCGGGCAAAAAGACCGCCACAAGGCCATTATCCATCCTTTCTACTTCGAAACCTACCTGCGACTGGTCATCAAATTTAGCAAGCACGGGTGTTAATACTTTTTTGTCCTCTTTGTCATCCATACTTCCGGCTATTCCTTTTACAAAAGCATATCCGGGCAGTAGTGCCATAAGCTTTATATCAAGTGAATTAAAAGCCCTTTTTCCTGCGGGGCTATTCGCTAATAAACCCGCAAAAAAGCAGATAAAAATCAATACAACAACTGCAACAATATTTACAATTGCAATTCCTGCTACAGAATCAATAGGAATAATCTTTGATATCGGGTGGGCTAGTGAAGCCATTATTTTTATTGCCTTTCCAAGCACCGCCATTATTACTACAAAGGGAATCAGAAATATAAGCCCGCCAATTAAAGTTGTCTTTAAAAAACTTTTTTTTTCATTCATTACCATTACTCCTGCGTAATTAGAATTTATTATTAATTATTATTTTTTGCAAATAATTGTTCTACTGTAATTCTATTTTTGGTAACGTCCATTCGCCCGATCTGATTTCTTTATGCGGCAGGTAATACCTTGCTGTAATATCAAACCTTCCAGCTGGAACCTCGAGACAGTTATTATCGGTTTCAAGACAGCTTTGTTTAAATAAAAAAGTAACTGTCCCGTCTTCATTCATGACTGCGGTAGTATTATTAATGTGGTATTGGTCATGATTATTAGGATGTAAGAAACCGCCCCTTCCTGTATCATAAACAGTGAGCGACCAAAACGCATCAACCGGCGGCTCTTCGGTAGTCACGGTATAAGTACCTTTGCTGCCAATCATCTCATTACCATTCTTGTCAAAAAAAATGGTCTCGTAAGAACTATGTGAAGTATCGGGCCCACCCCATCCACCTTTTGTACCGGCAGAGTGATAAAGAAAAGGCACATCTTTCCCGGGCTCCTGGCCAGGCCCTACAACTGTTTTACGAAAAGGCACATTGGAAAAAGTTTCGTCAAGCCGTTTATTGGCCTCTCCTTTAATATTTTCATCATATTCACTAAGTAAGTTAACTTCATCTATCTTCTCAATTCCGGGGCCATTTATTGTTATCCCATTAAAAACCTTTTCTGCAGCAGCTACATCTTCGGAATTATTTTTGTCTTCAACTTCTACCCGGACAATAATTACCGAGAGGTTTGACGGGACTTCAACTGCTTCACCCTGAATATTAGTTGGCAAATCGCCATGATAAAGAGTGTATTTGCCATCGGGTTTTATTATGTTGTGGTAATTAACGTTTCTGTCATCCATTAACTGAAATGAACTAAATCGCTCCTTTGATGGTGAAGATGACTCCAGGTAAACAGGGCCGTTATCAAGGACAACAAAAGCCATTTTATAAAACGTATCATTGTTCATTCTTACAACTTTATCTTCCCCTGCTTTTACAAGTGAAGGCTCGGCGCCAAGTACCCAGATATTGTATTTTGTTAAATCTCCACCCGTGTACCTTTGAGTGTAGTTATATGTATCCTGGTAAGGAAATTTTTGTATATACTCTTCAACCTGTACTTCCATTTCACTGTTTTTAGAAACGGGGGAGTTTATTGCCGACTTTTTTTCACACGAAACAGTAAAGATTGAAAAAAGAAGTAATAAAATTGTTAATTTTTGCATGACAACTCCCTAGATAATAATTTTTTATTTATACCATACCTTAAACTCCCATTTAGCAAGAATTAGATTTCAATAATATGTTATAATTACAATATAAATGGGAGGTTCAAAAATGAGGGCAAAAATCAGCTTAACAGTTTTATTATTAGTATTATCTTTTTCATTTTTTGGTTATTCACAGGACAAATCCTATTCACCATATGTAGGGGAATCATATCCCCAAAATGTTTACTGGGGTGACACACATCTTCACACCGGTCTTTCAATGGATGCAGGTGCTTTTGGTGCTCGCCTAAGTCCCGAAGACGCATACAGGTTTGCAAGCGGTGGAGTAGTAACTTCTTCAGCCTCAAAGATGAAAGTAAAGCTTTCAAGACCTCTGGACTTTCTTGTAGTTGCGGACCATTCTGATAATATGGGATTCTTTCCAAAACTTTACTCCGGGGACCCTGATTATCTAAAAGATGAAACAGGAAAAATTTGGTATGAAAAAATTCAACAGGGTGGTGAACAGGGAGTAGAAGTAGCTCTCGAAGTAATTGATAGATTTTCTAAAGGTACTTTTCCACCTGCTCTGGAATCAAGACCCGGCACCAAAACATACAGGGATGCATGGGTACAGACAGTGGATGCAGCCGAGAAATACAATAAGCCCGGAATTTTTACAGCATTTATTGGTTACGAATGGACCTCAAACACCGGGGGAAACAATCTTCACAGAGTTGTTATTTATAAGGACAATGCTGACAAAGCTCTCCAGATGGAACCTTATACAACTATCCGCCCCGAGGGTAGTGATGACCCCAAGGACCTTTGGAAATGGATGAACAGTTATGAAACAAAAACAGGCGGAACTTTACTTGCAATTGCTCATAACGCTAATCTCAGTAATGGGATAATGTTTCCCGTAGTAGATTCTTTTACCGGTAAAAAGATAGACAAAAAATATGCCGAGACCCGGGCAAGGTGGGAACCACTCTATGAAGTAACACAAATTAAAGGAGATGGTGAAGCACATCCTTATCTATCTCCAAATGATGAATTTGCAGATTATGAGACATGGGACGCTGGAAACCTTAACTTAAGTGTCCCAAAAGAAAACGACATGCTCCAGTATGAATACGGAAGGTCGGCATTAAAAACCGGTCTTATGCTTGAAAAAACAATCGGTATAAACCCGTACAAATTCGGGATGATAGGTTCAACGGACAGTCATACTGGCCTTTCCACTACTGATGAAGATAACTTTTTTGGTAAGCATTCAGGTGTAGAACCTGACCCGCACCGTATGGACCACATTGTCGCTCAGTTTGGTGATGAAATTATTATAGGATGGCAGCAGGCAGCTTCAGGCCATGCGGCAGTATGGGCTTCAGACAATACCAGGGAAGCACTCTTCGATGCAATGCAGAGAAAAGAAACATATGCCACAACCGGCCCGAGAATACCTGTCAGGTTTTTTGGCGGGTGGGACTATACAATGGAGGATCTACAAAGCCCAAACTACGTTGCAAAAGGCTATGACAAAGGTGTGCCAATGGGAGGTGATCTTTCAAAGGCTCCAAAAGGTAAAGCTCCTACGTTTTTAGTACATGCTGCAAAAGACCCAATGGGTGCTAACCTAGACAGGGTACAGATAATTAAAGGATGGCTTGATAAAAAAGGAAACTTACAGGAAAAAGTTTATAACCTGGCTCTTTCCGATAACAGAAAAGCTGGCAGGGACGGTAAAGTGCCGCCTGTCGGAAATACAGTGAATGTAAAAAATGCTACTTATACAAACAGTATCGGTGATGCAGAGCTTGCCGCGCTATGGACTGACCCTGATTTTAATAAAGGTGAAAAAGCATTTTATTATGTAAGGGTACTGGAAATTCCAACCCCCAGGTGGACGACATACGATGCAGCATTTTTTAATGCCAAAATACCGGAGGGCGTACCAACTTCACAGCAGGAACGTGCATATACCTCACCAATCTGGTATACACCATAAATTAATAAAATAATGATTACAAAAATTCTAAAGCAGCCCCTTTTGCATTTCCTGCTAATCGGGGCTGCTTTTTTTCTTATATTTCATCTTACTTCATCGAAAAATCCGGAAAGTGATTTAAAAACCGTCATTGTCGATAAGAACTCTCTTGTTACTTTTATGCAGTACAGGTCCAAGAAATTCAACCAGGATGAGTTTGAAGCTAAACTTAAAAAAATGCCGGAAACTGAACTTAACAATCTGATTGAGGACTATGTAAGGGAAGAAGTCCTATACAGGGAAGCACTTAGTCTTGGAATGGACAAAGATGATTACCTGATAAGAAGAAGGATGATCCAGAAAATTGAGTTTATAAATGAAGATCTTACCTATAATTCTCAAAATATTACTAATCAGGATGTTAAAGATTACTACGATAAAAACCTTGATGATTTTAAAATTGAACCTAATGCTACCTTTACACATGTCTATTTTAGTAATGACAAAAACGGTATTAATAAAGCAAAACAGCTTGCAGAAAAAAAACTCACAGTTTTAAACAAAAACAATGTTCCATTTTCAGATTCGGTAAAACACGGGGACAGGTTTTTATACCACCTTAATTACGTGGAAAGAACACCCGAGTTTGTAAAAAGTCATTTCGGTGCTGAAATGTCGGAAGATATATTTAACCTGGTTCCGGATGAAACAAATTGGTATGGGCCTTTTGAATCACAGTATGGCTATCACCTTGTTTTGCTTGCTGATAAAAAAGATGAAGAAATCCCGGGTATTGAAGAAGTAAGTGACTCGATTTTACAGGACCTAAACTATAAACTCTCAAGCGAAGCAAAAGAAAAATCAATAAAAGACATAATAGATAGTTATGATGTGAGGATAACTTACAAAAAAGACATTACAGGCACTGCAAAGTAAATGTTCATTTTTAAAAATATTCTTCTTATACTTTTTTTAGCTGTTTTATTTATACCCATTGAATTACTGGGCCATGAAAGCAGGCCCCTCTTTATTGAAATTAATGAGATAAAACCGGGCGTTTTTTCCCAAAGTTTAAAAGCCCCGCGGTCTTTACCTGATTTCAATGTTCCAAAGCTAACAATACCAGCAGGCTGCAACGCTGATGGTGAGATGGTATCAGCTTTTACTTCTGATTCTTATATTAAAAAAGGTAAATTTAACTGTATTGATTCAATATCTGATAAAAAACTGCAAATTGAATATCCGGTTCTTAACCCTTCAATAACAACAATAATAAATATCAGTCTTTTAAACGGTGAAAAGCACAAAAAATTGTTAAAGGCCGGTAATCTTTCCTGGACAGTACCACAAAAAGAAGACCGCAGCCAAATTGCAAAAGAATATACTTTTCTCGGCATGACTCATATCTGGGACGGCATTGACCACCTGCTTTTTCTTCTTTGCCTTGTCTTTATAGCATCAACGCCGAGACGTATTCTTATCACGATAACGGGTTTTACAGTTGCACATTCCATAACACTGGTGCTCTCTACACTTGGTATTGTTAAACTGCCCATCCCTCCTGTGGAAGCAGCAATTGCACTAAGTATTGTATTTGTCGCCTCTGAAATCGCGCGGGGCAGAAAAGACAGCCTTACCTACAGGTACCCCGTTACGGTCTCTTCTTCATTTGGGCTTCTGCACGGTTTTGGTTTTGCATCTGTATTAAGCAGTTCCGGCCTTCCCCAGACAGAACTTCCGGTAAGCCTGCTATTTTTTAACATTGGAGTTGAAATCGGACAGGTACTTTTCATACTTGCTGTAATGATAGTTTTATTTATTTTTAAAAATACGTTATCAATTCATATAAAAAATCTCTTTAAATATGATAAGATGGCAGCATATGTAATCGGTTCGGCTGCTTCATTCTGGATGTTTCAGAGAATTTATACATTTTGGTATTAAGAAAGGATTTTATTAGCTTATATATAAGTATTTGTAATATAAAAAAATATTTTTAGGAGTTTAATTTTGTATAAAACTATAATTGTACTATTAATAATCGGGGCAATCACTACTAATGCTTATTCACAGTCTGAACAGGACCTTGCAAAAAAGACCCAGAACCCGGTAGCAGACCTTATAAGTATTCCGTTTCAAAACAATATTGATTTTAATATTGGCCCAAATAACAGGACTAGGAACACGCTTAATATTCAGCCTGTTATACCATTTAAAATCAGTGATAACTGGAATGTGATAACGAGGACTATATTCCCGGTTGTTTATCAACCTGATATTACGCAAAACAGCGGCGGTGAATTCGGGCTAGGGGATACAACATTCACTGCATTCCTCTCCCCGAGAAAAGACAGCGGCCTTATATGGGGCATCGGCCCGGCTCTTTTGCTGCCCACTGCTACAGATGAAACACTCGGTACGGAAAAATGGGGTGCAGGGCCTTCTTTTGTTGCATTAATAACACCAAACCCCTGGGTTATGGGATTTCTTGCCAGTAATGTCTGGTCATTTGCAGGGGAATCGGACAGGGAAGACGTAAATTTATTTACGTTTCAGTACTTTATAAATTACAACCTCCCAAGCGGATGGTACCTGGTATCAGCCCCAATAAATACGGCGAATTGGGAAGCTGACAGCAGTGACAGGTGGACAATACCAGTCGGTGGGGGGGCAGGTAAAGTTGTAAAAATTGGTAATTTGCCAATTAATTTACAATCGCAGGTATTTTACAATATAGAAAAACCTGAAAACGGGCCTGAATGGCAGCTGCGGCTGCAGATGCAGTTATTATTTCCAAAATAATTTGAATTTAATATAGAATTTTTATAACATTCTAATATCAGGGAGGGACCAAATGTACAGATCAAAATTAATGCCGGTAATAATTTTATTATTATCATGCTTTTCCGGATTTTCAGCCAATGCACTAGAAACCGATAGGTATTTAATTAATGACCAGAAGTATGAAGATTATCTGATAAATACAAACACAACCTCAACACAGGTTGCAGGTAATAAAATTTCACCCCTTAATTACAGTGTTACAACCCAAAAACCATTTGTGTCAGATGAGTGGCAGTTCCTTATTGCTCCTTATCTCTGGTTTGTCGGACTAAACGGGAATATCGCTGTAAACGGAAACCAGAGCGATGTGGACGCCAGCTTCGGCGATATATGGGACCAGCTTGATTTTGCATTCCAGATCCATGCAGAAGCAATGAAAAACAACTATTTTTTCTTTATCGATGAAACATACATGAAGCTTTCGGTTAGTCAGGACATAGTACCTGATACTCCTCTGCCTATTGGTGCAAACATTAATATAGGGGTTCAGATGAACGCCTTTGAGTTTGGTGGTGGTTACAGGTTAGTTGCAGCTAAACCAGACTTCCCGGTTTACTTTGATCTATACACCGGCGGCAGGTGGTGGATTGTTGATCTTGACCAAAAAATTAAATTTAATAACCTGCCCGACCAGAATTCAGACCAGACACAGCACTGGGTCGATGTAATAGTGGGAGCCAGAATTATTGCACAGTTAGGTGATAATATCCTCGCCACAGTTAAAAGTGATATTGGCGGGTTTGATTTTGGTTTTTCTTCCAAATTCAGCTGGAATATTATTGCAAACGTCGGCTGGGAAACGGGATGGCATGGACTTACTCCTTATATAGGGTGGAGAAGTATGTACGTAGATTATGAAGACGGAAGCGGGAGTGACTTTTTCCGATATAACGTTTGGATGAACGGTATACAGACCGGCCTGGGTTTTAGATTTTAAATTTTTCTATTACTATGGAAATAAAAAAATATTTACTATTTATAAGTATTGCCTTTCTTTTTCTGCCGGGTGTTTCCAATGCTACTGATACGAGCAGGCCGGGGCCAAATGATAAGCCAACTGATGTCAAAATCAGGGTCTTTGTATTAGATATCGATGAGATAGTTGACGCTGAGCAAAGCTTTACCGCGAATATTTTTATGCAGGTTGAATGGAAAGATTCAAGGCTGGCGCAACCGGGTAAGACTGTAAAATATAATCTGCATGAAATATGGAATCCCAATATGCAGATAGTAAACAGACAAAAAACATTTAAATCCCTTCCGGATATAGCAGAAGTGGATGAGGAAGGATACGTAATCTACAGGCAAAGAATATTCGGCAAATTTTCACAGCCGCTTGACCTACGAAAATTCCCAATGGACAGCCAAACACTAAATTTTGAGATTATTTCTGTTGGGAATACTCCCGAGATGGTGAAATTAATTAAAAACAACTCGGGTATCAATGATAAATTTTCCCTGCCCAACTGGCACATAGTGAATTGGGACTTAGTAGATCACAATTTCCAGTTTTTACCAGATGTACCTGCCAAAGAAGGCCTTATTTTTTCCATAACAGCAAAAAGATACGTTCATTACTATGTCTTTAAGTTCATTATTCCACTTCTTCTTATTGTTTTTATGTCGTGGATAGTTTTCTGGATAGACCCTACCGACTATGCATCACAGATAAGTGTTGCAATAACCTCCATGCTGACACTAATTGCCTATCAGTACCTTGTTGGCAGTTCCCTGCCGCGTGTACCCTACCTGACACGCCTTGATGAATTGATGTTTCTTAGTACAGCCATGGTATTTATTACATTAGTTGAAGTGGTAATAACTTCAGTGCTTACGAAAAGAGATAAGGTCGATCTTGCAAGAAAGTTTGATTATCACTGCAGGTATATATTCCCGGCTATTTTTTTATTTATTATAATTCTCCCCTTCATATAAACAGATAATGGATTTATAATTACTTTGTTAGAAAGGAATAAAAGGATGAACAGAAAAATACAATTTTTATTAATACTTATTTCATTTTTATTTATATCAGTTTTTACTTCTTTTGAATTCGCACATTCGGACAATAATAAAAACGGTACTCTTACACTTACAGGAAACATTATCTGTCTCTACCCCGAGTCAGGTTCAAAAAATGTAGAACCCATTATTTCAACCACACCCTGCGATACAGAAAAAAAGCACCTGCACTTTTTCTTTGAAACAACGAGGAGAGATGAAAAACTGTATGCAATTGAAGGTTCGCCAGAAGCAATAAAAAATATACAAAAAACCCAGAAAAGAAAAAATACCCAGCTTACAGGACAAATAAGCGGTAACCAGAGGGCCTGGGTTATTACTGTTGACTAGCAGTTTATTTATAAAAGATTTATTACTTGGTTGTTATTAACCTATTGCTACTGTGCCGCCGTCTACAACAATCTCTTCTCCCGTCATATAAGACGAATCATCACTTGCAAGAAAAAGTACTACCTTTGCAATTTCCTCCGGGACTGCGAACCTCTTCATGGGATTTTGAGATATTATTTCTTTTGTAATTTCTTCAGCTACATCTTCCGGGATATCAGTTTTTCCAAATATCGGCGTTTCAACAGGCCCCGGGCTGACAGTATTTACCCTTATTTCTCTATCAAGTAGTTCGAGGCTTAGTGTCCTGGATAATGATCTGAGTGCTGCCTTTGTGGCAGAGTAAACGCTTAATCCCGGAATTCCAATCTGGTTTGCATTAGAGCTGTTTATAACTATACTTCCGCCGTCTTTCATAATCGGTACAACTTTTTGTATTGTAAAGAAAGAGCCCTTAAAGTTTACATTCACCTGGTAATCAAAATGTGCTTCATCAACTTCTGATAGTGATCCCATACGCAGCACACCGGCATTAACAAAAAGTATATCGACCTTGCCAATTTCATCTTTTACCACGCTAACCATTGAATCAATGTCTTCGAGCGAACTCACATCAGCAGTAATAGCATGAGTATCCGGCCCTAGTTCATTACCAGCCTTTTTAACACGCTCTTCATTTTGCCCCGTAATAACTACTTTTGCACCTTCATTTATAAATAGCTTTGCTGTTTCAAGACCTATTCCTGTTGTCCCGCCTGTTATTAATGCCGTTTTCCCTTTTAATTTAGACACTTATTGCTCCTTTACTTTTAATTTACACTTCGTTTCAGGTATTAAGAAAGTCAGCAGGAAAGAAACCAGGGCAAATATTGGTAATATTGCAAGAGCTAGCTGGTAAGTATGTATAGAGTATTCGGGAACGCCGTTCAGTATTTTTCCGTCCCAAAAATAATCCATAAGATAACCGGTTGTAGGCTGGAATAGGGCAGCTCCTATAGTAGTAATAAAATTTATTCCCGCAACTCCGAGGGCAGGGCTCTCCCTTGGACAAATTTCCCTGCCGAGAGCATAAAGCGGAATCTGGGAACCAACCATAAATCCAAGCAGGAACAGTAAGATTGAAGTAATAAAAAACGGAAGGGAAGTAACATAGATAACTAATAACAAAATTACCGTGCTTACAAATGTGCCCACAAATACCGGCCAGCGCCTCCTTTTGAAATAGTCGGATAGATATCCAGCAACGGGGCCGCCTACAACAAAACCAAGAAATATTAATGAATTGAGGCTTGCAGCTTCTTCTAATTTCAAATTATGTACTTTTGCTATAAAATCATTACCCCATAGTGATGCAAACACACTTAACGGCAGGTACGTGAGGCACGCCACGGCCCCTGTTGCCCAATATCGCCAGTTGCTGAATATTATTATCAGCATTTTCCACGAATGTGACCAGGTTTCTGTTTTTTCAAATACTGGCTTTTTCCATGGCGGATTATCTCTTACAAAAAGATAAATTAAAATAAGCAGGATTAATCCGAAAACACCGGTTATCAAAAGTGAATGTGAAACACCGTATATTTTTATACCTCTTGATAATATGACATCAGCGCTTACTGCTCCCAGTGTACCAAGTCCTGTTATGAGGCCTACTATTAGTCCAAACCTTTCATGAGGAAACCAGTGAGCCGCGAGTTTATAAGCCCCTACTAGAGCAAATGCCGAGCCGAAACCCATTAAAAAACGGGCAAAGAATACAATGGGCAGAGAGGTCGTATAACTAAATACAAATATACCAATTGCACATAATCCGCATGAAATTGTAAGAAGGTTTCTCGGGCTGTGTTTATCGAGCAGAATCCCAGAGGGTATCTGCATCGGCATGTAGGCATAAAAATAAAATGCTGAGAGGACCCCTATCATTCCGGCATCGACATTATAGACCTTCATCAGGTGGTCAACCATCACACTTGGGGACACTCTCAGGAAATAGTCGTAGTAATAAAAAAGCGTGGAAAGCAGGAATATGGCCCACGGCCATACCAACATTTTTAAAGAAGAGTATTTTTTAAATTTCGGATTCAATACGTATCTCTAATATTATTTTATAGCTGATTATAAAATATAATAAAATCTTTTACTTTTGCACATTAATACCCGCTAAATATCCAATATAATTATTGTGAAAACATTACCGCTGTATAATATATACATTACAAGTTAATAATTATGATTAAATGTCCCTACTGCGCCGAAGAGATTCAGGATGAGGCCATAAAGTGCCGTTACTGTAACGAGTTTATACTCAAATCCCAGTTCCCAAAAACCAAGTGGTATTTTTCCACTTTTGCTGTTGTTTTTGCCCTGCTTTCAATTGGCCCGTTTGCACTTCCACTGGTGTGGTTTCATCCGCAGTATAAAACTGTTTCCAAAATAGTACTTACCATCCTTGTGATTGGCCTTAGTATTTGGTTTTATGTTGTTTTAAAGGATTTTTATATAAGTTTGAATCAACAGATGAATGATCTGGGCCTCATTTAAAAATCATACTGACTATTTATTGTCAACATTTTAACCCTGAAGCCATTCTACCGCTTCATCTATATCGGTGGTGACCTTTATATTAACACCGTGATTCTTGGCAACAGTTTCACCAAAACGGTTTGGGTCTATAAGCGGTGGATGCCCAACTACAGCAACCTGTATTGCAGCAGTTTCCGGGTGCTGCCTGCTTAAGGTTGCAAAATAAGTAGCAAGTGTAAATCTTTGGAATGTAGACAGGTTCCCTTTGAATGTACGTACATCAAACAAAAGTTTTGATTTACTGTTTTCTATACATTGAAATAATATATCAACTAAAAGTTCACGATATTCCTTAACACCAAAAGTCCCTGATGCTACTGCTAATAAATAATCATCTTTTATCTCAACCTTAACTTCGTAAGACATACCTTTTTCCTTATTTATTAATATTACTGAATCAATAATCTTACACATCAAACTTCAAATTAGCATCTCTAAAGGTATGAATATAGGGTTTGGTGAAGGAAAAACACTACCAAAATGGTTGTCCCGACTAAAATTAAAAAAGGGTACTGCTAACCATCATGGTAAATAAATGAACAAATAACCAGCACAATTAATATCGGTCCGAGGAATAATAAAAACGTACCAACTATATAAAAACAGAGTCTAAGATTCATTTAAGAATTCTCAACCATTTTCAGCACTCGTTCAGAGACTACCAGAATTTAATTCTGATACAATCAATTCCAGGCACCTTAATATTTGAGCATCTTATTGCAAATAATAAAAAAATCAATGGCAAGTATATTTTACTATTCCATATTCTCCTAAATCAGTAATCATATTGGTTTTACTGAGAAATCTGTATAATCACATCAGAAAAAATTATGCCAAATACCACAGCTACTGCACCAACAGTTTCTACTGCTGGATCTAATTCAAATGTAAAAATACGGTTTGCCCCTAATAGTGAATTCGAAAAAGAACTGGGTAAAAGGGTAAATGCCTACTTTGAAGACAGTTCTAAAAAAAGAAGAGATCTGTTTAATATGTATTTAAAATCCTTCAGGGCAATATCATGGGTCATTATTTCATACTGTCTTATCGTATTTGCCAATCTTCCCTTATGGGGAATAATACTTGCTTCTTTATCACTCGGGCTTGCACTTAATGCACTATCTTTTAACGTAATGCACGATGCAATTCACGGTGCGTATTCCAAACACAAAATTGTAAATAGGCTAATGGGCCACTGGCTCGACATTATTGGCGGAAGCTCGTACCTATGGAAAACAAAGCACAACTATTATCATCATTCCTATACCAACATCACGGGTCATGATGATGACGTTGAGGTTGGTATTTTTGCCAGGTTTACACCTTATCAGAAAAAATACTATATGCACCGTTTTCAGCATATTTATATATGGTTTCTTTACGGGTTTCTGGCAATAAAATGGCATATTTTAGATGATTTTTATGTATTTTTTTCCGGGAAACTAAACGACCATGAAATAGAACGGCCAAAGGGTATGGATGCTGTGATACTGTTTGGTGGTAAAATATTATTTTTTATATTAGTTTTTGTTATTCCATCTTTTTATTATCCAATCCCCTACGTGATTCTGTTTTATATATTTATTGCAATGGTACAGGGTGTAGTGATGTCTGTTGTATTTCAGCTTGCACACTGCGTAGAAGAAGCTGAGTTTCCTACACATGATGAAGAGACGGGGATAATGGACAGGACCTGGGTTGTTCACCAGATCTGTACTACAGTTGATTTTGCAAGGGGCAACAGGCTGCTTACATGGTACCTGGGCGGGCTAAACTACCAGGTAGAGCACCACCTCTATCCGAAAATATGTCATCTTAACTACCCTGAAATGTCCCGTATTGTTGAAGAAACATGCGTGGAATACAATATTCCGTATACCTCACACGGTGGATTCTTTGATGGTATTCGTTCACACTACAACTGGCTACGTCAACTGGCGCACGCACCTTAAGTTATAGCATAAAGGCTCAATACATAACTCATATTAGTTAGTTTGGATTTAGAAACCCCAGATTAATTGTATCCAGAAAATATACCCGAAAGCTTCTTTAGGTAATTTTTTCTAAGTAACTGATAATCTGCTTAATCTGTTTCTTGTTTAGAGAATAAATACGGTTTTGCTGGTATTTTTTCTCACTGACGAGTTCAGCTTCTTTTAAAATCTTCAGGTGGTTCGATATGGCAGGTTTGGATATTTTAAACTTACCTGCAATATCTCCAGCTTTTGTCTCGGATTTACTCAGTATGTTGAGAATGTCTCTTCTGATATCGTCTGCTAATGCTTTATAAGGTGATCCCATAACTGAAAATATATCATATATATCCAACAATCCAATACATTTGTTATGTCGGGGGGGATTGGGTTTAATCCAACTGCCTCTGCGTCCCGTAGCATTGCCACTCAATACATATACTAAACCAAACAACTTTTATATCATTGAATTTATATGCTACTTACTATCATCTTGCTTTGTAAAAAATAGCGTAATTACGGCCCCGATTAAAATAAGCAACCCGGAAAATCCTATTCCTAATCTAAGTCCCTTAACATAAGACTCCCTTATATACGGCAAAAGTTTTTCCATCATTGAAGGCCCAAGCTGATTTTCAAGCATCTGCTCAGTACTGCTCCCCAAAATAAAGGATTTAACATTACCAATGTCAGCAGATGATAAATTTAGTCCAAGCTCTGAAATATTCCCCACAAAATCGTTTATAGAAGTATCAATGAATATTGTAGTTGCAATCGCTATACCCAGGGCCGCACCGGTCAGCTGACACATCATGATTATCCCGCCTGCTAAGCTGGCCATAGATTCCCTGACTGTTCCTATGCCGGCTGTTGTAATTGATACAAGTCCGATACCCAGCCCGGCACCTGCAAGTAAAAAAGGCGGAATTATGTATAAGTAGTTTTTTTCAAATCCCAAAGCTACTACCCCGATCACACCGGCACCGACAAGGACCATTCCCAGCAATATCGAATTTTTTGAACCGAGCCTGTTATAAATTTTGCCGGCAAGGGGAGATATTATTGCATAAATCAGTACGCATGGCACCATCGCAGCACCCGCTTGTATCGGCGTGTAGTGCCTGAACTTTTCGAAATACTGAGGCATGTACAAAAATATGCAGAAAAAAGACGAAACAAGAGTTGCAATGACCAGGCAATACATCATAAAATTCCTGTTCTTCATTACCAGTTCGGGAATTAGAGCGATTTCCTGTTTCTTTTCCAGCTTGATAAAAAAGAGTAGAGAAACAAGGCTAAGAATAATTAGACCGATTGTATTTATGGATAACCAGCCCCACACGGTAGACTGGTCAATGGCATAAAGAAAAGACACGAGGGCTAAGGATAAAGTAATAATTCCGTAAACGTCTATTCCCTTATCCTCATCTTCTCCTGATTGCTCGGAAACTATATAAATTGTGATAAGTCCGGCCAATACGGCCAGAGGTACATTAATGAATAAAACCCATCTCCATGATAAATATTCAGTCAGTACTCCACCTATTAATGGCCCTATGGAATTACCTACTCCTGTTACACCAAAGATCAGGCCCAGTGCATAACTTTTCTGGGAATCGGAGACCGACGAATAACAGATGCCTACAATTGCCGGCCAGAGCACAGCTGCTGCCACTCCCTGAAAAACCCTCATTGCAATTAATAGCCCTGCATCATTTGCCATGCCTCCAATTAATGATGCGAGCGCAAAAATAGCTGCTCCGAATACGAAGACTCTCTTTCGTCCGTACATATCCGCAAACCTGCCGGTTATTACCACGAGGACACCAAAAGCAAGTAAGTAGCCGTTGATAATCCATTCTACCGTGCCAAGACTCACTGCAAAAGATTTTTCAATTGCGGGAAGAGCAACATTTATGGAAGTAATGTCTACGGCTATAATGAAAACGCCGATCCCCATTGCTATAAATGTAAGTATCTGTTTTCTATCCATAAAATTAAGTCTCTAAATAATATTTATACTGTAAATCATTGTAAGTTTTTCCCCAACCTGCCTTCCGGGTCTAAATAGAACCACCCTACTACAGTTACAATAAGAGCAAAAACCCCTGTAATAATAAATACTGTCTTAAAGCTGTTGAATTCACTGATAGTAGCACTCAGGATCGCGACACTCATAGTTGCGCCAAGCATTTGTGCGGTTGAAACTATACCACTCGCCTGCCCCTGCTTATCCGCCGATACTGAGTTTGTAACAGCAACTCTCGGAGGCGTATATAAAAATGGCTGGGATAATCCATATAGCACCAAAACAGGGAGGATGTATTCGTAGCGGTTAAACCCGGTTAAAAAACCTAATAATATAATTGCGATACCTCCCAGCAAAAGCCCCAGGATAGACGGGTATCTCGGCCCGTACCTGTCAGTGAGTTTTCCGCATACAATTGCCACGATTGGAATTGGGATCATAGCAGGCAAAAGAGCCAGGCCGGCTTTAAACGGGTCCATTTTCAGCACCTTCTGAAAATATAGAGCCCCGAAAACCACTACTGCTAATTTGCAGAACTGGCCTGTAAATATCTGCAGGTTTGACGAATTAAAAGTACCGCTCCTGAAAAGATCCAGCTCAATAAGCGGATTTTTTACTTTCAGCTCTGTTACGCAAAAGAATATTAATAAAATAAAAGAAGCTAAGAATAAGCCGATTACTATTTTAGAATCCCAGCCCCATTCAGGCCCCTGCATAATTCCAAGCACAAGTAAACTTATCCCCGATACCAGGGTTACTAGGCCTGTAAAATCAAATTTGTTATTTGTTTTATCAAGTAATGGTTCCTTCCAGGTAGCCAGGAAAGTAATAATTATAGTTATAACTATCGGTACGTTAATCCAGAATATCCACCGCCATGAAACAGCATCAGTAAAGTAGCCCCCGATTAAAGGCCCGATAGAAAGAAAAACCGTACCAATACTCCCGAAAATACCCATGGCAATGCCCCTTTGGTTTGCCGGGAACACGTGGGCAATAAGAGCAACAGATGTCGGAAACATAACAGCTGCACCAAATCCCTGAATTGTCACCGAAGTTATAAGCCATGTCGGGCTTTGAGCAAAACCTGCAAAGACTGAAGATGCGCCGAATACAAAAAGGCCGGCAACAAAAACTCTTCTGAAACCAAAGATATCTCCGAGTTTACCTCCAATGGCGATAAAACCTGCTAACACCAGGAGGTACGAATTCATTACCCAGTGGGATAAAACCAGGGACATCGAAAACTCTTTTTGTATTGTTGGAAGGGCCACTGCAACAACTGTCTCATCAAGAAGGATAAGCCCGAATGCAAGACTGGCAGAAATATGTATGAACCATTTTCTGTAACGATCAACCACACTTACTTATATAATTATCACCAGGATATGTCAATAAGCCTGAATATTCAATCTAAATTATGTTAATATTAATCCACAACTAACATTTTGATTCGAAACGGGAGGATAATTTAAATAATGTTTAGTGTAAATCCATATAGAGTAAGTTTTTTGGCATTCCTTTTAATAATTTGTTCAATATTAATAAGTATTACAGGCAGTAACAATTCAAAAGCCGAATTAGTGGCCAGAAATTATGGCAGTTCTGAAGGGGAGGAAAAACCTTACAAACTGCTTAAGGAAATGACCCAGTTTATTAGTAGGCACAACAGCTACACTTTTAAAGCAGAAGTTATGTACGACAGGGTAATTGATCCCGGGACCAAGATACAGGTTACAGGTTCCGAAAAGGTATTTGTACAAAAGCCGGACAAGGTCTATATTGAATTTAAAACCGACTACTTTTCCGACAGGTTTCTATATTCATCAAATAGTGCAACCTACCTGGACACCACAACTGACCTTTATACTTTTACCGGTGAACTACCTTCTTCCATAAACAACACGCTGGACTATCTGGACAAATCCTTTGGATTTGAAATGCCTCTTAGTGACTTAATCTATATTTACCCTTACAAAAAGATTGTTGGAAATATAAACTCTTCCCAATATATCGGCACAAGCTACGTTTTCGGTGTTAGGTGCCACCACCTGCTTTTCGAGGAAAATGATAAATACTGGCAGATATGGATCGAGGACGGAAACAGAAAAATACCCAGGAAACTGGTTGTTACATATAAAAATCAGCCGGAATCCCCACAGTTTATAGCAGTAATTAATGACTGGATTTTTGACAAGCCCCTTCCGGCCAAACTCTTTAATCAAAACCTGAGAAACAATGCCCGGCCCAGCACGGACAATCTTTTTATAGAAAGGGGTAAATCCGAGATAGGTATTTTTGATTAGACATAATCAGGATTATTTATTCCTTCAACTGCAATGAACAATAACAGTTTAAAAAACAAACTATACGAAATAATATTCGAAGCGGACACGCCAGCTGGAAAATATTTTGACCTTATACTGATAGTCATGATTGTTCTAAGCATTATAGCCGTAATGCTTGAGAGCGTGGAAAGTCTTAGAATTCAGTACGGATTGACGTTTTATTATGCGGAATGGTTTTTTACTCTTCTGTTTTCAGTTGAATATATAGTAAGGCTTTACTGCGTACAAAGACCTATAAAATATGCAAAAAGTTTTTTTGGGGTTGTAGACCTCCTTGCCGTACTGCCAACATACATTGACCTGCTCGTACCCGGTTCACGGCTTTTTCTTGTGGTACGGGTTTTGAGACTGCTACGAATATTCAGGGTCCTTAAACTTGTGCAGTATGTTGGTGAGTCAGAAGTATTATTCCAGGCAATAAAATCCAGCCGAAGAAAAATTTTTATTTTTATGTTTACCGTGTTTACCCTGGTAATTCTTCTCGGTTCACTCATGTATGTTGCAGAAGGAGAAAAAAATGGTTTTACAAGCATACCAACCAGTGTTTACTGGGCAATTGTAACAATAACTACTGTTGGCTACGGCGATATTGTACCACACACACCAGTTGGTCAACTACTTGCTACATTTATAATGTTTTTGGGTTTTAGTATCATAGCAGTCCCGACCGGAATTATCACGGTTGAGTTGAACGAACTTTTTCAAAATAAAACAACTACAAGAATCTGTGAACAATGCTTTAAGGGCGGGCATGATAATGATGCAAAGTTTTGCAAACACTGCGGTGAAGAAGTACATAAGGAGAATATTTAATGAATATGGATATAGAAAAAAAAGAATATGAAAAAATAGCAGAAATGATTCATAGTGATAGCAGCCCCGTGGGCATTGATGCTAAGAAAACCCACATTTTAATCCTGCACAAACTTATAGAAATTGAAAAACGTCTTGATGCGCTTGAGAAAAAATAAAATTATACGAGTGTTTTCAGCAAACTTCCGATATAATAAGCAATAATTGCTGCAATGCCACCTATTAGCAGAGTTTCAAGACCATTTACATACCAGCTCTTTCCAACAAACTTGGTTTTATAAGCACCCACAAGAAAAAAGGCCACACCTGTAAATACAGATGAAACTAAGAAGGGCTTTTCTATCAAACCAGGTGTAAGCCAGTTAATCACAAATGAAGCAAGTGGTATAAAACCAATAAGTATAAAAGCAATAAATGTGGCGAGTCCTGATTTTATTGCAGATTTATTATTGAGACTATATCCAAGTTCATCCTGGAGCATAGTATCAACCCACCTGTTTACATCAGACGTAATAGTTTCGACAGCATTTTCGAGTTCATCACCCACGAAACCTTTGCGTGCAAATATCTGCCTGATCTCTTCTTTCTCACCTTCGGGATAATGTTCTATATGGTTTAACTCTTCTGCTTTTGCTTTTTCAACAATCTCATTTTCAGATTTTGTTCCAAGATAATTGCTTATGCCCATACTAAAACCGTCCGCAAGCAGATTCGCCAGGCCAAGGATTATTATTACTCCGCTTGAGAGTTCAGCTCCTATTACACCTGAAACAATTGCAAATGTTGTAATAATTCCGTCAATTGAGCCATAAATAAAATCTTTTAGATAACTGTTCCCGGGGCCGTTATCCAGTCGTTTCTTTATCGCCAAAGGTGTATGAGTTTCTATTAATTCTGAAAGTTCTTTTTTATTTACCATTAAGTAAATATCAATCCTGAATTTGGGCCAAGTTCTCGTGATTGTGTAGAGGTACGGATTCCGGGACCTTATTTTTGACTGGTTTTACCGTTTTAAGATATTGGTAAACCGCTTTTAAATCATCGTCCTTAAGTTCTGATATCTCTTTCCAGGGCATGGGTTCCATAAGTTTTCTGTTCATATTGGAATGAATGCCTATGTTTAAAATACTTACAAAGTTTTTTTCACTGAGTTTACCTATCCCGGTCTTTTTATCAGGAGTCAGGTTTGCTGAATAACTGATACCCCACGGCCCGCCCCAGGCTGTCATACTGTCTGTAAAAAGCCCTCTCCATTTTTCTGGGCCTATTATTTCCGGTGGAAACTGGGGTAATTTATTATCGCCCGGGTGTCCGGAAAAAAGCCTGTCCGGATCATTAACAAGAAACTCACCTTCTTTTATCTTTGGTGTATGACAATCAACGCAGCCGTAAATCTCGGTTATAAGTTTTCCCTTATCAGCAATTTCAGCATTACTTTCCTGCTGCTCAGCAACAATATTACTGAATGTAATTACTATAAGGCCAAATACTAACCCAAATAATATAGATAATTTCCTGATATAAATCATATTACACCTCCTGATCAGTCAATTTTTTTATATGCAAATATTAATGCCAGCAATAGCATCGCTATAACCGCAACATAAGTAAGTATGGGATGGGTATTTTGTAAATCACCAAGAGTTATAAATCCGCTCAGGAACCCGAGTCCAAATACAACCAGTGCGATTGAGATTTTCTTTTCAGGACTCATATTTAACCCCTTTTCCTTATTGTTAAGACAGGGCATACAGAACCCCTTATAACATCTTCCGATACACTACCAAGAAAAAACCTGGCAAGATTACCCTTGTTGTTTGAATTCATTACAATGAGGTCAAAATCATTTCTCTTTGCATAGTTGAGAATCCTGGTTGAAGGACTTAGGCCAATAATCAGTTTTTTACCAATCCGTATCTTTTCATTTTTTTCCTTTGAACTGACAATTAGCTTATTAAGTTCATTGTGAGAGCCATTTACTATTTCATCCATGACCCTGGAAGGAAGGTCATTTGAATTATTGGGAAGTGATAAGATATACAGAACTGTCAAGTGTGAACCTGTTTTTTCAACTAAATCCAGTGTGTATTCAAGAGAATCATAATTTGGCTCTGAAATATCCAATGGTAACAAAATCTTTTTTATTTTATATTTACCCTTAATTTTTACGGGCGGGACTGTTAAAACCGGAATTTCTGAATTTCTTAGAATTTTTAGTGTATTACTGCCAAGTATAAGACGGGAAATAAAGTCTTTTCCTGTATTTCCAACAACAATAAGGCCGGCATTTATTTTTTTTGTATAATTCTTGATTTCGGAATCAATATCGCCTTTAATTACCTTTCCTGAAAACTTTATTCCTTTTTTTAAAAGTTCATCTTTTATTTTCTTAAAACTTTTTTCAATTAGTAATTTCTTTTTCTGTGAAGCTTCCTCTATATATCCGGCGTAATATACAAAGTTAGGAGTAATTGGGTAATACGCGTGGTTTACATACAGTCCATACAGATCAGAACCATAAAGATTTGAAAAATACCTGGTAACTTTTAAAGCTTCTTCAGCTTCTTTTGACCCGTCATAAGCCCACAATATTTTTTTCATTTTCGCCTCCTTTGTATTAACAACCCTATACATTCAATATAGGTATAAATTCTTTAATTTCCAGAGTTAAAATATGAATATAATTGTGTTATTGTTATTAGATACCCATTGGATTAAGGCAGGACCGAGACCGCATCAATCTCTTCTAAAACAGTTACCTGAATTTTTCTGAATCTATTTAATTTATTTATTGTCTAAAAATATCATTAACTATTTGAGCAGTATTGGTTATACTAGAGATAGTTAATAAAAAACTTCCCCAAGGTATTTAGTTCTCGGGAGGTCCCTGGGGAAGCAGATTCTTGTTTAAAGATACTTTTCAGAACATTTGTTCTGGATTGTATCTTTAATTATAGAATAATTATTCTGAAAAGCAAATAATTTTTTATATACTGAAATAAAAATTGCATTATCTTTATATATTAGAATAGATATGGCACGGACAAGACAATTTGACCTAAAAGAAGTGGTACATAATGCAACAATACTTTTTTGCAAAAAAGGGTACGACGGTACTTCCATTAGTGACATTGTAAATGAAACAAAACTCAATCGTCACAGTATGTACGAACTGTTTAAAAACAAGGAAGGGCTATTTATAGAATGTCTGTATTATTTTTCTTATGAAGTTCTTTCAAAACTATCAGAAATACTGACCGATGAACCTTCGGATCTCGAATCTATAAAATCTTATTTTAAAACTCTCATCGAATATGTATATGGGCCAGATTTTCATGGTTGTCTGTACTGTGCGACAATTACGCATAAGGGTAATATTGCTACCGAAATATCAGACGTTGTTGACCGCTATTTTGCCCGGCAAAACCTGCTTTTTTTTAACTGTCTTGTAAATGCAAAAGAAAAATTACAGATTCCAAAAAATAAAAACTCCGAAGACCTTGCAACATTTTTACAGACATCTGTAATAGGGATAGTAATAGGAGTAAAAACAAATATTGATAGAAAAACAACTGAAAAGGTATATAAAAACATCATCTCCACCCTAACGAATTAACTTTATTCCATCCCTTCCTCCAATTCATAATCAATTTAAATTTTGAAGCCAATTATTAACTGTTGAGAACTGCCCTATTAGACTTATTATTATTAATAGGTGAGGAAGCCTGAATAAGGCTAATTTTATTCAATACGGAGAGGCTTAATGGAAGACGTCAATAAACTATTAAAAACAGCGGTTGAAGATATTGAAAGGGTATTAAATTCAAAAACAGTAATAGGAGACCCAATTACAGTAGAGGGAGCAACAATTATTCCACTAGTTAGTATTGGTTTTGGTTTCGGGGCGGGAGGCGCCTCCAGAAAACCCACAAGTGAGACCGAAGACGTAGCAGGTGGAACCGGGGCCGGGGGCGGAGTAAAACCCGTAGCAGTAGTTGTAGTAACAAAAGACAGTGTTAAGCTGCAATCCCTTTCAGGCGGGGGCACACTATCTATACTTGAAAAAGTTGTTGATACGGTTGGCAAAACAATCGTAAACCGGTCTGATAAAACAAAGGAATAAGCTGAACTTCAATGTTAACAGCTTTTATTATACTTTTCATATTATTACTTCTTTTACTTATACCGGTTGATTTATCTTTTAAGTATAAAAATTTTGAAGGCCCGGTAAAAAAAGTAAGACTATCCTGGTTTTTTGGCCTTATTTCTTTTAAAGTTTATCCAAAAAAAGCTTCAACGAAAGTAAAAAAAGAAGTAATACCTCCTCCAGAGGGCAAAAAGGGCCCCGGTATTTCTAAAATCACAAAAATTCTTGGCAACAGAAAATTCACCAGCAAAACTTATAATACAATTCGCAGTCTTTTAAAATCACTTAAACCAAATATAGACAGCTTTAATTTAAAGCTGGGACTAAGTGACCCGGCAGACACTGGACTTCTCTGGGGTCTTATGGGCCCTGTATCTGGAATGTTCTACGGATTTACTGATAAAGATATATACATAGAACCTGATTTCCTGGATCCGGCCTTTAATCTTGAAACCGAAGGTAAAATATCAATTATACCCCTCGAAACATTAATAATATCAGTGAGTTATATACTTTCTCCAACGGTAATAAAAACTTATTGGTTCGATTTAAAAGGTACCCTATGAAAACACTTTCAGCGGCCAAACCAATAACATTTGAAAATAAAACAATAATCCCGATTGAGGAAACAGTTGTTTATAAAAAATCAGTTTTCGATAACCATTTTATATATGGTTCAAAAAAACCGGGTGCATTAATAATATTGTCTGATGGGATTCCAAAAGCATATAATATGCAGTTTGAGGAAATTTCAATTGAACATTTAATTGAAGAAACAAAGGGGTTAAAGGAGCTTATGAATAATGTTTAATACTAATTCAAAAGAAAATGTGCTATAATACGAATCGGATTTAATCCATTTAGGAGGGATTTAGATGAATAACAATTTAAAAATATTTTTCTTTTCATTTTTGGCAATTTTTTTACTATCAGTACCCCAGGCATTCTCTGGTGGTGAAGCTGTTTTAAGTTTTCCTGAGACTGACAGCTCAGAAGATAAGCTTGCAGCATTTTTTGACCTAAGAGACAGGGAAACATACATCCAGGTAACAAACACCGGGAATGACCTGGAAACCGATGATGACGATGATGATAATGCAAATACAAATCTTGCAGTAAGGGTACATGTACAGATATTTAATGTGGCTGACAACTGTAATGAAAATAACTTCTTTGATAATTATACTCCAGCAGATACACACGTTTATAATATGAGAGACGTTCTTACAAATGACGGTACTCCTTCAGGAGTAGTACTTCCACAAGGTGCATACGGAATTGTAGTTATATCAATTGTAGATAGTGACGGTAATTTGGAAGAAGATATTGATACATTAATTGGGAATATCAGAATACTTGATAATACCGGTTATGAATACCGTACTAATATTACTGCTGACCCTGTTGGATTAAGGGATGTAGATTTGGGTGCAAATGATCTCACTTTTAACTTCAATACGGTTGGAGGGGTAGCACTTTCTGATGTAGTTGGTTTTAGTTTTTTTAAGAATGAAGATGCCGGTGATGTTGAAATTGCAAACATACTTGATGTAAACACCGGATTTACCGTTGATATAATAAATAACAGTGAAGTAGCCCAGTCCTGTAGAAATATAATATTTGCCTGTACAGACCAGGATAACCCGCTTCTTGAAGAGCTTTTAAGTGGTGGTGGTGATTCTGATGATGACGGTTTCAGTGCCAATGTCGCCAGCTTTGAATATGGAATAAATAATGCAATACCTCATAGCAGGGGTGGTGAGCTTCTTTGTCCGGGCAATATCACATCAGAAGGTTTTGTTAAAATGAGATTTTCAACAAGGCTAACTAATAATCCTAGTGGTAGTGAAGAATTCGTTGCTTATATAGGACTTAATAATGGTAACGGAAGGGGAAGCCTTGATTCATTCTGGTTTCAAAATGGTACATTTTTTAACGGTCAGGATGATTAACAATTATTCATATTATTAAAATAATAAGATATTAAGAATAAAAAAGGGGATCTTACGGTCCCCTTTTTTATTTGCCTGATTTATCTACCTGGTAAAAATAACTTCCTGATTTCTGCCTGGTGGTTTTATAAACACTGCTTCTAATATTAGTTACCAGGTTTATTTCCGTAATATCAGCAATCTCACTGTAAAACTCTATCTGTTCCCCGGAAAACTGATCACCTGTATAGGTATAAGTAACAGGTGTAAGCTGAATAGTGCCAAGCCTTATTATCTCATCCCCGACTTTTTGACCCTCTACGCCAAGCTCAACAGAAAGTTTCTTTAGTATGTTCAGCATAGTTTTCTCTTTTTTCTTTTTATTCTGACCCCTGAAATTTCTCAAATCACGGTTACTCGAATCAACATAAAAATACATAATCAGAGTATTACCGGCTTTGTCGTATTCTATGTCTGTTAGGCATGGCGTTTTTGCTTTTGTGGATTTTGTCATACTTACGCGGTCATTTCTGCATTTTAGCTTTTCGCCCAGTTTATAAATATAGAGGTCAAACTGCGAGACAGGTACCGCTTTCATTTTGTTGATATAATAGTTGGAATCAGCCCTGGTCTTTTCCGGCATGATTAACAATGCAAATATTATAAATAAAAATATTAATGTTAATTTATTCATTGTTTCTTAGAATATAATTTTAAATCCTTTATAATATTTCTAAACTGGTTTTATATTATTTATAAGGAGAAATAATGAAGATATTATTTGCAATAATTATATGTACAGCTTTTTTTGCTGGGTGCGGCCAGAAGCTTGTTTATGATAATCCCGAAATGGACTACCAGAAATGCCTTGAGAAATACGGCAATGAAAGCCCGGAATGTGAAGAACAAAGGGCCGCTTTTGGACGTCAGCAGGAGGAGATGCCGCCAATTGATGATTCGGCTGCTAACCCTGACCCGGGTGACTACGGGCCTAATGAAGATCCCGGATATTGATCTTAGAACTATATTTTATTTGAAAATAATTTATTGGTTAGTCATTTTTCCAAATCAATTTTCTCAGGTACATAGATATTTTTTCAATTGGGAAAAATGGCAAAAATATAATCCCTGCCATCTGGTACCTGAAGGTTATGCCCATAAGCCAATATATTCCCCAGTGCATACCTAATGTCAGTAATGACCAAATATAACCAATTCTTCTGTTAATAACCGCAAATGGTGCCCCCAGTTCAAGTAATATGGAACTGATACCAATTGCAGTAAAAATATAAACACGGTTATAAAGCAGATACGATAATGGCTGTGCCCCCGCTGCAAGGAACTCTTTTCTGATTGCATCTACAGCAACCTGCGACCTGACCGATTCTCCAAGTACCCAGTAAATACCAATAGGCCCCATTATTTTTGCAATTCCGGCTAAAAAATAACAAACAACTGTCATACTGTTAATAAGCATTATCGGCCATCCATACTGCCATCCGGGACTATTACTTCTGATATTACCAAATAACAGATGAGGTTTATATTTCCCGGGAATCCTGTTTTTTATCAGGCTATCCAGTGAAATTGAATCGGCACTTAGGGTAAATCCAAGAACAAGGCAGTGAAGAACTGCAATGTTTCTGCTGTGATAAATCATGGACCACGAATGTGAATATGAGATTAAAAATAAAAAAAGTAATGCAAAAACCGGTCCTGAGATTCTATACAGCAGTCCAAGAATAAATAATATATTGAAAATTAAAGCAGCAAGTAAAACTAATTTAAAAATTTCCGGGGCTATCGGACTATCAATCAGGTTAACTATTCCAACCTGGTCAAACAGATATCCAGGCCTTTTACCGGAAGAAGTATTATTTACTAAATACGAAATATATCTACCGGACATTAAATAGAAAGCATAAATGCCTACTAGAATTCTAAATATTGATAACCTGTCTGGGGATAAAGGCCTGAACCAGAATTTTTCTAATTTATCAACTATATTCATCTTACTCGACATCTTGCATGTACTATGAACAGCTTTTTAGCTTCAAATTTTTTATTCATAAAATCTTCAATATTTATTTTACTTGTAACAACTTCCACGACACTAATTTTGTTATATGGGGCAACTTCAAAATTATTTAGTTTAGCAGAGGCCAAATTACATAACTTCTGTGCCTGCCCGTTTTTAATAATTTTTGAAACTGTTTTCCGGAAAGAATTAAACCCTGATCGTTCAGATAATATAGTATGGGGAATTGGATAATAGTTGTCATTTTCATCAATACCGTACAGATGTGAAACAACGGTAGAGTCACCGCGGATTTTGGTAAACATAGGGTAATAGGAAAGTGGGAAGTCATCTTTAGGTTTTTCCTTCCAGTTTTCAACAACAGGACTTGCAACAACAATTAAGGATAGAACACATATAATGGCTATAATGATTTTCTTCATTTTTTAAATATTAATGAATGCAAAATTAATTGAATGGAAAAATAATACAGTTTTTTACTATTAATGTAACGTTTGATTTGCAGGCCTTATATAGCTGGGCCCTTCATGGTAAAAGTTATTATAATGGGCCTTTTTTGAACAGCTCATTGCAAGAAAGGATATTGCGGCGGTAAATATGAGTGTTAATAATTTAACTTTCATTAATTATTTCAAATGCTCTTGATGCTCTTTGATGAATGCCGTAATACTTTGAGAGTTCTTTTCTCAGCTCATCAACTGATTTAACTTCCGAACTGCAGATATACTTAATTTTTTCTTCAAGTTTATCGAGTTCTTCGTAATAAGCGGGTTTTGATTCAATAAATCCGTAGAGGCCTTCCTTGTAAATCAGACCTATTTTATTAAAGGTGCTGCTAAGCAGCTGTTCCTTTTTTTCACTAATACTACTACCCCTGGCCACATTTTAAATTTTAACACAATACTGTATTAAACTTTACTCTTTTTCTTTCTTCTCAAAATCAAGTGAGGCAGAGTTTATGCAGTACCTTAGTCCTGTTGGGTTAGGACCGTCCGGGAAAAGATGTCCTAAGTGTGCGTCACATTTGCTGCATAAAACCTCGACTCTTGCCATACCGTGACTGTTATCTGTCTCTTCTTTTAAATTTTCTTTTTTTGCCGGCTTAAAAAAACTTGGCCAGCCCGAACCGGAGTCAAATTTTGCGTCCGATTCAAACAGTTCGGTATCACAGCATACGCATCTGTAAACACCTTTATCTTTATTCTCATTATGCTCACCTGTAAAAGGCCTTTCGGTCCCCTTAAGCCTTGTCACCCTGTACTGCTGATCAGTAAGCTTGCTTTTCCATTCTTCTTCTGATTTTTTAATTTTCTCAGTCATTAGTTCACCATTAACTATTTCGATAACTTATTTTTCTGTGCGTTTTCCAAAATTTCCTTCAATCTGTTTAGATCATCTTCCTCTATCGCGGATTCAATTAATTCCAGGTTATTTTTAAAGTTTTTTATACATTCGAGTAATGATTCCTTATTCTGCATAAAAATAGTTTTCCACATTTCTGGAGAACTTGAAGCAATCCTTGTGTAGTCTTTTAGCCCCCCGCCCGAGTACGAGAAAATGTTTTCAACATCCGATGAGCTTAAGGTGTTTACTAAAGTATACGCAGCAACATGGGGAAGATGGCTTACATATGCAAAAACTTTATCATGAAGGGCCGGGTCCATTCTAAGTACATTGGATCCAATTACTCTCCAGAATTTACTAACAGTTTCTATGGATTCTTCATTGGTATTTTCAGATGGTGTTATCACGGCGTTACAACCCCTGAAAAGATCCGGGTCAGAATTTTCAATACCAGGGTTTTCACTGCCTGCAATCGGGTGAGAGCCAATAAAAGAAAGGTCATTATCTAAAAATTGTTCAACTGATTCAACCACCTTTGATTTTACACTTCCGACATCTGTTATTATGCAGCCTTTATTAAGATAAGGGGCTATTTCCTCTATAGTATCGGCAATCCTGTCTACATAAGTTGCTACTATGACAAGGCCTGATTCATTTTTTTGGTTTAAACTTTCAAGGCAGCTGTCCACAAGGCCATTTTTTACAGCGTAGTCCCTGACCCTGTTTTCAGTATCAAAACCTACAACTTCCCCGGCAATGCCGTACTTTTTAACAGCACTGCAGATCGAACCGCCGATTAGGCCAAGCCCTATTACAGTTATTTTATCTACCATCATTTCTTTAAAACCTTCTTTAGAGCTGTAATAAACCTTTTATTTTCGGTTTCAAGGCCGACGCTTACTCTCAGGTGGCTTTTAAGCCCGTAACCCCCAACCGGCCTTACAATTACTCCTTCTCTTAATAGATCATTATATACCTGCATTGGGTTATCTTCTAAATCGATGAGAATAAAATTTGTAAATGAAGGCGTGTACTTTACCCCAATCTTTTCTAAATTTCCGATCAAATATTCCAGGCCGTCTCTATTTACCTCTTTTGTATTTTTTATGTGCGCAGTATCGTCAAGCGCAGCTTCTGCTGCTGCCTGAGCCAGGCTGTTTACATTAAATGGTTCCCTTACACGGTTAACATATGAAATTAATTCTTCAGAACCAACTCCGTAACCAACTCTAAGGCCCGCGAGGCCGTATATTTTTGAAAATGTCCTGACTGTAACTATGTTCTTTCTGTTTTTCTGATATTCGAGTGAGTCTGGGTATTCAGGGTCATCCACATACTCAAAATATGCTTCATCCACTATAACTATTACTTCATCAGGCACACGGGAAAGAAAATTATCAAACTCATTTTGCTTAAATATTGTACCCGTGGGGTTATTGGGGTTGGCAAGATATATTATCCTGGTTTTTTTTGTGATTTTAGAGGCAAAATCATCAAGATTATGTACCAGGTCAGGCATTGGGGATACCACATGTCTTGCACCTACTGCCTGTGTCACAATGGGGTACACGATAAAAGCATGCTCACCATATATAGCCTCATCACTTTCAGATAAGAATGTCCTTGCAATAATCTCGATTACTTCATTGGACCCATTGCCTATAATAAGGTTGCTTTCATTTATGCCAAGTTTACCAGCGAGTTTCTTTTTTAAATAAAAACAGTCTCCATCCGGATACCTGTGTAGTTCAGTAGCAGTTTTAAGTGCAGCCTCCACGCCGAGCTTGGAAGGGCCAAGAGGATTTTCATTGGAAGCTATTTTAATTGAACCCGTAATTCCCAGTTCCCTTTCAAGTTCTTCAACTGGCTTTCCAGGCACATAGGGGATCAGGTCACTAACCTGTTTAAGTGGTTTCATTGCGTTGCGGCAAAAACTCCATCAATTTTCAGTTGTTTTTCCCAATAGGATAAGAACCCAGGATTTTAAGAAAAATACATTTCTTTTCTACTTTACGTAATACGCTCTTTACCTTTTTATCCTCTGCATGGCCGATTAAATCCACAAAAAAGTTATATTCCCACGGCCTGTCTTTTGAGGGCCTTGATTCAATTTTGGTAAGGTTAATACCTGCTTCAGCAAAAGGGTGAAACAATGATTTTTGAAGTGCACCTGGTTCGTCTTTGAGTGAAAAGGCAAAGGATGTTTTATCGTTCCCGGTTACGGGACTCGGTTCACGTCCGATTATTAAAAACCTCGTTGTGTTCTGTGCACTGTCTTCAATATTATTCTGAATGATTTTTAACTTATAGATAGAAGCTGCATGAAGACTTGCTATAGCAGCTTTTTTTGTATCATTTGAAGCAAGTTTAGCTGCAGATGCAGTGCTTGGGGTTTCAAGAAGTTCAACACTATTTAAATTTTTGTTTAACCACTTCCTGCACTGGCCAAGTGCCTGCGGATGAGAAGCAACCGTCTTAATACCTTTTTTATTACCGCTTTTTGAAAGCAGGCAATGACTTACCTTCTCAAAGTATTCGGAGGTTATTATCAGGTCCCATGCGAGCAAAATATCAAGGACACTGCCAATTGAACCCTCTACGGAATTTTCAATCGGGACGATTCCAAATTCTATTCTTTTTTTATTTACCTCTTCAAATATTTCTTCAAAACTTCCAAGAGGTATAAGCTCGGAAGAACTTCCAAATTTGTGAAAAGCCGCCTGGTTAGAAAAACTACCCTCAGGCCCGAGATAACCTACTTTTGTAGGGTTCTGAAGTCCCCTGCAACCTGTTACTATTTCTTTAAAAATAGAAAGCACATAGTCATTTGAAAGCGGACCTGTATTTTTTGACTTGAGTCTATCTTCTATCTCTTTTTCCCTGGCAGGGTCATAAATCTTGAGTGAATTTTTCTGTTTTTGTTGTGATACTTTGAGGGCTATACTGCCCCTTTGATTTATGAGATCAAGAATCTGATCATCTATAATGTCTATTTTTTCTCTTAAACTGCTTAAACTCTTAGAAGATTTCATTTATTTTGGGGTACTGGATGGAATTTGATCAAATGATAGCTTTAGCTAAAACTTATGTCAAATATATCTTCTGACATAAATTGAATAATTAAAGTTTCTTTAGCAAACTCGGGGGGATATTTATAATTTTTCACTTTTGATAAATTTGGGCTTTGACGGAGTACCGGCAATTTTTGCGGATAGCGAACCATCGGTCTCCTTTTTCATAAATGCCTGGAGAAGGCCCATTTTTGCTTCGTCAGATTTAATGTTCAGGTTTAAAGAAAGGTCTAATTTACCATTTCTTTTTATATCCCAAAGTAACGGCATAGAGCCATTTAAAATCAAATCAAAATCATTGTTAGCAAAACTTAGTTCATCAATAACCGTTTTATTCTTTTCTATTTTACCGTTTAGATTCACCAGAAGGTCTTTATAACTGGGAAGAACCAGACCCTCAAATTTCATATTTTTAATAGACATGTTGTTGGATGTAAAGTTAAAGTTTCCTTTTACATCCTTCTTTTCGGCAAAAACTATATTGAGGTTACCGTTAATCTCCCCATCAAATTCGGGTGAGTTTTTCCCTGATTTGATAAAAGTTGTAATGAGATCTGTGTGAATATTTTTAAGGTCTGCACTCAATGAATCCAGTACATTGGTGTTTGATGCATACACTAGAGTGCCTTCAATTTTTCCGTTTCCTATCTCTGCATCAAAAGGAAAACTTTTATTATTTAACAACAGTGAAAATACAGATGATTTTAACTTTAATTTGTCAATTTTCAGATTTATGTTTTTTTCTTTCTTTTCAAGATTAAGGTCTGTTATTTTTAACTCCAGGAAAGGAGAAATGGCAATTTTACTTATTTCAGCATGATACCCCGTATTTTTTTCAATTTCTGACTCAACCCTTTTCTTTAAAGCACCTGTAGGGAAAGTTAAATAAAGAAAAAGTGTCAGAAACAATAAAAATAGTACGATTGTTGCAATATATTTAGGAGTTTTATTATTCATGATTAAACATCCTGCCTGAATTCAAAAGTCGAAAGTTTAAAAGAAATATCCACAAGTTCCGGTTTATCAAATTTAGTTTTAAGCCTCAGGTCAGACACCTTTAAAAAGCTGTCCCTATTTTGTATAGAGTAAAGAATGTCAACTACCCTATTAAACGGCACTTTCCTCACATTCACTTCTACAGTACTGTCATCATAAAGATCATCTGAATCGGGAAGGACAATTTTGCTGTCTTTAATTGAAAAACTGGTTCTTTCAATATCATTGTCTATCAACACTTTTTCAACGACAGATATAAGAGCTTCATTTTCCTTCTTAACAGCTTTTGTAAGTTCCCGCAGCCTGTCTTTTAACTGCCCATATTCTTCCCTTAGTGATTTTACTCTCACAAGCTCGGCTTCCAGTGCATTAGTCTGTTTCAGATATTTGTTTGAATCCTTAAAAAAAGTGTTAAATGAAACAAAAAGAAAAAGAGCTACAATAGCACCGGCCCCTATAAATAAAGCCCTTCTTTCTCTTTCAGATTTTAAGGACTCATCCAGTTTTGCTGAAAGTAGCTGGACTATTGTCCTAAATTTTTCTTTGATTATTTTGAAATCCATCTATTTAACCGTCATCGATACCACAAATTTAACTGTGTTATTAACAGACCTGCTCACCTGATCACGCTTTACATTGGTAAATCTTTTTGAATCGTTTAATATCTGTTCAATTGAAGCAAGCTCTTTATACGAGCCGCAGCGCCCCCACATCTTTACTTTTTTACCTGTCTCAAACCTCAGTTCATCGACCTTAAGACCTGAATTTAACGGAAATGTTATTGACAGATCCCGTAGAACATCAAGTGGTGTAGAACTCCCTTTTACTTCTTCTATGATTTCAAGTTTCTCCTGTACCTTGGCAACTTCATTTTCCATGAATGAAACAGGGTCCGGGATAACCGATACATTGGGAAATACACCTTTTACCTCATCCTGTATTTCAGTACGAAGTGAACTAACTGTGTTTTTTGAGGCCATTACATCGGAAATATTTCTATAAAAAGTAAATACCAGCAATAAGGCAAAAAGAAGCAGGGGTATTAAAAATGTTTTCCTGAATTCCAGGTTCTTTCCTTTAAATCCAAACTCATCAACCCTTAAATTTAGTCCTTCCTGACTTGAACTGCTTCCGTATAGTGCATTTGCATAGGACTTTGCATAATAAGGGGAATCTTTTTCGCCAATTTCAGGAATAAATATTTTACTTACAGGTTTATTAAGCCCGACTGAAAGAATATTTTCTATTCCCCCAATAACGCAAACATCTCCTGTTAGTACAAATTCCTCTACATTTTTTCTCAGCTCTGTTTCAAAAAAATGAGTGGTCCTTACAATTTCGGTGATAATAGGATTAAAAATATTTTCATCAATCTTAATCCCTTCCATGTCTTTAAAACTAAATGATTTATTGTCAGGCAGATCCAGTCCTTCAATAAAATTTTCAAGAATATTTTTTGATGACCTAACCCTTCTTAATCCGTATTCATCAAATAGAATAAAGTTCATTTCATTTGAACTTATATCTATTAACAAAAGCGGCCTTTGTTCTGATAGTTTGTTTTCTATGGCGCTGAATGCAAATGGTGAAAATGTAACAAACCTTGGGTCTATGCCGTTATTGGCAAGATTACCAAGAAAATCCTGCATATTTTCCTTTTCAAACATACATACAATTGCTTCTGAAAAACCGTCTCTTTTTACCAGGTGGTAGCTGTGAAGCTTTTCTTCCGGGTTAAATGTGGAAACATTTTCCAGTTCAAAACGGTAAACCTGGCTGATCTTTTTTGAGTCGGTAAAAGGAAAATTAAGTACCCTTATTGATATTGGTGACGTAGTTATAGAGGTAGATACATCCCCGCTTGTAACAGAGTGCTCCTCAAGTGACGTTTTAATTGTAGCGTCTTCATCTGAAATATTAGACGGAAGTGTTATGCAGTAGTACTCTTCAAGTTTTTCTTCCCTTAGAGTCCTGTTGATAACAGCTACTTTTATGTCATCATTTCCAAAATCTATTCCTAAAAATTTTCCGTACATTTAAGCCTTGCCAGTAATTTAAGTAATCAACTTAATTTTTCAACTTAAAATCTATAGAAACCACCTTTAAATGTCAAACCTTTTATATATCAGCAGCCCTGAGTAAAGTTAAGGCCTGTACTTTATCCGCACCCGATTCAATCAGAACTTTTGCACATTCGTTTATTGTAGATCCGGATGTGTACACATCATCAACTAGAAGTATAGACCTTTTTTTCACTTTTTTTATATCTCTTACAGAAAAACTTTTTAAAACATTTCTTTTTCTCATTTTACTGTTCTTAAAATTTATTTGTGGATCAGTTTCACCAGATTTAACGAGTGAAAAAAGGTCTTTTTCACAGTTTAATTTCCTGTACAGACTGTTTACAAATACAGCGCTTTGATTGTACTCACGCTCACGCAGTTTTTTTATATGAAGCGGTACGGGCATAATCAGGTCAAAATCCTTTAATTCTCCCGGAAAATTATCTATTAATAGTTTTGAAAGAATTTTTCCAATACCGAGTTTTTTTCTGTACTTAAATCCATGAAGAAGTTCCCTGATTGTGCCATCAAAATACGCAATTGATCTGCAAACTGTGAAGTTAATCTTTTCCCGAATGCAGTTGGCACATTTATGACCTGAAGTTGGCAGGTCATCCTGAAAAAAATTAAACGGTATACCGCAGATTACACAGACGTTTGAGGAATCAATAAACCTGATATCTGAGTAACAACTCATACAAAGCTGCTGCCCGGTAGATATTTTTTTACAAAAAACACATAGATTGGGGAAAATTATTTCTAGCATTAAAAAATTAAATTCTCATTGGCATCACAACTGATATATAGTTGTCGTTTTCTGCCGGTTTAAGCACTGTTGGGCTTAACTCGTCCGTAAGTTGGAAGGTTATATCTGTTTCGTTCATTGTTTCCAATACATCAATTATATAGTTACCATTAAAACCTACCTCTTTTGCATCACCCTGGTAGTTTGTACTAAAAGACTCCTTAGCCTCCCCAACATCAGGAGATACAGAAGTTAATGTTATAGAATTATTTTCGAGATTCAGTTTTACACTCTTTGTTTTCTCTGAAGAGAAAACACAAACCCTCTTGAGAGCACTTAAAAATACATCCCTGTTAATATTAATTTCTATTTCAGATTTTTCGGGGATAACCTGTTTGTAATCTGGGAAATCAGCATCTATAAGCCTTGAAAAAAGAACCAGATCTTCACCAAGAGTAATAAAAAAGTTTTTTTCGTAACCTATTTTTATTGTTTTTAACTGTTTTAATATCTTTCTAAGCTCGGTAACTGCTTTTCTTGGCACAAGTACGTTGGAATTTAAAACTATGTCTTCATCAAGTTTTTTCTCAGCAAGGCTTAACCTGTGGCCATCTGTAGCAACCAGTCTTAAGGTTCCGTTATCAGTTTTTTCAAAATAAATTCCTGCAAGGTTACGTCTTAAATCGTCAGGTGAAACGCAGTAAATTGTTTTTGATATCAACTCATCTAAAATATTAGAATCAACTGCAAAAAAATCCTCCGTTTGTGTTTCAGGAAGTATTGGAAAATCCTCTCCGGGCAGGCCAGCAATTTTATAACTCCCACTGGTAGTTTTTAACTCTACCCAGTTGTTTTTTATCTCTTCTATCTGGATATCTCCATCTGGCAGTTCTTTTATTATTTCGTAAAGCTTTCTTGCAGGTAATGCCATACTTGCTTCTTTTTCCACATGTGCTTCAGCCCATGTAGAAAGGGTTGTTTCCAGGTCAGTAGCTGTAATGTTGACCCTGTTTTCTGTGCAGTTTATTAAAATATGTGACAGTATGGGCATTGTTGCCCTTCTTTCGGCAATTCCCTGAACAAGGTTTAGTTTTTCGAGCAATACTTTTTTTTCTATTGTTAATTTCATATTTTAATACTCCTGTTAATACTATTAAATAATATATATTAAATTAAAAGTAGTAGTAGTAGGCTTTGTGAATTTGTTTATATACGTCTTAAACACCTCTTTTTATTAATATTTCTATGTTAATAAACCTGTTGGTAAATCTTTGTGTTATAAACAGTTATTAACATAGAAATTCTAAATACTAAATATTTTAAATCTATCAACAATTATTAAACAAAAATCCCAACAGTTTATCAACTTCTAATATCAATTTTTTTTGAGATAGTATTGATGGAATTTGTCAGTGCAATGTCCTTACCAAGTAATCCCTCAATTTTTTTAACTGCATGAATAACAGTTGAGTGGTCCTTACCACCAAACTTTTCACCTATTTCCGGGTAAGATGCTGATGTATATTTTCTGGATATATACATAGCTATCTGCCTTGGAAGAGATATCTTTTTTTGTTTCCTGTTTGATTTAAGATCGGCAAGTCTGAGGTCAAAATATGCAACTACCTCTTTCTGAATTGATTCTACAGTAATTACACGTCTTTCATCTTTTTTAACCAATGTCTTAAAAACCTGTTTTGCAAGGTCAATACTAATTTCTGTATTCATTAGTTTAGAATGTGCAATAATGTTATTTAAAAGGCCCTCAAGTTCCCTTACATTTGAATGTGTATACTCTGCAAGATAATGTGCTACCTCACTGGGTACTTCAACATCCTCGGACTCTGCCTTCTGCGTAAGAATGGCTATCCTGGTCTCTGTATCAGGCGGCTGAATATCGGCAATAAGGCCCCACTCAAATCTTGAACGAAGCCGTTCTTCTAGATATGACATCTCGTGAGGTGATTTATCACTGGTTAGTACAATCTGCTTTTTTAACTCATAAAGTGTGTTAAAAGTATGGAAGAATTCTTCCTGTGTGCTTTCTTTGCCGGCAATAAACTGAATATCATCTATAAGCAAAACATCACAACCAAACCTGTAACGGTTGCGGAAGTCTTCCATTTTGTTTGTTCTGATGCCGTTTATTACCTGGTTTGTGAAATGTTCGGCAGAGATGCAGCACACCCTGGGGGTATCAGGACTATTCTTTAATATGTATTTTCCAATTGCATTAATTAAATGGGTCTTACCCAACCCAACCCCTCCATAAATAAAAAGCGGGTTATAGGCTTTTCCCGGTTTTTGTGATGCTGCAATGGAAGCTGCGTGTGCAAACTGGTTACTTGGCCCTACAATAACACTATCAAATGTGTAGTGGGGGTTCAGCGAACCGGAAAATGGTGCAATTGGTTTTTCCGTTTTCTTTTTAGTTTTTGTTCTTCTATATGTTGTCGGAGAATCTTCTTTTCGTGCTTCTATTTTAATTTCAAGCTCACGATTATAGATCTCAATAATAGTATCGTTAATAAAGTCAAGATAATGGTTTTCTATCCAGTCCTTATCAAATACAGTCTTTGAAAGAAGTGTAATTGATTTACTGTCCTGAGAAATAAGCTTTAATGATCTGAACCAGAAAAACACCTGTGGATTGGATTTTTCGTTTATTTTTTCTAAGATCAGGTCCCATACAACAGGGTTTAAATTTGATTCCTCAAAGTTTCCAGTAATATCATCCTCGGCACTGCCCTGGTTTAACAAGGCTGATTTTTTACGCAATTTGCCTCTTCTCCTCCATGAAAAAGAAGGTAGTTTATCCACAATCTATCAACAGTTTGTGGATAAAAAATCTATGTATATATTTTAAAATAACGCCCACCCGACGGCATTGTGAATAGAGCGTAACAGATGTCAAAATATGTTGTCAAGAAAAAAATATTTATCTAATAATTACAGTATGTTGCTTCTTAACAAAAAGTTAAAAATTTTATAATTCCAAGTAAAAGTTTTTTGAATTAAATTATATATAATTGCTTAACACCTTGATAGTATTGAATAATTACTAAAAATATAATCAAAAAGTATTTATTAATTTAGTATTAATTTTACAGAACCACTGCAAACAAAGTGCGAAAACGTTTGTTAATTTTCTGTAAATTATTATGTATTATTTTATAGCTGTTGTTATTGAATATAATCAGTTTTAATAAATAAATTATGACATCAAAAAAAATAACTATATACCTGAAACCAACCTGTACAACCTGTAAAAAAGCAGTTGCAATTCTTGATGACTGTAATGTAAATTATGACAGAGTTGACTATTATAAGCAGCAATTATCAAAACAAGAACTTACAGAGCTGTTAAAAAAATTAAAAGTTGACCCTAAAGAGTTGCTTAGGAAAAAAGCCGCTGTCTATTCTGAACTTGGGCTTGGGGATAAGGACATAAATATCAATGATGTGGTAAAACTTGTACTTCAGTATCCCGATCTTCTGCAAAGGCCGATAGTTGTAAGCGGTGATGAAGTAATACTTGCAAGGCCTGCAGAAAATATCAAATCAATAATTGGTTAATTCCTCCAAAACTTTCTCAAACAAATTTTCATCCCAATAAATTTCGGGTTCTCTTCAAACTTCTTAAGACACTTTTTAAAAAAAGGTTTAAAATTATTCTGTACCACTCTGGTTGGGTGAAATTTATTTAATACATATTTTAAGGGATTTAGATGTCAAAGTTCTTATCAGTGTTAAAAAGTTCAGGTGAAGCGGCAAAAATTGCCAAAAGGGATGTCTACGCCCTCATAGGCTTTCTTATTATTTGTGCTGCCGCACTGATATTGATTGAACCCCTGAATACAACAATGTTCTCTTATATCAATAGTACATATACACATATTGGAATTGAAAAGATGTTAATATTTTTTGTTCTTTTCAGCTTTGCAATTTGTTTTTACTCAATTAGAAGATGGAAAGAAATATACGAAGAAGCAAACCAGAGCAGGGAGCTTGAAAAGAAACTCCGCCAGGTACAATCAGATCTGGAAGACCAGGTCAGGGAAAGGACTGAAGATTTCAGTAAAGCAAACACGGAACTCGATAAAAAAAACAATGCGCTTGAAATATTAAATACAATTACACGCTCCGTACATACATCACTTGACACAGAAAAGGTTTGCGAGGCGGCAATAGAGATGTCCACATCACTTGAGTATGTTGACACGGCCTGCATTTATATTGTGGATGAATCTGGGAATAACGCCGAGCTTAAATATCACAGCAGTAATTTACCGACAAGTTTTATCAGGAACGCATCTATTATAAAACACCCTGTTGGCCTCACGTGGAAGGTAATTAATTCCGGAGAGGTTGAGGTAATTGAAAATATTGAGGGTAATGCCGAAATAGGGCCTTCGGGGCATGAATTAAATCTTGGTGCCTTACTTGGGCTGCCCATTAAGATTGAAGAAAAAAATGCCGGTGTTATTTGGTTTGCCAGTAAACTGGAAAGAAAATTTTTGGATAGTGAGATTGATCTTCTTACCTCACTGTCTTCACACCTCTCGATTGCACTGACCCGGGCAAATGTATACAGGGAGCTGTATAAAAAGAACAGGTATGAAATACTCATTAATTCCGTTAGTAAAGTGGTTCATGGTTCAATTAATCTGGATGAAGTGCTTGAAAATGCAGTTGAAGCGCTGAGTGTAAATATTATTAAAGCCCAGAACGTTTCTATATATCTGGTAGAAGGAGAGAACGCGGTACTTAAAGCATACAGGGGATACAAGGAAGATTTTTTAAAGAAGGTTGCCGTTATCCCATATAAAAAAGGAATTACATGGAAAGCAATCATTGAGAAAAAACCTATATACTGCGAAGATAGCGAAGATGATGTTGTAATTGGAGAGGCTGGAAGGGAGATGGGCACAAAGAGTTATGTATCAATGCCGATCAAATCGGGCCATCATGTTGTGGGGGTTATCAACATCAATTCTCTTAGTAAAAACGCTTTTGATGCAGAGGAATTAAAACTTCTCGAAATTGTATCTACACAAATACAAAATGCTATAAACAATGCTAAATATGCCGAGGCTTTAAGAAAATCTGAAGAACTACTTTGGCAAAAAATATCCCAGCTTTCGACAAAGAGCAAATATGAATCAATTATAAGATCGATAATAGAAATTGTTCATGGAAGTCTGGATCTCCAGGAAATCCTCGAAAATGCAGTAGTTGCAATTAAAGAAAAAATCAACAACGTGGAGCACGTAGCCATTCATATTGTCGAGGACAATACCGCCGTTCTGAAAGCCGGCAGGGGCATAGAACAGCTTTTTGAGCAAAGATTGACCAGTACTTCACCAAAGGGCCCGGTGTGGAAAACAATGTTGGAAGCAAATACCGTTTATTGTCCTGATATTAAACTTGCAGATGGAGAAATAGACTTAGCAGAGTTAAATGTGAACAGCTATGTTTCTGTACCTCTTTTTCAGAAAGATGAGCCCGTTGGGACAATATTTGTCAGTTCACTGGAACTTAATGCATTCAATACTGATGAGATATATGTACTTGAGATGGTTTCCGAACAAATAGAAACCGCGATAACAAATGCCAGACAGGCGGAGGTGCTTTCCGATTCTGAAGAACGTTACAGAACACTTTTTGAGGAATCCCCACTGGGTGTATATATCTACAACAACGACTTTGTTATAACTAACTGTAATGACAGAATGAGTCAGATTATGAATACTCCCAAAGTAAAATTGATCGGCCTTGATATGAACATATTAAGGGACCAGAAATTTTTCAAAATAATGGAACGCGGATTAAAAGGGGATATAGTCCAGCATGAGGGATTCTATGAGGCAACGACCAGCGACACAAAAATGTGGCTGTCTCTTTCAGTTGCACCCCTGAGGGATAAAGACCAAAATGTTATCGGGGCAATGGCACTTGTTGAAGACAGGACGGATGTCCGGAAGGCAAGTGAACAGATTACAACTGCACAGAGGCTTGAATCACTTGGTATTTTAGCCGGCGGTATTGCTCATGATTTTAACAATATATTGACTGCAATCCTGGGTAGTATTTCTCTTGCCAAGTATTATGAAACTGACAATAAGGACCTTTTGGGGATACTTACCGATGCCGAGGCCGCATCCAACAGGGCCAAGGAACTGACGCACCAGCTGCTTACATTTGCAAGGGGAGGCGAGCCAGTAACAAGGCTAGTAGATATTGCCAAGGTTGTTAATGAATCTTCGGCATTTGCCCTTGCTGGTTCAAATATAAAATTAGATTTTAATATAACGGAGGATATCTGGTTCGCTGAGGCAGACGAAGGCCAGCTTAACCAGGTATTTAACAACCTTGTTATTAATGCAAAGCAGTCCATGCCTGAGGGTGGTCATATCAATATTGATATAGAAAATTTTATTGATAAAAACAGTTCTTTGAAAAATGGTAAATATATAAAAATTTCTATAACCGACGAAGGTGTTGGTATTCCTAAACAACACATTCCAAAGATATTTGACCCTTACTTTACAACTAAAAATAAGGGTACGGGGCTCGGCCTTTCTACATCACATTCAATTGTCGAAAAGCACGGCGGATATATAACAATGGATTCGAATGTAGGCCAAGGTTCGACATTTAAGGTATTCCTTCCTGCAAGTGATGACCAGATGGAGGATCTGAAAGAAGTTAATGAAAGGTTAATTCAGGGAAGCGGTAATGTACTTATTATGGATGATGAAAAAGTTGTAAGGGATACAGTAGGTTCAATGCTTGAGAGGCTCGGATATGAAGTGAGTTACAGTACAGACGGGGAAGAGGCAATTGATCGTTACAGTTCTGCACTGAAATCCAAGGCCAAATATGATGCAGTTATACTCGACCTGACTATTCCAGGCGGTATGGGGGGGAAACAGACAATTTCAAGACTAAGAGAACTGGATCCTGATATTAAGGCAATAGTCTCAAGTGGTTATTCTAACAATCCCGTAATGTCGGACTATAAGAATTACGGTTTCTGCGGCATTCTTGCCAAACCCTACACCCTTTCCCAGCTCAGTAAGGTACTTGATGAAGTGGTAAGGGTTTAATTCTCAGGCAAAGTACAGGATTCGAGTCCAACTGTATTTGACGAGGCAAATTTTTCCAATTCCTGGGCACAGGAAACGTACTCTTCAGCTGACAAAGAAGTAGTACCCATATCCATCCCAGATGTGCATAAACAACTTTCTGTTCCAAAAGCGCCGTTCTCACACCTTACACCGACAGCAAACTGTTCGTTAGCAGATGAAATTGTAAAGTCTAGAATTGAAGGGAAAACTGTACAGGAAAGAGCAGGACTTCCGGCTGACTGAAATTCCATCTCAAGGCTTGTTTCAGAAAAACACGGACAAGCCGGAGACATTGCACCCGGCACTGGTGCCGGATTATTCTGAGCAGTGCTGATGCTGTCACTATCACAGGCAGCTAGAAAAAGAAGAAAAGGTATAATTAATACAGTAAGGAAATTGGTTTTCATTTTTATTCTCCTGTAAATACATTTTAGTATAATGTATTTAAAATTTACACTAATTTTTTAAGAAAGTTTATGAGTGTCATTTTATCCACCCGCGTTTTCGTGACTGTTTTTTTAGTTCCACAAAGGCTGGTTTTTCATCTCCCGCTTTACGCCGCAGAAAACCCAGGGTACCAAGAAACTCGGTAAATGGCCTGTCCGGCTTCAAGCCGGTTGTCCTTACGGCTTCAGTTACAAGAAAATCCATGTCCAGATCGTATAACCATGTGAATGTTATAATCCTGATCTTTTCTTTTCTCCTGTCCCATTCATTAAAGCTGAATTCCACGAATTGACGCTGCTTTTCTTCACTGCTTCCAAGGTATTCACTGGATGGGTATCCGTACTGATATAAATCAATCTGCTTGTCAGGATATATTGATTCAAGCTTGTCTAAGTTACTACTGATTACATTAAATTCATCAACCTTGTTATTTGTTACCGGATAATAACTTGCGCCAATTATATCACTGTACCGGTTTATCTCTTTTAAAATCTTTTTATCCGGCCCTATAAGGTTTGGAAAAGTCGCTTCGAGCGCAACGGGGGCGTTTTCCCATCCCGGGAGGCTATGAATTAACTTTACTGAATTGATATAGAGGACTTTAAACTGTTCCCATTTTTTCGGGTCATGATTAAAATTAAGATCAAACTCGTTGCCAATCACTATTGCCAGGGGATCCATTTCACTTGTCTGGCTGTTAACCCACCGGATAAAATCTGAAAAACGTTTGATCACCTTGGGAGAATCCAGCGGAAGCCCGCGAAGGTCTTTTGGTACTCTGGTATTCAGGGTTTCAAAGGGGCTGATGGTAATTACCGGCCTCATGCCGAACTCTTTAAAAAACTGCTTAAGCAGTTCCAGAAAAGGCATGTTGTAAGAAATTTTACCGAAAATATTTTTAAGCTCGACCTCGTCCCAGAAAAAAGAAATTTCTCCTGGGGTCTTCATTCCCGCAGATTGAGCCAGACGAAACGCATGGTCATAACCCGCACCAATATCAGTGGTCTCAGGCAGTGTGAGGGCTACTGAGAGGATCCGCTCCCCGGTTTCCGGCTGTGCATAGGAATTGGAGAAAGGTAATAAAAGAATTAGAAATATGATAATTAGTTTTAAGACTGCAAACTTTAGGGAGAGTTCGTTTTTCATTTAGATTAGATACCTAAGAATTTAGATAAATATACAATTTTTCAACCATTCTTGAATAGTTAAGCAAATTTTAAATTAAATTTAACTTCTTCAAAAGCGCATTGTAATTGTATAATTAATTAATACATATAGTATTAACATATGATTTCAAAGGTTCTTAGTTCGGCTGTTATGGGAGTTGACGGCTATATTGTTGTGGTTGAGGTTGATATAGCCTCAGGGCTGCCGCAGTTTACAACAGTGGGCCTTCCCGAAGCTGCCGTGAGGGAGAGCAAGGAACGCGTCCGATCGGCTATAAAAAACTGTAAATACGAATTTCCCCAGAGAAGAATCACGGTAAACCTTGCCCCGGCTGACATTAAAAAGCAGGGGTCTACTTTTGACCTCCCTATATCTATTGGTATTTTGTCAGCCTCAGGACTTATTAAATCTGAACTATTAAAACAGTTTCTTATAATAGGAGAGCTGTCACTTGACGGTAAAGTTAAAAGGGTAAAAGGGGTGCTTTCTTCTGCCTTATGTGCAAAAAATAATAAACTGAGGGGGATAATAGTACCGAAAATAAATGCCGGCGAAGCGTCAGTAGTAGACGGGATAGATGTAATTGGAATTGAATCAGTGCAGGATGTAGTTGATTTTTTAACAGGTAATAAAGAGATCCAGCCTACAAAAACAGACGTAGGGAAAATATTTAAAAACAGTACTTCATATGACCTGGAATTTGAAGAGGTTAAGGGGCAGCAGCATGTAAAAAGGGCCCTGGAGGTTGCAGCCAGCGGTGGCCACAACGTACTTATGATCGGTTCACCTGGCAGTGGTAAGACTATGCTAGCGAGGAGAATTCCGACTATTCTCCCGGATATCGGGTTCAGGGAAGCCCTTGAGACCTCAAAAATATACTCTGTCACCGGACTGCTCCCTGAGAACAATGCTCTTATAACCATAAGGCCGTTTAGAACACCCCACCATACAATAAGTGATGCAGGACTTATCGGGGGTGGTGCTTACCCAAGGCCGGGAGAAGTCAGTCTTGCACACAATGGAGTACTTTTTCTTGATGAGCTTCCCGAGTTTAAAAAAAATGTCATAGAAGTGCTGAGGCAGCCCCTGGAGGACGGCAGTGTAACTATATCAAGGGCTGCTACTACTATTACTTACCCTTCAAGTTTTATGCTCGTGGCGGCCATGAATCCATGCCCATGCGGGTATTACGGTGATGCGGGTAAGCAATGCATCTGCTCTCCACTTCAAATAAGAAAATACAGGTCAAAGGTGTCCGGCCCACTTCTTGACAGGATTGATATCCAGGTAGAAGTACCTTCTCTTGATTATAAAAAACTTACAGACAATATGCCCGAAGAATCATCAGATAAAATCAGGGTCCGTGTTAACCGGGCCAGGTCGGTGCAGGAAGAAAGGTTTAAGAATTCAAATATATATTCCAACTCACAAATGACACCTAAAATGGTAAAAGAGTATTCGTTTCCAAACACCGAGGGCCTTAGTTTGCTGATCAAAGCTATAAAAAAGATTGGTCTCAGTGCAAGGGCCTACGACAGGATTTTAAAAGTATCACGTACAATTGCCGATATTGAAGGATCAAGGGATGTTACCAGCAGGCATATCTCAGAAGCTATTCAGTACAGGAGCCTCGACAGGTTTGTGATCTACTAAACTGTTTATTATTCCTTGGCTTTAAGTTATCAGTTGGTGTTAATCAGGCCTGAGCGAATTGAATTTACTAACGTTTTGTAGTATTCAGGGCTGTTTTTACTCCTGGCAATTATTAACCCCCCTTCCAGACTGCCAAAAATCAGGTTTGCTGTATTTAAAGGGGTATTGCTTAATTTATAACTTCCGTTCTCTAAGCCCTTTTTGAAAAGTTCCTCGAGAAATATCAAATTTATTTCAAAAAACTTTTTAACTTCTGCCTGCACTTCTTCGGGAAGGGTTATAAATTCTCCGCCAAGTGCCCCCCCGAGGCATATCTTTATTTTTGTATCTGATATTTCAACAAAAAGATCAAAATACTTATTAAGTTTTTCGGAATAATCTATTTTACCGTTTTTCTCAATTTTAAAGAGTGAGCTGTTAAACTCTTCGGTATATTTAATTACAACAGCTTTTCCAAGATCAGATTTTTTTGGAAAATAGTAGTGAATACTTGCACGCTGAATATTTAATTTTTTTGAAATATCCAGATAACTAAAGGAATTATATCCTTTGGTCTGGATAAAATCCTGGGTTAATTTTAAAATTTCTTCTCGGGTATTCATCTATAATCGTAAAATATCATAAACCAATTTAAAAAATAAAATTATATTTACAACTTAATGATTTTATGAAACCTACGTTATTAAAACGAACCCAGGACTCATCTCAGAATTAAAAAATTACTTTTCTAGTACCGGATAACCCTGCAGGTAAATCCAGTCATCTTTTTTGGCCGGTATATGACAACCAATACAGTCCTTTTTATAATTTGTAGAAACATTTTTTGTTTTGTCGTCGGCAAGGAATAAAGCCCATCCCCACCCATCTCCCCAGTTCGGGTTATCTTTATATCTGCCTTTTTCATCTTTAATCATAACAAACCAAAGAATTTCTTCCCCTGCAAACATAACTAACGGGCCCGTTGTCATAGAGGCTGAATCAATAGACCTTACCTCTTTTACAATTACTGAACCATCAGCAAAGGTTTTGGTATTCTTATCAAATTTTTCAATTGATCCAGGTGATGTAAACACATCGTGAAAACCGTAACCATCGGATTTGGTTCCGTCAGGTCTTTCAGGTACTACCCATGCTCCGAGGTATTCCCAGTTTTCTCTGAAACCGGTTGGCAGGCTGATTTTCCCTTCATTATCTACAAAGGAAGAAAAATCATGAGTTTTTTCAGATTTAACCTGTCCCAGGTAACCGAATGTGAACACTATGACCAAAACGGATGTAATAAAAAAAATGTTGTTAAATTTCATAATCAAAAACTCCTTACTAATTATTTAGCTGGTTTTGCTGCCCTTAGAACGGGGTAGTACTGCGTAAATACCCAGTCATCGGCTGCAGATGCTTCATGGCATGAGTTACATGCCTGTGCAGGAAAAGCCGTTGCAGTTTTCTTGTATGGCAGGCTGTGGTCCGCATTGGTAAAGCTGAAATAGGCCCAGTTGCCAGGTTCTTTTGGAAATAATTTGGAGCTTTTTATGGTTGCTTCAAGCCCAATAAAATCCCCTTCAAAATAACCATTTCCGCTTGGAGCGCTTTTTGCACCAACACTAACTAGTTCTTTTACCATTATAGTCCCTTCACGGAATTTGCCTGTGTTTTTATAGTGCGCATAACTTACAGGGTCAATATATACATTATGAAATTCTGGAAATGGTGCTTTTCCGTCATTCATATCATTTGGTGTTACAGGTGTACCCACAAATATCCACTCGCGATATCCCTCAGGAGTCATAAGTTCATTCTTCTTATTGACCTTAAAATATTTCTTTGTCTTGTCAGCCTTTGACAAATCAACAGTAATCATTGTCATTAACACTACAAGTGCTACAACCATCGATGATGAAATAGCAATTGCAAATATTCTGTTTTTAAACATGGTAAAACCTCCTTAATTTGTAAATATACTTACCTGCATACAGGTAGAATAGTTAATTTATATATAATGTCAACTGTTTTATTTCTTTTGATGATGTGTAAATTATGAATAAATATATGGATTTAACACAAATATTTCAATATTTTTGCTCTTTTGGCAGAGAAATTGCCTATTTTAATACCGAGGTAAGCTAAATTTGAAAATATTTTCAAATGAATCAATAAAATCAAAAATTACTTTAATAATGGTACTGGTTGCAGGGTTAGCGACATTCTTCGCATCAATTACCTTTGTTGTTTTTGACCTTTACCGTTTTAATGCTGAACTTGAGACAGAATTTAACAGCCTTGCTGACGTTGTGGGTAGTAACAGTGTTTCTGCAGTAGAATTTAATGACAGCGATGTTGCCAGTGAAGTAATTGCTTCCTTATACAATAATCCCAGGGTTGTTGCTGGTTTCATTTATACAAAAAGTGGGAACAAACTTGCCACATTTGAAAGAGATCCTGGCAGTGCTGAATTTAATAACCTTAAAAGTAATACCCAGAAAAGTTTTTTTCGAGATAAATTCAGATCCTTTCAAAGACCTATCATGCTTGATGGAAAAGAAATAGGAAAAATTGTACTGGTATCTGACCTTCAGCAGTTCAGAAATTCAATAGTAAGGTATATGGCCATAGTCATGTTAATTTTGACTATTAATTTGTTTATAATTTATTTGCTCTCCGTTAATTTTCAAAAATTAATATCAAGTCCTGTTTCAAACCTGGCCGCTTTGGTAGGCAAAGTTTCAAAAACAAAAGATTATTCTATTCGTGCAGTAAAAAGTAGTAATGATGAAATTGGCTATCTCGTGGAAAAATTTAACGAGATGCTCGAAAATATTCAGCAAAGTGATATTGATCTGCAAAGTGCACGTTCAGAACTTGAAAACAGGGTTAGGGAAAGGACCGAAGAACTCGAAAAAGAGGTTTACGAAAGAAAACGTGTAACAGAAGTATTAAGAGAGTCGCAAAAGATGCTTAGTACGGTGATGGACAACATACCTCAGGCTATTTTCTGGAAAGACAGCAACACAGTCTATCTTGGATGTAATAAAACCTTTGCCTCACATGCCGGGCTTAAATACCCATCGGATATATTTGGAAAAACAGATGATGAACTTCCGTGGAGCGAGGAGGAGAGGGCCACATACCTTAAAGCTGAGAAAATAGTGTTTGAAACTAAAAAGCCACAGTACAGAAGCGTTGAAACTCAAAGACAGAGAAATAAAAAGGCAGTAATAGAAGTTAACAGGGTCCCATTGCTCGACTCAGAAAATAATACTATGGGACTTCTTGGTACATATGAAGACATTACCCAGCGAAGCGCTATGGAGGAGGACCTTGCAAGGGCGCAAAGACTTGAATCCCTCGGAATACTTGCCGGTGGTATTGCTCATGATTTTAATAACCTGTTAACTGGTATTCTCGGCAACATCACCTTATCACGGAGCTTACTCAAATCGGGTGAAGATGTAACAAACAGGTTAAAAGATGCTGAATTTGCTTCACTGAGGGCAAGAGACCTGACTATGCAGCTACTTACATTTGCAAAAGGCGGGGAGCCAATTAAAAAAGTTGTATTGTTTGAACATATTTTGGAACAATCTGCAAATCTTTCTCTAAGGGGATCAAACGTTGTCTGCAATTTTGAAATAGATAAAAACCTGTGGCCGGTTGAGATTGACGAAGGTCAGATAACCCAGGTCTTAAACAACGTTCTGATTAACTCAAACCAGGCAATGCCGGAGGGCGGTTCTATAAGGATAGAGGCATGTAATGTGAATATTGATGAAAAAAGTAAAATAAATTTAAAAGCCGGTAAATATATAAAAGTAACACTGGAAGACGAAGGTATTGGGATTCCTGCTGAATACCTTGATAAAGTTTTTGACCCTTATTTTACAACTAAAAAAGACGGCCATGGACTGGGGCTTGCCTCATGCTACTCTATTATCAAAAAACACAACGGTTTAATATATGTAAATTCAGAGCTTGGGAAAGGATCGGAATTTATCTTTTACCTGCCCGCAAACAGTGATTATATATCCGAGGTCAAAGAAGAGAGTAAAACATACCAGGCCGGCAGCGGAAGAATTTTGTTTATGGATGATGAAGAAATAATAAGAAACGTTGCAAAAGAGATGCTAGAGTCTGAAGGCTACAAACTGGAATTTGCATTAGAGGGCAGGGAAGCAATAGAGATGTATAAAAAATCAATAAACAGTAAACAGAAATTTGATCTGGTAATACTTGATTTAACTGTACCAGGGGGACTCGGGGGTAAAGATACAATTAAAGAAATTATTAAAATTGATCCTGATGTAAAAGCTATCGTTTCGAGTGGTTATTCTAACGACCCGGTGATGGCAGAATACAAAGAATACGGGTTTAGCGATTTTGTTCCTAAACCCTACAACTCTGACCAGCTTATCAATATTGTGAACAAAGTTATATCAATATAGACCATAATTTTGATTGACTTAACTATAAGAATGTCATAAAATTTACATATAAAGATTTGAACTATGAATAGTTCCGAACCCCATAAGCGAAGCCCCTATTTTAATTTTATACCCTTAAATTCCCAAATAATTATTTTATTTAATGGTTGCTGCCATGCTTAATGAACTGAGTGTCCTGAAAGAACTAAAAAGCAGGTTTATATCCAACTCAGATAAACTTGTTTTAGGTATTGGGGATGACTGTGCTGCTGTAAAAGCAGGCAGTATTCTGACACTTTATTCGTGTGATACGGTTGTTGAAGGAGTTCATTTTTCAACTTCTTATATGACATGCCGTGAGATATCAAAAAAAGCAGTATCTGCATCGGTAAGTGACATAGCTGCAATGGGCGGAAGACCGAACTATTTTTTATCAACACTCGGGATTTCCAAGTGTATACCGCAAAATCATATTGATGAACTCCTGGAAGGTTTTGAAGAATCTTCCGAAATTTATGGTATTGATCTTATAGGGGGAAATATAACAAGCAGTGAAAAGCTTTTTATTGATATAACGGTAATTGGTGAAGTGGACCATGATAAAATAGTTAAACGGTCAGGAGCATCTGTAGGAGACATTTTATTTGTTACCGGTTCACTTGGGGATTCAGCAAAGGGACTTGAAATTCTTAGGTCAGGAACTGAAGAAAGGGACGAGTATCTTGAAAATAGACACAAGGATCCAACTGCAAGGATAAATGAAGGAAAATTGCTTGGGGATAGTCAAATTGCAAGCTCCATGATTGATATTAGCGACGGTTTTTTGATCGATCTTGAAAGAATTACACTGGAATATGGGTACGGGGCCGATATTTTTATTGATAATCTTCCACTTTCCAAAAACTATACTGATTTGCAGAAATCATCCGAAGACCCTCTTTCGTTTGCACTTTCGGGTGGTGAAGATTATGAACTTCTGTTTTCGGCACCGGAAAGTAAAAGGCAAATAATCAACAGTTTAAAAGATGAACTTGGTATAAATATTTCAGAGGTTGGAACTGTGACTGATAAAAAAAGAATAGACCTTTACGGACATGATAATAAAATATTTAAATACAGAGAAAAGGGGTTTGTACATATTTAAGCAATAAAATGGATGATATACCTTTAGCTTATAATTTATTTCTTATATTTCTGCTGCTTTTTGGTTCAGCGTTTTTCTGTTTTTCCGAGGGGGCCCTTTTTACACTCGGAAGACACCAGAAACAAAGCCTTTATAAGGAAAACTCCAGGACAAGCAATGTAATACAAAAGCTTCTGAGTAATCCTTTTAAATTAATTATTACAATCCTTTTTGCCGATGAAGTTGTAAACGTGGCTTTTTCAAGTGTTGTGGGGCTTACAGTTCAGCAGCTTCTTACAGGTTATTCTGAAAAGACAGTTGCAATAATTTCCGTTGCAATAGCATCACCTACTTTACTTTTGCTCGGTGAGATTGGCCCTAAGACTATTGCTGTTAAATTTCCGCGGGTTGTTGCAAAGGCAATAGCCCACCCCTTAAATATTTTTCATATAATTATTACACCCCTAAGGTGGGTACTGATGATTATATCCATTGGGTTTACAAAACTGTTTGTAGATGACCTTGATTATCAGCAGCACAACAGTTTTTCCACGGACGAATTAAAAATACTTGTTGGTATTGGAAATGAAGAGGGAGTTTTAAACGAGCTTGAGAACAAACTTGTGAGCAGTTTTTATAGACTTGAGGACATACCTGTTTATAAAATAATGACCCCAAATATTGATTGCTTTTCTCTTTCTTCTGAAAGAAAGATAAGCGAGGCAATCCATGAAATAAAAAAAAGAGGGTATTCACGGACCCCTGTCTATAAGGATGATATCAATAATATTATCGGGATTCTTTACAGCAAGGACCTTCTCACTTCAAACGACTACGGGCAAAGTATAGACGATAAACCTATCACTGAATATCTTAAGAAAACCTATTTTATTCCCCGCACCAAGATGGCATTTGAGTTACTGAGGGAATTCCAGAGAAACAGGATACACATGGCAATAGTGGTTGATGAATACGGAAGAGTTGACGGGCTGGTTACAATGGAAGATATTCTGGAAGTCCTGTTTGGAGAGATCGAGGATGAAACCCAGATGGATGTTAAAATCGAGCCAAAATTTATCGGCAACGCTCTTTATCTTCCGGGTGCAATGAAGATAGAAGATTTTAATGAAGACTACCTTTTTATGGTTACAAGGTTCGGGGGGCTAAAAAGGCTTGGTGAAATACTTGAGAGCTCAATACTACCCCTTGAGGAAGAGCATGAAACTCTCGGCGGATTTATATTTAACCTGTTTGGAAGGTTTCCCGTTGAAGGAGAGTCTGTAGTCCACGGAGGGCTGAAGTTTACTGTTGAGAAAATTCAAAAGAAACGTATTTCGGAACTTAAAATAGAAGTGGCAGATGAGGGGGTGTCGGATGTCGCTTGAGATTGTAATTCTATCAATTGCAATACTTTTAATAATCCAGGCCTTTTTTGCCGGATCGGAAATTGCACTTATATCTTGTGATAAGATAAAAATAAGGTCCCTTGCAGATAACGGCTCAAAAAGTGCAAAACTTGTTCTAAGTTCTTACGATCAAGTGGACAAATACCTGAGTACATCGCTTGTAGGAATTAATCTTGCACTTATTATTAGTACACTGATCCTCACATTTTATATAGAAAATAATTACGGTAAAAGCAGTGAGTTTTACACAGTACTCATCCTTTCACCCTTAATTGTTATTTTTGGGCAGGTAGTACCAAAAGCTGTTTTCCAGAGTAAAAGAAACAGTATTATTCTCTGGGCCATATACCCGCTTTGGGTAGCATCAAAGATCTTTTATCCCGTATTAATAGTTGTAAGTTTTTTTACAACCTTACTGATGAAACTAATTGGTAAGAAAAAAAATTCCTCTATTACAAGGGACGAACTACTAGATGTGCTTGAGGGTGATAAGGAAAAACCAATTACCGATATTCATACCAGAGTATTAAAAAGAATATTCGGATTTTCTGAAACCACCGTTGATGAAATTATGATACCACTTGTTAACATTGATGCCCTTGACCGGGAATCCACTGTTGATGATGCGGTCAAGCTCATTAAGAAAACAGGTCATACAAGGATCCCTATTTATGACGAAAGAATTGATAATATTACTGCAATACTCCATTCTTTTTACCTGCTAGGTAATACTAATCCGGAAGATAAAGTTAACAGATTTGCTCTAAAACCGTTTTATGTTCCCGAGTCTAAGCTTGTAAATGAACTTTTGGATGAGATGAAAGAGGGAAGGACAGGAATGGCAATCGTGGTTGATGAATACGGGGGAGCAGTTGGTGCAATAACACTGGAGGACATTCTCGAGGAAGTCGTCGGGGAAATCGAGGATGAATACGACAAGGGGACCAGGCTTTGGAGAAAAACAGGAGAAAAAACATATTTAATAAACCCTGTTATCGAAATTGAACAGATAAATGATGATCTAGGACTTGCTATACCTGAGGGTGAGGATTATGACACACTTGGGGGGTTTTTACTCTACAAGTATGGTTCATTTCCCGGTGTTGGTGAAAAAATAGTTTTTGAAAATAAAACTTTTGAAATAACCAGGGCAACAAACCGCTCAATTGATGAAGTAAAACTTAAAATTAAATAGCTCAATAACCAGTTTCAATTAACTTATTAACATTAATTTTCTTAAAACGATTTATAATCTGCTTTTCCATTTCATCGTTTAATGTACCAATATAATTAAGGGCAAGTTGGTAACTCTCCTCAATTATCTGCCTGTTATTAATTTCGATTAAAAGGCTTATAAAACATGTTGTGTCATCACCAACGCTGCTCCAAAGCCGTTTATCAGGACTTGTATCCATGTCCTTTACCGAACCCAAAAAGTAGTTAAACCAGTAAAGTTTTCCCCCGGCTGGATTAATTTGATTACACCTGAAACCATTTTCCAAAACTACTATCCTGTTTTTTTCGAATGACCAGAAAAAATTGGCACTGTTTTTATCAAACCATCTATTAAACTGTCCGGAATCATTAAAGGTTATGCCGGTTAATTTTTTTATTATTATGAGATTATTTGCCGAATTTTCATCTCCAAGATTTTTAAGAGCCATTACGTACCCGCTGTAAATTAACGCCGGGTTATTAATTTGCGCTTGGAGTGATTTGTAGCATACAGCCGGGTCCGTGTTTATATACCAAATACGTTTCTCATTATCTTCCGATGATATTGAGGTACCGTGTACGGCGCTGTTGTACCAGTAGAATTTACCGCCAATATCTTTTGTTTCCTTACAATTTTCAACTGCATAAAGCGGATTGATCAGAAACAAAAATATAGAAATAAATAATAGTAAAAATTTCATTTCAGTTAAGCAGGTGTTTCTTGATTATATTTCTATAGATATCAGGCGACTGTACGCCATGAACCCTGAATTCGTTAAAATATGTTGTGGGTACACCCATAACTATTTTTTCATCTGCGGACCTTTGATTTTTTTCTATCTGTTTTTTCATTAACCTTTTTTTAAGGCAGTCCTCAAGTTCCAATTCATCCAGTCCGGCAATTTTTCCTATGCTTAAAACAGTTTCAATTTTTCCGATGTTTTCTTTTTGATTAAAAAAGTAATCAAATGCGGTTGTATGGAACTTTGTAAATATGCCTTTTGTTTTGGCAAATTCAGATGCTTCGAGGCAGAGTCTTGAATTTGTCACAAATCCTGGGAGTTTGACATCCGTGTTATCAATATCTGTAATTTCTTTAAGTGTTTCTGCAAGGTGTTTACTTCTGGGTGATTTTTTCCTTATTTTGCCCTCGGGTCTGAATTCGGGATGAATCTCGATACCCTTCCAGTCAATTTCAAGTTCAAATTCATCTGCAATCTTAAGCATTCTTTTAGTGCCTACATAGCAGAAAGGGCAAATATAGTCGAAGTAAAAAATTATTTTCATCAGTCAACCTGTATCTTTTCCATCAGGTACATAATAGAACCTTTTTCAGAACCCGTCTGAGATTTAATTATCATTTTATTTGTATTATTAATAAGTGTTGCGCTCTGCTCACCACTTTCAGAAAGTATCCATCCGGGCCTGTTATTTTCATTGGTATAAAAACTTCCAATACTCAATTTATCGGTACCGGTTCTAAATAACCACACCGGCCTCTCACCGGTGCCAAAGGCTATCCCGATTGTTTCTCCTACTCCGGGATAGAGAACAATTCCGGTTTTTATTAGCCTTTCCCTTGCACTACTTTGAAACCATAATATGCCGGCAAAGAGTGGAATCAATATTATAATTACCAAAACAAAAAATGATTTTGCAGCACGCCCCAGGTTTTTTGAGGGCTTGATAAACCCCAGATAAAAACTTGTAATTGCAAGCACAAATGAAAAAAATAAAAGTAAAATTATAGACTTTTCCATAGTTCTTAAGGTGTATCTTCTCCCATAATCATATTAATAAAAATAGTTCTTTTATCATTATTTATCCCAAGTGTATTTGTAAATTCAACATGTTGTTCCTGATTTTCATTATCTATCTTAATACCCCAAAGAGGCTGAATGCCATTTGGTAATGCAGAATACCGCAGATCACCAATCACGTTTTTAGTGCCAGGCGATATAACAAGAAAATCATTAGTAAAATGACTAAAACGTTTTATATCGTTAGATAATACGGAATTATTTTCAATACCTGATATAGAACTGTTTATATCAAATTTTTTGATAGAGTTGCCCTGGTACAGTTTATCATTGGAGAATAAACCTGTTCTTACAGCATCCACGTAGAACTTATCTCCACTCTGGTATATACCCCTCCACAGAATCAGGTTTCCCAGAGTTGGATGAACAATAATCTTTTCGACATTGTGTCCCCTGAGAGCAGCTGCATTTAAAAGAAATTTTTCTGCCCTGTAATGCTGATAAGAGCCAAACAATAAATAGGAAATACAAAACAGTATTCCAATTCTGGAAATATTTAAGGATTTTTTTTTATAACCAATAATTACAATAGCTGCCAGTACAAATGTGAAAAAAGGATCTATAACTGAGATACTACTCAATGAAATTCTCATGTCTGAAAATGGCCAGAAAATTTCTGTTCCATAAGTTGTAGATGCATCAAGAAAGCAGTGGGTTGCATACCCTACAAGTGAGTATAGGTAGATTTGTTTAAATTTTATTTTTTTTCTGAAAATAAGCCTGAATATTAGTGCTGCAATCAGAGCGCCAAATGGTATGAAAATTAGTGAGTGGGTGAATTGCCGGTGATATTCCACGGCGATTAAAGGATCTGTTGATGATCTTATCAGGATATCAATATCAGCAAGCATGCCTGCACCAAAGCCTATTATGACAGCTTTTTGCAGCTCTTTTTTATTTGAAGTGCTTCCTGAAAATACTGCACCTACTAAGCCCTGGCTTATTGGATCCATATCTGTTTTATTACTTGTGTTATATTTATCATAAATTTTACTAAACTATCGTTTAATTGAAAGGAGGCAGTATATGGAAGTTTTTGAAGCAATGGGGACAAGAAGAAGTGTTAGATTTTTTAAGCCATGGAAAGAGGTTGAAGACTGGAAAATCCAGATGATACTCCAGGCGGCAAGATACGCTTCATGCCAGGGAAACTGTAATTCAACTGAAGCGATTGTAATTGACAAGAAAAATTATCCCGAAGAAAAATTCGAGCAGATTATTGAATGCGCCTCACCATTTAACGAGATCCAACTGAGGCAGGCACCTGTAATAATAGCCTGGCTTATAAATATGGATGCATGGTACAAGGAGCTTATTCAGACATTCCAGGTACTTTTTCCTGCCCGTGCAATAACAGCTGCGCACGGATGGACTTTTAAACACCTCACTGAACAGACTTATCCGAGACTTATGAGTTTTCCAAAAGATAAGGCAGAAGACCTGCTAAGAATTGAAGCAGGACAGGCAATTGCCCAGTCAATGCTTGCTGCTACAGAACTTGGCCTAGGTACATGCCTTCTTGCTACCGGCAGAAAACCTACAGAGTTTCCACAGGTACTTGGTACACCTGAAAATATTGTTCCAATCTGGCTTATGGCCGTTGGATATTCGGCAGAAGATCCGGGGCAGAGGCCCAGAAAAAGATTTGACAGGCTGTTTCATTCTGGTGATTACGGAACCCAGCTCACTGAAGACAAGGATGTAAGAAAAGAGCTCGAGATGGAAGGTTTAATTCAGCCAATGGACCCGCTTCCCGGAAGAGAAGAGGAGTTAAAACATATCTGCAGGATGTTTGGATTTACCGAGGCAATGCCGGATATGCCAAAAGAAAGAATTCTCGAGATGTACGAAGAAGATTCCCCGTATTACGGAGAACTGCCCCCGGGACTTGAAAAAAGAGGAGTTTAGAATTCGTGGCAGGTTATGGATTTATTCCAGGGCCGGCTTTATTTTTACATTCTTGCTCTTGGTTAATAATATTTATTCCGTTATCTTAATCTCACAATGAAAAGACAGGCCACGGTAAACAGGAAAACAAAAGAAGTAAAATGCAGTGTCACCATGAATTTGGACGGATCCGGCAAGTTTGATATTAAGACCGGTATACCTTTCTTTAACCATATGCTTGAGCAGTTTGCAAAGCATGGCTATTTTGATTTAAAGATAAAAGCTATTGGTGATACAGAGATAGATTTTCACCACACAGTTGAGGATACAGGAATTGTGTTAGGTGATGTTATTGACAAGTCACTTGGGGACAAAAAAGGTATAAGGCGGTTTGCCCATTCTTCAGTTCCGTTTGATGACAGCCTTGTATCCGTTACACTCGATCTTAGCGGCCGGCCCTATTTTGTGTTCAGGGGAGAAATACCAAAATCTAAAGTCGGGGAGTTTGACGTGGAACTTGCTGAAGAGTTTTTTAAATCGCTTGCAAGCTCATTAAAATGTAACCTCCATATCGAACTTAAATACGGCTCTAACCTTCATCATAATATTGAGGCAATGTTTAAGGCAGTAGGGATTGCCCTTGACGAAGCTACATCCATTGATACGCGCTCCAAGGCAGTACCCTCAACTAAAGGCACACTCTAAATGATATCTATAGTCGATTACGGCATGGGTAACTTGAGAAGTGTATTTAAGGCTTTTGAGACTCAGGGATTTGCCGTTTCCATTACAAATGATCCGGTAGATATAAAGAAAGCCAACGGACTTGTATTACCGGGAGTAGGTGCGTTTGGGGAATGCATGGCCAATCTTGAAAGATGCGGACTTGTGGAGCCTATTAAGGAATACATAAACTCAGGAAAACCTTATCTTGGTATTTGCCTCGGTTTTCAGATTTTATTTGAAGAGAGTGAAGAGTCTCCTGGTGTAAAAGGACTCGGACTATTCAGGGGAAGGGTTGTAAGATTTCCTGATTTTGGGGAAAAAAGGATTAAAGTGCCCCAGATGGGATGGAATACAATAAATTTTGATCACAGTTCAGAAGTACTTAAAAATGTTTCTGAAGATACCTGGTTTTATTTTGTACATTCCTACTATGTGGATCCTGAAAAAAACGGGTTGAGTATTGTCACTTCAAATTATGGGATTGAATTTACTGCCGCAGTTGAAAAAGAAAATATTTTTGCATGCCAGTTTCACCCGGAAAAGAGCGGCCGGCAGGGGCTTGACCTCGTTAAGAACTTTGCAAAACTTACAGTCTGAAATTAATTTCTATAAATTGCATTGTAAGCACCGTAACTTCTGAGAATTCTTTTTACGTAGTTCCTGGTTTCTGTAATTGGTATCTTCTCGATAAATTCGTCGAACTTGTAGTAACCAATTGTATCTACCCACTCAGCGACTCTGTTTGGCCCTGCATTATAACTTGCAAGCCCCAGAGGTATCTCGCCGTCATACCTGTCCAATACTTTTCTAAGGTAAAAAGACCCGAGTTCAACATTTACTTCCGGCTCAAACAGCTTATTAAAACTGTACTGCTGAATACCGACTTCCCGTGCCGAATCATTTGCAGTGCCGTTTATCAGCTGCATTAATCCCCGCGCATTAGAACTGGAAACCGCATCTTTGTTATAACGGCTTTCTTCCCTGATCAGTGAATAAACGAGTAGTACGTCGTGTCCGTACTTATTGGAGTATCTGAATACTTCATCAGAATAGGGCTGCGGATATTTGTATGGCAAAGCTGCAGGTGTATCTATTTTTTCAAGCAGGTTTACCGATTTATAAATATTGCCGGATCTGTTGTATAGCTGGCTGACAATTATAAACTGATCATCACTTACAGCTTTTTCTTCAAGGGCTATTATCTCGTTATTTGCATATTCATATATTCCCATATTTATGAATATTACTGCTTTTTCATAGCCTGGGTTTTTAAGTACCGCGTAGTTATTTAGTTTTGTATTTTTGACCCTTGCCATATGATCAATTTTTACTCGTGCTAAAAAAGAGTGGTATGTAAATCTGTCGGAAAATGCTAGTGATTCATAAATATTATATGCATCGGCTTTATGGCCAAGCTTTTCAAGTGACTTTGCCTTCCAGTATGGAAAACTCTGGGCATCAAAGGAATTTTTGGGATATGAATATCCGGAAAAAATGTCATAGGCATTCTGGTACTGGCCCCGCTTGTAGTATATCCATCCAAGGTTCCATGCTGCATCTGGTGTTTTTTCATATGCGGGGTATTCCGCAACGACCGTCTTATAGTAATTCACGGCATTTTTTTCTCTCAGGTTTCTCTGTTCGAGTTTGCCAGCCCTGTAAAGACCCTGTGGGGCGAATTCACTTCCGGGATATTGTTCATAAACAGACTGGTATGCCTGGCGCGCCTGTTTAAACCTACCGATCTTTTCATATGTTCTTCCTTTCCAGTAAAGGGCTTCGGGACTGTTAATGGTATTGAATTTTGTTATAGCACTTTCAAGCCTTCCAAGGTTGTACTGGGATTTTGCAATTTTGAAGTTAATATCAGCATTTGGCTGGATCATCGAATACTCATCAATAGCGTTGTTCCAGCTTTTTAGGTTGTATAGTGCTTCTGCCCTTTCAAATCTTTCAGTATTTGTGGGGTTAAATTCAAATTCGTTGTTATTAGCTATCTCAATGACTTTTACTGAAAATGTGGACTGGGGATACTTAATCCAGACTGTTTTATACAGCTGGAATGCTTCGTTAACAAGTCCCTGTTCAAGTAATAATTCACCGATTGCATTGGTGTATATTGCCTTATTCCATTCAGAGGGCTCTTTCTCAATAAGCACATGATATGCGTTTATGGCATTTTGGTATTTGCCCTGGCTGCTGTAAATTTCGGCAATTGATGCAAGGGAATCACTGGCAAGAGAACTTGAAGGATAATTGCTGTAAACTTTATTATATTTATTTTCAGCCTGCCTTGTTTTGCCGAGGTTTTTATAAGAACCTGCTTCAAGGTAATAGATATAATCAGCAAGAAGGGGCAACTGTTTTTCAAGTCCTCTCAGGTTTTTTAAAGCATTGTTAAAATCTCCTGACTTGTACTGACAGTAAGCGGTTTTAAATCTTTCTTCCGGCCCGGATTTTGTACCGTATGATAACTGGGATATACAGTTGATTTCACCAGCTGATAAGCCGATAAACGGAACTAAACATAAAATCAGGATTAATAAAAAATAGTAATTTCTATACATTTGAATGATCGGGATCAATATAGTCCCTGATACCCTCTCCCAGCAGGTTAAACGAAAATGCTGTTATAAATATTGCCAGACTTGGAAACACAATAAGGTGAGGGAAAGTTCTTATCCCCTGCCAGCCCGTGCTTGCAAGTGTGCCCCAGCTTGACTGGGGAGGTGCAATACCCAGGCCGAGAAAACTTAAAGTTGATTCAGCAAGTATTGCATACGGGACGGAAAACGTAATTGTAACTATAATTGCACCAAGAATATTTGGTAGTATATGCCTGGCAAGTATTCTAACGGGCCTTGCGCCGAGTGCCCTTGCAGATTCCACGTATTCGTATGATTTTATCTGCAGCACACTCCCCCTGACTATTCTTGCTACCCTCATCCACGCGGTAAAGCCAAGTGCTATTACAATACCAAGCACACCTTTACCTATTAAAAGGGTGAGCAGTACTATGACAAGCAGGTCGGGTAATGAATAGAAAATATCTACTATTCTCATAAGGAGTTCGTCTGTTTTTCCACCGAGGTATCCTGAGAATGCACCGTAAGCAGTACCAACAATAAGAGCAATTAGCGCAGTCCCAAGGGCTACTGTTATTGAAACCCTTGAACCGTAAATTACACGGCTAAGCATATCTCTTCCTTCCTGGTCAGTTCCCATAAGGTGTTTGGAGCTTGGGGATTTCAGCGTGTTAGTAAAATCTGTTTCATCATAGGGATATGGTGCTATATAAGGTGCGGCAATAGCTATCAGTATTATCAGTAAAATAACAAAGGCAGAAATAATAATTTGAGTTTTTAAAAACAATTTATTTGTATAATCTTAATATTTTGATTCATAAAGTTTAAAGTATAAGAAATTCAATTCATAGGTTTTTATTCAGTTTTTTTCATATTTTGCCTTAATAACGGTTTTAATACCGCCCCTTACATTAAAATCACCTATGACTTCAGCCTTAACAGGACTGCATTTTGCAACAATATCATCAAGTATTTTATTAGTAACATGCTCATGAAACTCCCCGTGGTCACGGTATGAAAACATATACAGCTTTAGTGATTTAAGCTCTATACACAGTTTTGCGGGTACATAATTAATATGAATGGTGGCAAAATCCGGCTGACCTGTCTTAGGGCAGACGCATGTAAACTCGGGGCAGGAAATTTCGATCTCGTATTCCCTGTCCGGGCACTGGTTTTCAAATGTTTCAAGTATATCTATCTGGTTTCCACTCATGGTTTAATTGTATCTGATCAGTTTTTTTCCTCAAAAACCCATCTGTTTTCTTTCATGTTGTATGTAAAATATTCAATCAGGTTATCTAGGTCACTATTACTAAGATCTTTATGGTCGGGCATATGGGTAAACCTGTACACAGAAGGGTCTTTAATATAACTCTTTACAAAATCGGCGGGCCTGTATTCAAGAATATTTTTAGGAGCATTTAGATCTGGGCCGATTTTTCCGCCCTGGCCGTTAATGGAATGACACCTCAGGCATCTAGATTTAAAAAGAACATAACCCTTATATACAGATGAGTTTTTGTCAGCTGTTTTCGGTACAATTTCCGGGAACTGGTCTGTAAATCTTACAAGGTTTATTGTTTCAAGCTGCCACGGCCATGGGAAGCCGTTTTGAGCTGTCTGGTCTTTTCCTGTCCAGATAACATAAAACGGCCCGGGGTATGCTTTTGTGAAACTTATTGGTTCCCAGTCCTGGTAATCAAGGTCTTTGAATACAAGGTATCCGCCTTCGTGTTCTAAATTGGATATTACAGCGATAGATTCATAACCATCATAAGCTCTGAATGTTAAGTCAGTAAAATCACCTGAAAACCATTTATTGCCGTATGCCAGGTTTAATACATCCTTTAGTTTAAAGGCCTGATACTGTTTTTCCTTATTATAATATGGATCGTTTAGTGTGATTTTATATTGTTTTAGTGCCTGTTTCATCACGCTTAGAGATAGAGTTTTTTCCTTTTTGCCTGATAACAGAATTTTCAGTTCGGGATTTGCATCTGCATATGAAGTTGAAGAAAGCAGTAAAAGAATTAGAAATAAAATAGAAAATATGTATTTATTTACCATAATAATCAGTAAATATACTTGACTCGAAAAAATATATAATAAATAATAGTATTTCCTTATTGGGGCATAGTATAATGGTAGTGCAACGGACTCTGAATCCGTAAGTCAAGGTTCGAATCCTTGTGCCCCAGCCATTTTTATTTTCAACTAGTTTGCTCAAATTATATTGTTCATTATTATATTTAATCTATTTGGTAATTAACTTAAAATGGATTAATTTGATAATGAAGAAATTTAAACCCACACAAACAGTTTTAATAATTTTGTTTCTTTTGTTTTTGTTTCCTGCTTCCGGATTTAGCCAGGGTACATTCAAACATCTTTTAACCTTTCCCGAATTTAATTTTAACAGTCCAACCGGCATTGAAGTTGATTTAAACGGCAATATTTATGTATCAGACAGGCTAAACGACCGTGTCCAGGTGTTCGAGCCTGATGGTATGGGAAGTTTCAGGTTTAGGACAAGCTTTGGATCAACAGGCAGCGGCGACGGACAGTTCAGCAGGCCCCGTAGTATTGCACTTGATAGTGATGGCAATGTATATGTTGCCGATTTTTCAAACGACCGCGTGCAGGTGTTTGAACCTGACGGTACGGGAGGTTTCCAGTTCAGGTTAAAGTTTGGAGTTAACGGAAGCGGTGAGTTAGACAATCCCAGCGGCATAGACCTGGATCCGGACGGTAATGTTTATGTTGTTGATTCAAATAATGACCGCGTACAGGTGTTTGAGCCTGACGGTTTGGGTGGGTTCCAGTTTAAAACAGCATTCGGGTCATTTGGCAGCGGGGAAGGAGAATTTATTGTTCCAGCGGGGATTGCACTGGATATTAACGGCAATGTGTATGTAGTAGATACAGCTGACAACCGCGTACAGGTATTTGAACCTGACGGCCTGGGAGGGTTCCAGTTTAAGTCAGAACTTGGTTCTTTTGGAAGCGGTAATTTTGATCTCCCTAATGGCATAACAGTGGATATTAACGGCATTGTATATGTAGCTGATTCTGGAAATAACAGGATACAGGCGCTTGAGCCTGACGGGGCCGGGGGCCTGATGTTGAAGACTAATTTTGGTTCAGGAGGCATGGGAGACGGGGAGTTTAGGTCCCCTAATGATGTAGCTTTAGATAATAACGGAAATATATATATTACTGATACTATTAACAACAGAATACAGGTATTCGAGCCTGATGGGGCCGGAAGTTTTCAGTTTAAAGACAAAATTGAATCTACAGGCGGACCTGGAGCAGGATTAAATGACCCAAGAGATGTGGCAGTGGGCAGTAGCGGTAACGTATATATAGCTGATGCAGCCAATGACCGTATAGTTATTCTGGAACCTGACGGTATTGGGGGATTACAGTTTAAAAACAGCTTTGGAAGTTCTGGATTTGATGACGGGCAGTTCAGGAGACCATTTGGAATAGCAGTGGATAGCAATGGTGATGTATATGTAACTGATACATTAAATAACCGAATACAGGTGCTTGAGCCCAACGGATCGGGAGGACTGCAGTTTAAAACAGAATTCGCCACGCCTGGTAGCAGGGTTGCTGTCGATACCAGCGGCAATGTATATGTTGCAGACGGCGGTAACAGCCGCATCCGGGTATTTGAACCTGACGGTATGGGCGGCTTTGTACTTGATTTTAATTTTGGAAGTTTCGGAAGCGGGAACGGTCAGTTTAACGGTCTTTTTGGAATTGCAGTGGACAGCAGCGGTAATGTATATGTAACTGAATCACAGAATGACCGGATACAGGTACTTGAACCTGATGGATCGGGCGGACTTCAATTTAAAACAAAATTTGGTACTACCGGTACAGGTGAAGGCCAGTTTATAGACCCATTTGGATTAACACTCGACAGCAGCGGAAATGTTTATGTTTCTGACACATCTATATCAGGAACTATTATCAGCCGTATCCAGGTACTTGAACCCGACGGATCAGGAGGGCTTCAGTTTAAGACCACATTTGGAACTACCGGAAGTTTAGACGGGCAGTTTAATTTACCAAGCGGACTTACGGTGGACAACAACGGAATTGTATATGTAGCGGATACACGCAACAATCGGCTGCAGCTCTTTACCCCACAGGCAGTATTGAAAATCGTTAAAGAGACGCTTCCGGGAGGCGGGACTGATTTTGATTTTACTTCATCGGGTTTAAGCGGACTCGATTTTTGTGAACTCGACAACACATTTACAGTAGACAATGGTGAAACAAAGTCGTGCATAGTGCCTTCAGGCAATAACTATTCTGTTTCGGAAACATTAGCAGTAGGTACTGTCCTTGATATATCCTGTTCCGGTAATGTTTCACCGGTATTTACACCGGACCCACCTACGGGAATTCAGACAACCGGGACCGTAGAGTTTGATATTACTTCGGCTGATGACGAACTTTTATGCACATTTATAAATATTTCAGATATTGACGGGGACGGTGTTCCCGATTTTGATGATGAGTGTCCTGATGATCCCGGTAAATCAGAGCCGGGTATCTGCGGGTGCGGTACTCCTGATACAGACAGTGACCTTGATGGCACACCGGACTGTAATGATGAATGTGAAAGCAATACAGATAAAGTACTGCCGGGAATTTGCGGTTGTACTTTATCAGATATTGACAGGGATTTCGACGGAACACCGGACTGCCTGGAAACATGCGATACTGATCCTGATAAGCTGGAGCCCGGACTATGCGGGTGCGGCGTACCCGAGGGATGTGATGATTCAATAGATAATGAAATAAATTCAACACCTGTTGTAAATATTAATGGCAGTACAATTACAATTATTAATACTGACCAGGACAATCCACTTGGCCCGATTATAATTAATATTGACCTTCCTGATGATATTATTGCAGAAACAGTGGAATTAATACCAGGTGAAGGTGTTGAATGTACAGTTCTTAATTCAAGATTAGCAGAAGAAGAAATAGATATTAGCTGCCAGTTAGAAAGTATTGAAAATGAGCAGGATATTATTCTAGGGCTTTGTAATAACGGCAGCCAGCAGCAGTCTGCAAATGCTATTGTTGAGATACTATCACCTGACCTGGAAACTGATTTTGATGACACTATAGAAATTATTACAAACGAGCTTACAGGCTGCCAGGCAGAAACTGAAGGCGAATCTGATGATACTAACAGCGGTTGTAGTATTTCCCCAGTGGGAGCAAAACCAGCATTATCAACATACTTGTTACTATTATTGCCTCTAATGGCAGTAATCCGGAAAAAGTATTCTAGAATTAATCGGCAAAAATAATTTACTACTTCGAATTACCCGGAGTAAGATTCGAATTCTTGTGCCCCAGCCATTTTATAAATCGAAGAGTATTATTTAAACGATCTGATTCACTATTTAACAGAATATATAAATAATGATAAAAATAAGTATACTAGTGCAAAATTTTCCTAAGTTTATAAAGCAGTGATTTGTTCTGTAATAAGGAGTAGTGGAGATAATGAGCATAAATAATTCAATTAAATATTGTTTAATACCTGTTTTACTATTTGTTTTTCTGTTTTTATTTACTTTAAATGCAGATGCCCAGCCCAGGGCTTACATTCCTAATCTTAACGATAACACTGTCACAGTAATAGATACCGGAACTAATACTATTGTTGCTACAATCGAAGATGGTATTGGTGAAAGGCCCCTTAGTGTGGCAATTACGCCCGACGGCACTAAAGTATATGTCACGAACAACGATACGCCCGGAACTGTTTCTGTCATACAAGCTTCAACAAATACTGTAATTGATACAATATCTGTAGGTTCTGGTCCAAGTGGTATTACTATTACTCCTGATGGTAATTTCGCATATGTAACTAATTCTAACTCATTTAATATTAGTAAGATCAACTTAGCGACTGATACTGTCGTGGCTACAATTCCTACACCTGGTTTAAACCCCGGGAGGCTAGTACCAACACCGGATGGAGCATTTATATATGTGTTAGTAACCAATACAAGCCAGAGACTTTTCAGAATCAGAACCTCTGACGACACGGTTGTGGGGCCAACTTTAATGGGCTTTGGCAATGGAACGTTTATGGATATATCTCCGGACGGGGAGAAATTATATATTACAGTCAATAACGTTTTAACTGCTGATGTTGTACAGATTGTTGATATTGCTATGGATGGGACCCCAAGCCTGGGACCAACTATTCCATTGCAATTAAATGATTGTAGTTTAAGGCCAAGCTTTGTTGCTGTTCATCCTGACGGTGATGAAGCCTGGGTGTCAACCCTCCCTACAGCCGTTCCCTTTGGAAGCTGTCCGCCTTCTGATCCTTTTCATGTTGAATTAGTAACAATAAATACAGCCAATGATGCCGCCGTATACATAAATGGTATTCCAGATACGTTTAACAGGTTTGCTTTTACACGTGATGGGGCAACTTTTTTTGGATTGAATACTATGGGTTTAGGAAGAACATCTCCTGCTGAGTTTCCATTGGTTTTTAGTCCAACTTTTCCTTATGGTAGCTCAGGTATTCCATTATCTCCTTATTTTATCGGGCCCGATTTATTTGATCTAACGATTGACAAAACAGGTAATGGCGGGGGGACCGTCACAGGTACACCTGCTGGTATTGATTGCGGATCTACCTGCACAGCGTTTTTCCCCGAAAATACTGTTGTTGATCTTTCAGCAGTACCTGATGCCAATTCTTTATTTACAGGATGGAGTGAGGACTGCTCGGGAACGGATCCGGATACTATGATTAATGTGATGACAACTTCTCTATGCGAAGCAATGTTCACATTAATTCAATTTAATGTAAACATCAATATTACAGGTTCCGGGAGTGGTAGTGTTACAACATCCCCAACCGGTATAGACTGTCCCAGTACATGCAGTGCAATGTTTGATGTTGGAGATGATATAACACTTAATACGAATCCGGCATCAGGTTCAGAATTTATAAGCTGGTCAGGTGATCCAAACTGTAATGATGGTGTAATAGACAATCTTTCAGGTGATATTTCCTGCACCGCTACTTTTAACGATATTGATGACTGTATCCCTAATCCCTGTATGAACGGTGGAACATGTATGGATACAGGCCCTAATTCTTTTAGCTGTGACTGTGCTGGTACCGGTTTTGAGGGACCCACGTGTAATATTGATATAGATGAGTGTGCAGATCCTGCTTTAAATAATTGCAGCACAAATGCCACATGCACGAATATACCCGGTGGTTTTACATGTGAATGTAATCCCGGATTTACCGGAAACGGTATAAGTTGTATAGAAATAATTGGGTGCGGTCCTCCAAATCCATGCCAGAACGGAGGGATATGTACTGATACCGGAGTAAATGAAATAAATTGTGAGTGCCAGGATGATTTTACCGGTAACAGGTGCCAGTTTTCTGAAGACAGTAGTGTAATTATTTTGCCTGGAACAGGAACTATATTTTCTGAGATAATATTTGGCTCTGACATTAATGGCGGCGCAGAAGTACTTATTGACCTACCTGAAGATGTATTTGCAAGAACAGCAGAATTAATACCAGGAATCGGCGGATGTGAAATTATAGATCCGTTAGTAACAGCAAGAGTATCCAATCCCGATGTTGTTTGTGATGTGGCAAATGTACCGGGAGAGCTTGATGTAATACTGGACCTATGCCGCGATGGAAGCTCAGAAGGAACAGTTCAGGCAATCGTAGGTGTAGTGCTTGATGAAGACCCACAGGAAGAGTTTGAAACTTTTATAGATATTCTCCTTTCCGAACTTGAAGCTTGTTCTGGAGGTGATGATGGCAGCGATGACGGGGGTGATGATGGTAGTGATTCAACTGATAACTCCAATGCAGGCTGCTCATTAACATCAGGAACATTAAATATAGAATCAGGAATTGGTAACCTTCTTATAATACTTATACCATTCATGTTAGGTATGATTAAAACTATTAGAAGAAGTCGGATTTTATAAGTAAATTTTCATTGAAATAAGCCACTAAATTTTATATAATGTAATTAGAGGTAAATATTATGGATAGTGACAGTCCACCTGACCAGTAAATTTATTAATTTATCAATTTTATGGTGGAAAGATTTATAATCCGCCAATAAATAACAGACCGTTATTAGCTAAATATAGCAAACAATAAAAGGGAGCCTTTGTGGCTCCCTTTCTATTTTAACCCTGACAAATGTAATTTTTACTTAAACAATGTTATCTTAAACAGCATATGAAAAAGTTTATCTGTTTGGTTTTGTGTATTTTTCTTATTTCCTGTGAAAACTCCGAAAAAAATACATCTGTTAACGAAGTAAAAAGTCAAATTCCACCTGGAATGGTTTTAGTCCCGTCTGCTGATTTTATGATGGGCGGAAGTGATAAACTCGCAAGGCCGGATGAACTTCCGAGACACAGAGTAATACTCGACAGTTTTTATATAGATGAGGCAGAAATTACAAATGCTCAGTTTAAAAAATTTGTTGATAAAACCGGTTATCTCACAACTGCGGAATTAAAACCTGATTGGGAAGAACTGAAAAAACAGCTTCCTGAAGGAACACAAAAACCGGATGATAGTTTGTTAGTGCCTGGGTCACTGGTGTTTAACCCGCCAAGTGGAAGAGTGAATTTAAATAACCATTACCAGTGGTGGGCGTGGGTAACCGGGGCAAACTGGAAAAGCCCTCTTGGTACGGGAAGCAGTATTGAAGGACTTGATAAGCATCCTGTGATACATGTTTCCTGGTACGATGCAGAAGAGTATTGCAGCTGGGCAGGAAAAAGGCTTCCAACGGAAGCCGAGTGGGAGTGGTCAGCAAGGGGAGGATTTAAAGATAAAGATTATTCATGGGGAGATGAAGAAGTTGAGAAAGGAATACTAAAAGCAAATACCTGGAATGGAAGTTTTCCTAATTTTAATAGTGCAAAAGATGGTTTCAGGGTTACAGCACCAGTTAAATCTTATCCGCCAAACAAATACGGAATTTACGACATAGCCGGAAATGTTTGGGAGTGGACATCTGACTGGTACAGACCGGACTACTACGCTAAAGTTAATACAAGCAAGGGAATAAAAAACCCACCGGGCCCTGAATCGAGTTTTGACCCTGTAGAACCAACTACCCCTAAAAAAGTACACAGGGGCGGGTCATTTCTTTGTAACGAGTCTTACTGCTCGGGTTACAGAGTTGCATTCAGGATGAAGACAAGCCCAGACAGCGGACTTTCTCATGCAGGATTCAGGTGCGTAAAGAATATAAAATAAAAAAGCCGGATTTTTAAGTCCGGCCTTTTAATATTCTAATAAAATATAGTTATTTTTTACTGGGTTCCAGATGTCTGCAATGTCTCAAGCACACGGTCTAAAGAAAAACTTCCCGGTTTTTGCCTGGGTGGAAACTGCTGGAATGTACTTAAAAATTGACCAACATATACCTGGGCAGGAACAAGGGCAAACAGTCTTTCTGCACGCCATTGATCATAACCATAAGTTTCATGGTCAGCTCTTTCAAAAGGGTCCTGTCGTAAATTAAATAATTTAGGAAGTCTGAGTTCAACGTAAGGTTCCTGCCACACATCAAATCCATGTGCCCTTTGTTCTGTAAACATTACTTTCCAGTCATTGTATCTTAAAGCGGAAAGGGAACCATCATCTGTGAAATAAAACATTTCATTACGAGGCCATTCTACTTCTTCCCCGATCAAGCTTGGAAGAATGTTGTAACCATCCAAATGCACCTTATAGGTTGTATCACCAAATTTATGACCTTTTAACAGCTGCTCTTTAACATTTGGATCACCGGCTGCGGCAACTAATGTTGGGAACCAGTCTTCAAGAGATACAATTTCGTTGGATATCTGGTGCGGCTCTATTTTAGCCGGCCAGCGTACCATCATTGGAACCCTAAAGCCGCCTTCATAAGTTGTATTCTTTTCACCGCGAAATGGAAGCATGCCGCCATCGGGCCAGCTCATCAGTTCTGCGCCGTTGTCTGTAGTATATAAAACAATAGTATTTTCAGTTATTCCAAGCTGGTCTAATTTATCCAGCAACTGTCCAACCATACCGTCCTGTTCTGCCATACCATCTGCATAGATACCCTGCCCGGTAACACCACGGGATGATGGTTTTAAATGAGTAAAAATATGCATACGGGTTGTGTTATACCAGACAAAGAATGGTTTATCCTCTTTTACTGCGGTATCTATAAATTTTAGAGTTTTAGCAGTAACTTCTTCATCAACAGTCTCCATACGTTTTTTGGTTAAAGGGCCTGTATCTGTAATACTTCCACCGGCATAACTATGAATAACCCCTCTTGGGCCATAGTTTTTCTTAAATTTGGGGTCTTTTGGATAATCAATATTTTCAGGTTCTTCCTCGGCATTCAGATGGTAAAGGTTACCGTAAAATTCATCAAACCCGTGGTTTGTTGGTAGATGCTCATCCAAATCACCAAGATGGTTTTTACCAAACTGGCCAGTTGCATATCCCATCGTTGTTAATACATCTGCAATTGTGGGGTCTTCATTAAATATTCCTTCTTTTGCACCAGGTAAACCTACTTTTAAAAGGCCTGTACGAAAGGGACTCTGGCCTGTGATAAAAGCCGCCCGCCCTGCGGTACAGCTGTTTTGGCCATATCCGTCTGTGAATCTTATCCCTTCATTCGCAATTCGGTCAATGTTTGGTGTTTTGTATCCCATCATCCCGTCATTGTAAGCACTGATATTAAACCAGCCAATATCATCACCCATAATAACAAGTATGTTGGGTTTGCCTGTATCGGCATATGCTGTGGAAAAAAGTAATAGAAAAAATAAAATTGGAACTAAGAAAATAGATTGATAACTAATTTTTGTCCTCATAATTACCTCCCAGTAATAACTACTTATTACGCTGTATCGTATCAAATATCTTGGTATTTAGCAATAAAATAAAAAGGCCGGATATTTCTCCGGCCTTAAATTTAATTTATAGGTTTTTTAATTATTAACTTGATGGAGGAATCATTTTTTCCATTACCTGGTCAAGACTAAAACTTGCAGCTTTTTGCCTTGGTGGAAATTCCTGGAAGGTACTTAAAAACTGGCCTACATAAGCCTGTGCTGGTACCAACATATAAGCGTGGTCAAGCAGCCAGTCGTAATATGTATTGGAAGTAATATTAGCTCTTTCATAAGGGTCCCTTCTCAGATTAAAAATTAAAGGAACTCTAAGTGGAGTAAAAGGCTCTGCCCAAACCAGTAGAGTGCCTTTTGCCCGTTGTTCCATAAAAATTATTTTCCAGTCTTCAAACCTCAAAGCTGTAAGATCACCGTCATCAGAAAAATAAAATATATCTTCTCTCGGTCCAACATCAGTTTTCTGTGTCAGATAAGGTAAGAAATTGTATCCATCCAAGTGGACTTTAAATTTTTTATTTCCTACTTTATATCCGGCTTTTAATTCTTCTTTTATATTAGGATCTCCAGCCATTGCAAGAAATGTCGGCATCCAGTCCATGTGATGCATGATATCGTTGGAAACTGTTCCTGCCTCAATTTTTCCAGGCCAGCGTACCATTGCAGGTACTCTCCAGCCGCCTTCCCAGTTTGTATTTTTTTCTCCCCTGAAAGGTGTAACAGCTGCATCGGGCCATGTGTTTGCATGGGGGCCGTTATCTGTACTGTAAAACACAACCGTGTTGTCTGTTATTCCAAGTTCATCAAGAACTGCAAGAAGCTGGCCGACATGGCCGTCATGTTCCACCATTCCGTCTGCATAGAAATCCTGGCCTGATTTGCCCCTGCTGGATGGTTTTACATGGGTACGGAAATGCATTCTTGTCCCGTTCCACCATACAAAGAAAGGCTTGCCTGCTTTATTTTGTTTTTTAATGAATTCAATTGCACCCGCAACGGATTCATCATCGATTGTTTCCATACGCTTTTTGGTAAGTGGGCCGGTATCTATAATTTTTCCACCAGCATAACTATGGATCACACCCCTTGGACCATATTTCTTTTTGAATTCGGGGTTTTTAGGATAGTCATAATGCTCCGGTTCTTCCTCTGCATTTAAGTGGTAAAGATTTCCGTAAAATTCATCAAAACCATGAGCTGATGGTAAAAACTCATCTTTGTCACCCAGGTGGTTTTTACCAAACTGACCTGTTGCATAACCATGAGGCTTTAGAAGTTCGGCAATAGTTGGGTCATCAGCCTGGAGCCCGAGATCTGCTCCGGGTAGTCCTACTTTGCTAAGCCCGGTCCTTACTACACTCTGTCCGGTAATAAATGCAGAACGGCCTGCGGTACAACTCTGTTCTCCATAATAGTCAGTGAATATCATGCCTTCCTGAGCAATACGGTCTATATTTGGTGTTTCGTATCCCACAAGTCCCATAGTGTAGGCGCTGATATTTGACTGGCCTATATCATCACCCCATATTACAAGAATATTTGGTTTCTCAGTTTGGGCATTAGCTATGCTGAAAAGAAAAACAAAAAGAAATAGATTTAAAGATAAAAAAGTATAGAGATATTTTTGAAACCTCATGTAAACCTCCCAGTTTTATATTTATGTTTTCATCGTAACAAACATTTTACTTTATTACAATGACTTATATGTTAATTTTCAAAAGGAAAAATTGTTTTCCAATCGTTTTTCATACTTACAACAACCCATTTATTTTTACTGGCAGCATCCAGTGCTTTATCGAGTTTGCCGATATGGCTTTTACGGTCATATGCGTATTCCCTTTTAGCATCGTCATGATGGAGCAAAAGCCCGAAGCGTTTTCCGTGACCAGTCGTAGTCCAAAGCAGCATTTCATAGTCACCGTCAGAATTACCCGAGGCGAAGATCGGGCGTTTGCCTATGAATTGATGAATACCAACAGGTTTTCCTTCCTTGTCGTCTATAAAAAAGATCTCCGGCATCTTTATTAATACTGGTTTGCCATCCCTTATTTCATATTTTGCAACAACACTTGTCCCAACAACTTGTTCAGGTGGTACGCCGTATAGCTGCTGCGTTACCGGCCTCATGAAGTCTATGCCGCCTCCCGAGACGATATAGGTTTTAAATTCATTTATTCTTAAATACTCAAGCAGCTCAACCATTGGCTGATAAATGAGTTCTGAATAAGAGCGTTTAAATCTTGGGTGTTTGGATGTTTGAAACCACGCGGATGAAATTAATTCGAACTCTTCTGTTGTCATACCTGAATGCGTTACGGCGACAATTTCTAAAAGTCCTTTTTTATCAAGTGAAGAATAATCACCTTTTAACACTGATTTAAAAGGTTCGGTTTCTTTCCATTCCGGATGATCCGGTGCCATTGCTTTAACCCGGTCAAATGCAAAGGCAAGCTGAGTATAAACAGGCTGTTCAATCCAAAGATTCCCGTCATTATCAAATGTTGCTATTCTGTCTTGGGGTTCTACATAGTCGGGGCTATCCGGATTTGTTACAGTTTTAACAAATTGGATAATGTATTTCTTTGTACTGGTGTCGTTCCAGGAAGGTAAAGGGTCGGTTTTGGTAAATCCTATAGCAGGACTAAGCAAAAAACAGATAAAGAGAATTTCAATACATATGAATAGATACTTTTTATATAAAGAATTAAATATCATTTTACAGCTCCTTTTTTAAAAGATGATAAGTTTTAAAATTATTATTGATACTTGGTAAAATATATTTTAAATCAAAGTTCCAACAGCAAAACCTATAACCAGTGCATCATCAATGTCTTTTCTTCCATCTGGGTTTACAATAACCTGTATATCCGGTTCAAGGAATATCCATGGTAATACCTGAATTCTATAATTAAGCTCGAAAAGCATTTCAAAGTCCTGTCCGGGCTCACCAAGGTCCTGCTGACTGTCTGAAAAGTCCTTACTGAACTTGCCGTAGGAAGATATAAATGACAACGCGTCATTTGGCCTGTTTGGCAATAAGCCCTTATAACTAAGTCCTCCAGCGGCCATAAAGGTTAATAAATTACGGTCTTCAGGAGCGTAGCTCAGGGCGAGAAAACCCGAAAGGCCATTATTGTATTTTTTATCTTCGGCATATAACATCTGCTCACCCATGATATATATGCCCCAGGTCCCGCGTTCCTGCTCTCCCGATTCAAAATCCAGGAGTATTTCGCTGTCGTAATATCCACCAATTTTATACTTTCCCGGTAGTCCGTCTTCCCCTCTGTAATTACCAACTATTAAACCCAGTTCTCCAAGGGTAAGTGCTCCCGCACCATCTGGGACAGAAAACATTACACCGTGATCATCCGGATTTCTGAAGTCCTGGTAAACAATGTAGGAGCCTGCCTGTGCATACCAGGAAGTACTTGGTTTTACTTTTATCCTCGCGCCCCACACACCAAACGGGTAGACAGGAAAGGAAATACTTTGAGCTCCGGCAATCGGGTTGGAACATATTGCCTGATTGAGCGAGCTGCAGGCAAGGCGAAGTGAAGCAAAGTCCTCACCCGTGATTATCCTGCCAAGTACAAATTCAACATTGTTATCAAAGAGTTGCTGCCCGAATGCAAGGTGCACAAGACGTGCGGCCCCGCCGTCATCAAATGAAGCAAGCTGTACCGGGAACTGGTTATTAATATATACACTCGATAGGGTATCTGTACCGTGTTTATAAGAAAATGAAGCTGTGAAATATCCCCTGCTCCATCCTGCAAGACGTTCAAGATCAAGAAATATCGCTGCTCCGATATCACCTTTCCAGGAAGCCCCCTGCCTTTCTCCGCCGGCGGGGTTTGCAGCAAGCTGGCCAAAGTAAGCACTTACTACCGATAAGCCATATTTTTCCAATAATTTATCTCTAAGTCCGCCCCAGCTTCCCGTTATTGAATTTGTTGTATCCCAGTTACCAGAAAAAAGCCCCCATTGCTGATCGGGAACATGAGGTGGGGGATGGAGCCATGGAGTAGCTGTATAAGGACCAGAAGTATCCCATTTGCCTGGATCGTAAACACTGTTTACGACCCAGGGATTAATATCTGCCAGGGCTGAGTTGTTAAAGAAAAGGAATAAAAATAAAAAGAAGCAGATAATACGAATTGAAATTATCTGCCCCCTTCTTGGTTTTTTTATATTATTAATCACGACCGGTTACTAGTATTAAATTTCTACTTCTTTTCGTATGCAAGTTTGCCGGCAATATATGTTTTGTCGACATTACGGTCATCACCAATTGCTATCAAACTAAAAAACTTGTTAGCTGCATCTTCTTTTGTTTTTGGAGCGCCGGGACCACCGTAAAGTGACTGGTGCCATGCCATTTGCATCGGACCGGAATCCAGGTCAAGTACCACAAAGTCTGCTTCTTTGCCGGGCTCAAAGTTACCAATCCATTGATCAAGGTAAAGTGCCTTTGCGCCACCTAAAGTTGCAAGATAAAGTCCACGGTAAGCAGAGACTTTGTTCCTGAGTGCCTCAGGTTCGTTTTTCTGTCTCGGATCAAGTGCACCTTCAAGTACTAGATTATTGAGCATACCTACTTTGTATACCTCATTTAAAACCTGGAACAAACTGAAGTAGTTGCCGCCTCCAACATCTGTACCTATTGCTACAGGTACTTTTTGAGCAGGATCCGTAACTTTACCAAGTCTGAACAGACCACTTCCAAGGAAAAGATTAGAAGAAGGGCAGAATACTGCGGCTGCTCCCGATTCACTCATACGGCGAAACCCATCATCACTTACGTAGACGCTGTGCCCTCCTGAAAATTTGGGACCTACAAGCCCAAATTCTTCGTAAACGGCTAAATAGTCTTTAGCTTCAGGATACATCTCTAAAACGCCCCTAATTTCAAAAGGGGTTTCTGATAGATGGGTATTTACCCAGCAGTCCGGACATTCCTTTTTTAACTTCCCGGCCATCTCCATATCTTTGCGGTCACTACCGTATGCAAAACGAGGAGTTATAGCATAAAGATTTCGTCCCTGGTTGTGGTATTTGTTGATATATTTTGTTGAGATATCGTAAAACTTCTCAGGAGTGTCTTTATAATAATCGGGTGCATGAACATCAATACTTGTATATCCGCCGATAACACGCATATTGCGCTTGGTTGCTTCATCGAAGAAAGCTTCAACGGATTCACCTGATGTTGTCAGGAATGACTGTACGGTAGTTGTGCCGTTAGCCAGAAGAATATCGTAGAATTTTACAGCGGCTTCCTGGGCGTACTCAGGGTTTTCATACTTTTTTTCTTCTGGGAAAATTGATTGCTGCAGCCAATCAAGTAGATGTGCACCGTAAGCACCTAAGACACGAGTCTGTGGAAAGTGGATATGTCCGTCAATAAAACCCGGGACAATAAGGCTGTCTTCAAATGTTACTATATTTACATTCGGATATTTTAACTTTAGTGCACTGTAATCTCCAAAAGCAACAATTTTTCCATCTTTTACAACCATTAACCCGTCTGAAATAAAACGTGCTGATTCAGCCTGGTCCTCAACTATCCATGGGTCACCAACCATATCTAAAAAAGTGCCGCGGTATGCTACTATGTCTCCTGCATTACTAGCCGACGGTATTGTAATAAATACTGTAGCAAACAAAACCAGCATGATTGCAATCGTGGTTAAATATGTATTTTTCAATGAAAGACGCTGCATTTTGAACCTCCCCTTTTTATTAATAACTAAATTAAGTTCCATTATTGCATAAATTTCTAATATTTGTCAACATTTAAAGGCACAAATACCTTAAAATTTAATTCGATTAGAATTGTGTAAAATGTTAAAATTATTTCCTAATTTATTATGGCCAAAAAAACTAACTTACTAATAATAGGCGCAGGGCCATTCGGGCTTTCAATGAGTGCCTTCTGTCTGCACAATAACATAGAACACATCATAGTCGGCAAATCCATGGACTTCTGGAAGAACAATATGCCGGTAGGTATGAAACTCAGATCAGCTTATGACTGGCACCTTGACCCAACAGGTATTGATACATTTGAAAGGTTTATGGAAGACCGGGGATCAAATCTTGAAGATTTCAGGCCAGTACCCATTGAACTGTACCTTGAATATGCAGGGTGGTTTCAACAACAAAAAAACATAAATCCTATTAATAATATGGTTATTAAACTTGATTATAATGAATCAAATTCAGAGTTTATTGGTGAAATGGAAAACGGGAACCAGATTATATCAAAGAATGTCCTTTTAGCAGTAGGTTTCAAATACTTTAAAAATATACCTTCTGAGTTTTCCGGGCAAATCCCTGAAGATATGTACACACATACCTGTGATATCAATAGTTTTGAAAGGTTTAAAGATAAAAAATGCTTAATAGTAGGCGGCAGGATGAGCGCTTTTGAATCTGCTGCACTTTTACTCGAATCAGGTGCTAATGAAGTCACAATATCATTCAGGCACAATATGCCGGAGTTTACAGAATCCGAGTGGAGTTGGGTCACTCCCCTGCTTGAAAAAATGGCTGAAAATCCTGAATGGTACTGCGAACTGGATGATGCTGAAAAGGATAATATCGGCAAAAGATTTTTCGGGGAGGGCAGGTTAAAAATGGAACCATGGCTTAAACCCAGGTTAGACCATGATTCAATCCATATATTACCAAATACAGAAATTACTGAAATTGTTGTGTCAGGGAATAAACTGAAAGTAAATTTTAATTATGGAGAACATATAACAGTTGACCATGTTGTTCTGGCGACAGGGTATAAAGTAAACATTAATAATGTTCCATTTTTACAAAGTGGAAACCTTCTGGATAAAATAAAAATAAATAACGGCTTCCCCGAACTTGATGCACACCTTCAAACTACTGTGCCGGGTTTATATACAACAAGCATGCTTGCAACAAAGGACTTAGGACTCTTTTTTGGTTTTACTGTTAGTGTAAATACATCGGCAATTATAATTGGAGAAAAAATACTCTCTTAAATCTTACTACCCTCTATAAAAATAGCTGTTGACATAGTTATTGATTTTATATTATGATGAAAATTGAGTGGAGGCTCAACTTTATTTCAATCTAAATTCAAGGAGGGGAGTTGTGAGAAATTTACTAACCTTACTTTTTATATTCTCATTTCTATTTTTACCGTCAATAGCATGGAGCGGCAGTTCAACACCGACAAATGCAATAGTTGTAACTGAACAGGCGTCGTTTCAGCTTTATTATTTCTGGGACTTAAGGGACAGGGACAGTTATCTACAAGTTATGAATACGGACGGTTCTTCCGCAGTACTTCATATTCAGACATTTATTGTAAACAACAACTGTAACGAAGTGGATTTTTATGATTTTTATACAGCGAATGACACCCATATATACAATATGAGAGATTTGATAACAAACGGCGGGGCCCCGGCGGGGGTTGTACTGCCTGATAACAGTTATGGATTTACCGTAATAACTGTAAGGGACGGTATAGGCGGCCAGACACTTATTGAACCTTTATTAATTGGAAGTTTCAGAATTATTGATGATAACGGATTTGAATACAGGACTAATGCAGCAGGTTTCCCCGGAAGGCTTGGTGGTACAACTGCAGCTTACACATTTAATTTTGATAATTTTAATGGCGCAGGATTATCCGATGTAGTAGGAATGACCTTTAATGATATTGCTTCTGGTTCTACAGCTGTACAAGCTTCTAATATCACTGAAATATTTACTAAAATTGACATGGATATTTATAACGATAATGAAATACCATTCTCATGCAGAGATGTTGCGTTTGCATGTACCGATGAAAATAACCCATTATATGATGACCTGTTAGAGGATGCAGAAGTTAGTGCAGGAGGTTTCGAATTCGGAGTTAACGATTCAGTACTGCATAGCAAAGGGGCAGAACTACTATGTCCAGCAAATGCAATTACAAAAGGTTTTGTGAGAATGGAAACAGAAAATGTTTCAGGTGAAAACCAGGCTGACATGTTTGTAGGTTTTGTTGGATTAAATGATGGAGCAAACAGGGGAAGTTTGGAAGTGTTTACAGCATCACCTTAAAGCTATAGGAATATTCAAAGGAGAATGAATATGATTAACATAAATAAAACAATATTAACAAACTCTATAATTATATTAGCATTGGTCATTACCTTTACTTTAAATTCCAATAGTCAGGAGTATTGTGAATTCACCAGTATTGATAATGGGGCACTAAATCTTCCAGCAAGTACAACAAATGCTACTTTTATAGGAGGTCAGATTGGTACTTTTGACCAGTCTTCAACTGGAAATATAAATGGCGGTATGGACTGGTTTGCATCTCAATTGCAAAATAACGCCACCTCATCAATTGGGGCACAGCTTCTTTCATGGTGGTCACGAAAAAATGGTAGAAATACAACCCTGGAGGTTGTAAACCTTGATAGTAATAGTGCTATTTCACCATTACTTCATATTCAGATATTTGATGAAAACTGTATAGAAATTTTAAATTTTTGCGACACTTATACAGCCCGCGATAACCATATGTACGATTTAAGTAATTTATTTGCTAATAGTGGTTCGGATATTAGTGAAAGTGGTCTGGCAGATAAAGAGGGGATCGTAGTTATAACACCAGTAAGTGAATGTATGATTGCACTACCATTTCATAGAGCTATTGCATTTTCAAGATTACAGGGTGATGTGACAATTAAGGATAATACAAATAACTTTGATTACCATTCAAAGATGTGGGCAAGAGGCACAGATTTTCTAAGAGACTGTACTATTACAAATTCGAATGGATTTAATATTCTTGATGGTGTTGGTGATTGCAAATTTGAAACATTCACACCGGATAACCTTGTACACACATTTTCCACACTGCCCGGAACAATTGAATCGAGGTCAGATCTTGTAGTATTTTCTCTTGCTGATCAATACAATCTTGTGGTATATAATCCAATACCCTTTTCCAGTTCTGTAAGCGTAGGACCTATAATATTTGACGAAAATGAAAATGCAGAAAGTTGTCCATTTGTTAATTCATGTTTTTCACGTCTGGGCATAAATGATGCCCTGCCAAACAGTGACCTTCCAATTTCACCAGTTGCAGCCTCGGATTTTTGTGACGGTACAGACCCGGATGCAATAATCGGTACTCCGGGAGACGATATACTTAACGGTACGTCCGGTAATGACATAATAATTGGCCTTGGCGGTAATGATACAATAAACGGACTCGGCGGAAATGACTGCATTGATGGTAGTGATGGAAACGATATATTAAACGGTAATGCGGGTAACGATCTTATTGCCGGAGAAATCGGTGATGACATTATTCGTGGTGGAAGCGGAGAAGACAATATCTGGGGCAATGAAGGAGATGATGAAATCAGGGGCGGAACAGACAATGATATAATCCGTGGTAACCAGGGCGAGGATGATATACGGGGTAACGCAGGGGATGATACAATCAGAGGCGGTAGAGAAAATGATGATATCCGCGGCGGACAGGGTAATGATTTTATAAGGGGCGGAAGAGGACAGGACAATATACGAGGCAATTCAGGTAACGACGAAATTCTTGGTAATAACGGTGATGATGAGATCAGGGGCGGCTCCGGAGATGATTTTATAAATGGCGGAAACGGTAGTGATATTATCAGGGGCGGTTCAGATACCGATGAATGTATAAACGGGGAAGATGTTGTCCAGTGTGAGCTGTAAAGTTTTAAAACACTGAAATTTAGATATAAATGTAATTTAAAGGAGTAATGATCATTTCATTACTCCTTTTTTTATATGAAATGTATGATGATTAATATATTTATGTCTCATATTATAAAAGTCTGTGGTATACAAAATGAGTTTGAAGCATTGGGAGCAGTTGAAGCCGGGGCGAATACTATAGGCATGCTCCTTGGAGTACCTGAATTCGTAGCAGATAAAATTACTACTAAAAAAGCACTAGAAATAGTTAACTCAGTTCCGCAAGGTATAAGGACTGTAATGGTCACTCACCTTCTGGATATTAATAAAATAGTAGAGATTGCTGAATATACGGGAGTAAGTGCAATACAGGTTCATAATGATTTAAGTATAGAAGGAATGAAGAGACTTCGAGACATACTTCCCAATTTAGAACTTATAAAAGCTATTCACGTAATTGATAGTTCGGCTGTTCAACAGGCAAAAGAGTATGAACCTTTTTCTGATATGATCCTTCTCGACACTAAATCCGGAAGCAGGTTTGGGGGAACGGGAAAAACTCACGACTGGAACATAAGTCAGAAAATTGTTAGTGAAGTAAACATTCCCCTAATTCTGGCGGGAGGATTAAATCCGGGAAATATTGTGGAAGCTGTAAAGAAAGTCATGCCTTTCGGCATTGATGCAAACTCGGGCCTTGAACATGTAGATGGGTCAAAAGATTTTGAAAAAATAAGGATATTTACACATGCGGGTGGATTGCTAACCTAACTGACCAGTTTTTTCAAAGTCTTCCAGTTGGTTTAAATAAAAATCTACATCCAGCTTTTCTTTTTTAATCCATTCAGGGTTGTAATAAGTGTTGAGATAACGTTCTCCTGAGTCACAAATTAATGTTATTACACTTGATGGCTTATCATCGCCAAGTTCGGCCATAATTTTTAAAGCACCGTACACGTTAGTCCCGGTTGATCCCCCGCATTTTCTTCCGAGCAGTTTTTCAAGCCACCAGATTGTTGCAATGGATGCGGCATCGGGAATTCTCATCATTCTGTCTACTACCTCGGTACGGAATGATGGTTCTACGCGCGGTCTGCCTATACCTTCAATACGCGAACTTTTGGTAGTGGTTAGTTTTTTATTACCGGTTTTATAATATTCATAAAAAACAGAGTTTTCAGGGTCAACCACGCAGAGTTTTGTTTTTTGAAATAGTTCGGGGCAATACCTTATATATCTTCCGATTGTGGCAGATGTACCGCCCGTACCGGCACTTAAAACCACCCAATCCGGAATGGGACTTTTCTCCTCATCCATCTGCGAGAAAAGGCTTGCAGCAATGTTGTTATTTCCCCGCCAGTCCGTAGCACGTTCAGCAAAGGTAAACTGATCCATATAGTGCCCTTTTAATTTCCTGGCCAGCTTTTCAGCTTCGGAGTATATATTTTTTGGCTCTACCTTTTTACATTCGCCGCCATAAAATTCTATCTTGGCAACTTTTTCCCCTGCGGTCTTTTTAGGTATTACAGCAACAAAAGGAAGTCCGATAAGCCTTGCGAAATATGCTTCAGAAATTGCAGTACTTCCCGAAGAAGCTTCCACTATTGTAGTATTTTTATTAATCTGGCCATTACAGATACCGTATAAAAACAACGACCTTGCTAGCCTGTGTTTCAGACTACCGGTTGGATGCGTGGATTCATCTTTAAGATAAAGGGAAGAATTATTAAAACAGGGTAAATCAATTTTTATCAGATGTGTATCTGATGACCTGTTAAAATCAGCATGGATTTTATTAATTGCTTCACAGCACCATTCCCGGTCTTCAATAGTAATTTCTAAATTTTCAGCGATCTTAAAAATTTCCTGATCCATATATATAGCTTAAATCATTATTGGTATTGAATAAACAGGTTATTATCCCGTACCCTTCATCTTTCCCTCAGGGTCAAGATAAAACCAGGCAACAATGGTTACAAAAGCTACAAAAATCCCTATTGTCAGAAACACTGACTTAAAATTATGAAATTCAAGGAGAATTGCACTAAGTATAGCAAGCCCAATTGCTGCGCCAAGTATCTGTGATGTAAGGACAATACCACTTGCCTGCCCCTGTTTCACTTCAGGGACAGAATTCATCACGGCAATAAGAGCAGGTGCAAAAATAAATGGCATTGTGGCGCCCCAGACAAATAGTGTGGGAATTAAAAGCAGGTAGCTGTCATTACCGACAGTAAAACCCATAAGTATTAATGATAAACTTCCGAGAAATAAACCAAAAAGGGAAGGCCCCCTAGGACCGAACCTGTCAGTAGCCCTTCCGGCCACTATTGCCATTATCCCAACAGGGATCATTGCCGGCATAAGTGCAAGTCCTGCTTTTAGCGGGTCCATTTTAAGGGCCTGCTGAAAATAGAGTGCCCCGAACACTATTACAGCCGTTTTTGTAAACTGGCCCGTATATATTAAAAGGTTTGCACTGCTGAAAGTGCTATTGTTAAAGAGATCAAGTTCGATTAGGGGCTGTTTTATTTTTAGTTCTGTAATAGTAAAAAGAGTTAATAACAAAGCAGAAATGACAAAAAGTCCAATAATTATTTCGGATTTCCAACCCCATTCCGCACCCTGCATAATTGCAAGTACCAGTGATCCTGTCCCGAGGACAAGAAGTATAAGTCCCAGGAAATCAATTTTGGGCCTGACAGTTTTAAAAACAGGTTCCTTCCACGATGACAGGAACATTGCTATAACAACAATGGATACAGGTACGTTTATCCAGAATATCCATCGCCAGGAAAAAGCATCTGTAAAATAACCGCCCAGTAGTGGCCCTATACCAAGCATTATTGATCCTACTGCACCGTATATACCCATTGCAAAACCCCTTTGGGAAGGTGGAAATGTAAGGGCAAGAATTGCCATGGAAGCGGGAAATATGATTGCACCGCCAATACCCTGTACGGCCCTTGCAGTCAGCAGAGTAAAAGTGCTTTCTGCAAAACCGGCTGCGAATGAGGAAATGCCGAAAATTAATACCCCGGCGGTAAATAAAACCCTGTAACCAATTATGTCTCCAAGCTTGCCCCCAACAGCAATAAAACCGGCAATCACCAGAAGGTAAGAATTTATTATCCAGTGTGATGCTACAAGAGACATGGAAAGATCTTTCTGAATTGTTGGCAGAGCAGTTGCGACAACGGTTTCATCCAGCATAATTGAGCCGAATGCCATTGATGCCGCAATAAAAACGAACCATTTACCGTATTTATTAATCATTAAGTTAGAGTATAAATGCTATATATGAAAAGCAGGTAAAAAAAACGGGCCTGAACAAAGGCCCGTTTTTAATAAGTTAATTGTTAATATAATCTTTAGCGTGTGCTATACGTTCGTTTTCCTTATCAGCTCTTTTAGTATTTTTTACGAGTTCAGAGTAGTACTTAATTGCTTTTTCAGTATCTCCTACCTGTTCGGCTGAATACCCTGCATTATAAAGGCTGTAAAAACGATTTGGTGATATTTTAAGGCTGGTCTCGTATGCTGCAAGTGCATCACCCGGATTGTCAGATAATAAAAACATATCCCCAAGCATATCACGTGCCGGCATTACAGATCCTGGTGTGACGGGATGTTTGTCAACAGAGTCTTCAAGATCAGCTGCAGCCTGCATCATCTGGAGGCCTGAGGTTTTATCCCCTCCTGAATATACAATCCAGGCATCAACTGTCTGTCTTTGTGCATCTACAATAGTTGCCCAGTAGGACTGACCGTTGTTAACAGTCGCAATATAAAGGCTATCGAGCATTGCTTTATCTTTTTTTGCTGCTTCAAGGTCGCTGCTCCTGGCAGAACCAAGGCCCCTGACATAATATGTTATAGCTTCATATTGAGGGTGTTTGTCCCAAGGAAATTCACTATGTGTTCTTACAGCAGTGTTAGCAGCTTCATCCCATTTCATCTGTTCTACAGCTGCACGGGACTGTGCTGCTGCGATACCATAAGCGGAAGCGAAGCTGTCCTGATATTTTTGTATTGAGTTAACTTTTTCAAGCAGTTTTTCTGCTTTTGCATACTGGCCCTTCTGTAAATAAGCATATATAAGGTAGTCGACTGCATGAATATAATGAAGTGACATTACTTCACCTGACTGTTCTTCAGCTGCATTTGCAGAGCGTTTATTCCAGCTTATAGTTTGCGGCCACATTCCAAGCCTTACAAATATATGGCTCGGCATATGAAGAGCATGAGGTACATTTGGTGCAATTTTATCATAACCGTTTGCAACTTTTACACCCTTTCCCGCAAGTACAGGGTTATCATATGCATGGATTGTATAGTGAAACAGACCCGGGTGCCTGCGGTTTTTCTTCTGTAGATTTTCCAGCATCTCACCGGCTTTTTTCTGATTGGTAAATTCTTTGTCTGTTTTAGATGCAGTTGCAAGAAGTGATAGTGCATAAAATGCACTGGCATCAACATCATTTGGATTATTATCCAAAACAACTTTTTGTCCGTCACTCCAAGTTGCTATCCTTGATTTATGGTTCTTTGTTTTCCAGTCCGTGTAAAATCCTTCAACTGCGGATATATAGTCCTGTTCCCTTTGATTTTCAGGGGCAAGTTTTTTTGCTTTTTGTATGGCGGCATTTCCCTTCATAAGTTCAGAATTGCTGGGCGGTGCCCACAGAGGGTGAAACTGAGTCATTGCAACACCCCAGAAAGCCATTGAACAGGTTGGATCGAGATCAGCTGCGTTTAAAAATTCTCTTTCGGCCTGCTTATACATCATATGATGCAGTAGTGCTACAGCCATGTTTAATCTTTTTTGGGCTTTTCGGTTACAGCTTGTCTTGAAATATACTTTTCCAAGAGATTTATTTCCTGCAAAGGCTGAATCAGTTTGAAGTAAAAGACCACCAGGCACTAATATGCCAAGTGTCAGTACTAATGATAATGCAAAAACTGTATATCTGGTCATCTTAAATCCCTCCGTATAATTACCTATTATATAACTTCATTATAAGAAGTGGAAGACCTTAAAATATTTTAGTTAGTTACAGAATTTTGCAGCTATAAAGTCTTCAATCCCGGTTGGGAATATGTCCCTGTAAATAAGGGTTTTGTTGCTGTTTAAAATCTGTTCAGTTTCAATAAGGTTGTTGTCCTTATCAAAATATTTAATTTTAACTGTAGATGCTTTGTCCTGGGGACAAAGAATTACCACATGACTTTCTGTCCTTACATATTCTCTGCCATCAGCAAGCTGAAGCGGGTTTGGAGGAACTGCTTTAAGCCAGAACTGGAGTGAACTTCCTTTTTCCATTAATGTACCCTTCTCAATTGAAAATACTGTGCCGTCTACCCTTTTGGCAAGTGTTACCCACTGTGCAGCAAATGCTGTGGATGAAATAAAAACAAGAATAAGTAATAGTGCTATATAACGCATGTATGGCTCCCTAATAGTAAAATTTGGTTATATAGAATATTTAATGCAAATAATAACAATAGTCAAAAAATTATCATTATAAAATAATTATTTTAGTAAATACTCAAAAATATGTTACAATGATAGTAAATTAAAGAATTAGGAGAATACAAATGAGTTTAGATACTGTAAAAAGATTTTATGAGTTGGTAAACAGTGATGGTTCCAAATTACCGGAAGTCCTTGATGAAAACATTCAGTGGGAAATTATCGAAGGGTTCCCATATGGTGGTGTTTATAACGGGCTTGGATCGGTATTTGAGGATTTTTTTGGAAATGTGATGCAGCATTTTGAATTCTGGGAAGCAGAACCCAGTGAATACATAGACGGTGGTGATAAGATTACAGTACTTGGTACTTATCATACAAAAGCAAAGGAATCGGGACAGGATGTTAACCCGACATTTGCACATATATGGACAGTAAGTAACGGGAAGTTAACAAGGCTCCAGCAGTATGCAGATACAGTCCAGCTTTCAAGAGCTTTAAATAACAACGTACCTACAAAATAAATGTATTATTGGAGTAACGGTTTAAACCGTTACTCCTCATATTCTTACTTAGAAATTCATACCTAGGCTAAACAAGTAGTTAACATTATTTTTACCAGTACCTTCAGCGGGAGATGAATCGTGTTCAAAAAGCACCCTGGCTTCCATAAAGATTGTTTTAGTTACATTGGTTCTTAGTCCGGCAGTGGTAGTTAGGAAAAAGTCTGAGGGGTCAGTTATCTGTGGAAAGAACTCAAGATTATTAAAAAATGTAGCCCTGTCCCATAGATTATTTTCATAAAGATAGGCCAGCCTTGCACTTATTTTATTATCACTCATCCCTGTACTGTAATCTTCATACAGCCAGGAGATACCTGCCTCTGTGGCGAACTTTAAATCATCCCTCTCTATCCACTGGTAACCAAGCCCGGTTGACAATATTGTCCTGAGGTCGAGGTCCGAGGAGTGGTCCTGCTCTATTCTGAATAGAGAAAAACTGTATAATTTATCATTTATAAAATAGTCATGTTTTAAGTCGGTAAACCATTTGTTCTCGTCTGTTTCCCCGTCGCTTTGCTGAAAAATATACTGTCCGTTAAATATTGTTCTGTTTTTTATTGATCTTCTTTGAAGGTTAAGTCCTGCATTAAAATTTAATGTGTCTGAATCCCCATTTGAACCATTAAGACCGGACCTTATATTCCCGCTCCAGATAACAGGGTCTTCTACTTTGTCGATGCGGAATATCTCGGAAATTTCTACCTGCTTTATTTCATCAGAATCGTTATTTTTTACTGCCACAAGTCCTTCGTCTGATTTCTCAATAACTCTTTTTTCACTTTCTCCATCAGGGTAAAAGATATTAATTGGTTCATCAGTAGAAAATGTTTTTATTTTCGCGGCATCTACTTCTACTTTCCCAACGGGTGTATTTTCTACAGTCAGCTTATTGTCGATAAGCGATGCGATATCACCGCTAAGCCTGTCGCCGTTTTCGAAATACACAATGTCTGCAAATGAATAAACCGGTACGGATATAACTACCAATAGTAAAAAAATTGCAAAAGTTTTCATCTGAAATACTCCCTCAAAATAAGTTGGAAGAATAATTATACCAGAAGCTTTAATAATTTGATTTTGTGTGATGACATAAATGATATTTTCTAATATAGTGTATATATAAAAAATTCAGGAGACATCAATGAGTATTGGAATAGTCGTAGAAGCAAAATTAAAAGCCGATCAGATCGAAGAAGCAAAACAGTTTTTTATCGACAATCTTCCCGACACAAGGAATTTTGATGGTAACCAGGGCATCAGTATGAATGTTGATGAAGATGATCCGACTTTAATATTTCTAATTGAAAAATGGGAATCAAAGGAACACTATGAAAAGTATCACCACTGGCGCCTTGAGAACGGTAGTCTTGACCAGATCAGGAGCTTTCTTGACGGTAAGCCAAAAAGAAATTTCTTAGAGATTATTTCGGAGTAATACTGATTTCACTGGCAAGTTTATAGATATTCCGGCATTACTTTCTCAGACATCAGTTTCATAGAACTTTCTACTTTATCCAGGTCAGGTCCGCCGAAATTCATTAGGCAGGCAATTTCCCCTATTCCAAGTTCTATATACTCGTTGATTGTATCAATACATTCAGTTGGCTCGCCAATTATAAAATTCTGATCACACACTTCATCAAGCACCCTTTCCCTGTCGTCAAGTCCGGTAATGTTGGAATGTCCCCAAGAGTCATAAAGTCTTAATAACGCGTTTCCAAAGAACTCCCTTGCCCATTTTTTCTGGTCGCTGTTTTCAACTACATGCACAAGTCTGTTAATAGTGGTTGTTTTTTCGCTGAAATTTTTTCCAAGCTCATTTAACGCAGTTTTATAAACATCCAGGATTCTCGGTATATCACTTTTTTTTTGGGTTGCACTAATAAGGAACTCATCACCAAGCCTTGCCGCGCGCTGTATTGCCTTGTTTACCGTTGCACCCACATAAATAGGGGGGCTCTTTTGTATAGTGGATGGAAACACGGAAAAATCATGCAGGTGGGTATACTCATCATCAATATCTATATGTTCCGCACTCCAAAGTTTCCTGATAATACTAAGGCCTTCTTCCATCTTCTTTCCGCGGTTTTTAGGGTCAACATTAAAGGCCTTTAAATCTATCTCCGAATAACCCGCACTCACACCGAGCCTGAGCCTTCCGTTTGAAAGGTTGTCCACCATTGCTCCTTCTTCTGCAACCCTTACGGGATGATGGAGTGAAAGTAGAAGCATATTTGTGCCCAGTTTTATTGTCTTTGTCTTTGATGCAAGAATAGAAAGTACCATTAGCGGGCTTGGATACATCATCCCCTCTGAATGGTGTTCATGTGCCCATAAAGCTTCATAGCCAAGCTGCTCAGCCAGGATTGCCTGGTGCTTTAGTTTATCAAACCTGTTTTGCGACTGGACAGGTGCGAGGCTGAATTTCATTTTTTTTCACCGATTAATTCAAATCCCTTTTCTGTTATCTTATATTCATCGTCTTTATCCGGAAAACGAATTTCGCCTTTTATAAGTTCTATTAATTCTTCATCTTTAATTAATTTGAACATATCCCTGGTATTAAAATCTTTTGAAAGATAGAGGACTGCCATTAAATCTTCACGGGTAATTTTGTTGTCGTATGCATAACCCTTAATGGTACTGATTGCTGTTTGTATGTGATCGGTGATTGCCATAGTAACATTTATAAATAACTATAAATACCAGAATAAGCCAGTCTTCATGGAAAAATAACAATAATTGGTTATGTTTATGGGGAATTTACTTTTAAGGAGGGTAAATCTAAGTGGGCAAAATCAAATTTTTATTAATAGCTGTAAGTTTTGTTTTAATATCGGCTTCGCAGGTAATGGCAAGTGATCCTTTTTCAGTTGGGAACACGGATAATGTAGACCGGTTACTATTTGGGTTTTTTGATCTAAGAGACAGGGAATCATTTATTCAGGCAACCAATACTGACGGGTTAAATAATCAAACAGTACATATCCAGATTTTTAATGTTGCAGATAACTGTAATGAGAATGACTTTTTTGATGTATATACCCCAAATGATACCCATGTGTACAATGTGAGAAATATTGTTACAAATGACGGGAACCCTTCAGGTGTTGTTCTTCCAGATGGTGCTTACGGGGTTTTTGTGGTTTCTGTTACCGGTGAGACAAATGATCCCCAGTTTATACAATTCATAGGGAATTTAAGAATTGAAGATAATAATGGTTACGAATACAGGACTAATTTAATCGGAACACGATATGAAGAATATGATGGAACAGGAAGAACAGATATAAACATAGCAACTTTTAACTTTAACAATCAATCCGGGATAGCATTTTCAGATATTATTTTAATACCGTATTCTACAATCAGCGATGTAGAAAGTCCAATAGAAGTAGATCTATCAGATGTACTAGGTATTTGGAATTTAATTGATATAGATATTTTTGATTTGAATGAAAACGTATTTTCCTGCAGAAATGTTATTTTTTCATGTGTAGACCAGAATAGTTCATTACTTGAAGGCCTTCTTGAAGTAGTGGCAGATGCAAGTGATGGCGGATCTGCCACAGTTGCCAGCTTTGAATATGGAATAAACGAATCAATACCTCATAGTAAGGGCGGAGAACTACTCTGTCCTGGAAATAATATTTCTGAAGGTATTGTTAGGTTTACTGAAATTGAGCACTTCTTAAATGGTATTGAACTTGTAGGATTTTATGGATTAAATAACGGAAATGGAAGAGGCAGCATCGATGCAATGATTGCTCAAAACAGCCGTACACCTTTTCCCGGCGACAATTAATTAATACAAGTAAGATAATTTACTAAAAAGGGGAGTAATGGTTAATCCGTTACTCCCTTTTATTATTTAAACTGGAAATAATCAGCATAAAAGTATAGAATTATTAGGATTTTACTTTTAAGGAGGGTAAATCAAGTGGGCAGAATAAAAATAATATTATTAGTTTCATTTCTTTTAGTTTCATTTTCATCTCAAGTAAATGCAAGTAATGCATTCAATATCGCTAACTCTGATACAGTAGATAGTCTTTTATTTGGATACTTTGACCTTAGGGACAGGGAATCATTTATACAGGTTACAAATACTGATGGTGCAACCGCTCAAAATCTTCATATACAGATATTTAATGTTGATGACAACTGTAATGAAAATGATTTCTTTGATCTTTATACACCAAATGATACGCATGTATATAATTTGAGGGATATTGTCACTAACGATGGAAATGATTCCGGAGTAGTTTTACCATCAAATGCTTATGGTATTTTTGTAGTTAATGTTGTTCGAAGTAATAATCAAGACCTTTTTCAACAAGTTCAAATTGTTGGTAATATGAGAATAGAAGACGATAATGGTTATGAATACAGGACTAATCTTTTAGGTACTCAATATATAGAAGAATTTTCTGAATCTGTTGGTTCATTCAGATTTGATGCACCTGCGGCTTTTAATTTCAATAATGAAGGTGGTGTAACATTATCTGATATTGTATTGATTATATATTCCCAAAATTTTCAAGCATCTGAAGTCGAAATTTCTAATATATTAGATAACTGGGTATTGGTTGACGTTGATATATTCGATCTAAATGAAGTTCCTTTTTCCTGTAGAAATGTAATTTTTTCATGTGTTGATCAGGATAACCCTTTGTATGAATCACTATTGGAGGAGGTTGCTAATCAATCCAGTGCAAGTGCAAGTGTAGCAAGTTTAGAATATGGGATAAATGATGTTATACCCCATAGCAAGGGAGGGGAACTACTCTGCCCGGGGAATAATATTCCAGAAGGTATAGTAAAAATAAAAGAACTTACCTATGATGCCCAGCCAAGTGGCGAAACCCCTGAACTGCTGGGTTTTGTAGGTTTAAACAATGGAAATGGGCGTGGGAGTATGGATGCAATGATTGCCGCACGAAATGGATTTCCCGTTTTGTGAAATTAACCCAAGATTATAAAAATATTATTAGTTTTATAAAGGGAGTAATGATTAATCATTACTCCTTTTTTTATTTAAAATGGAAAAAATCAATATAAAAGTATAGAATTATTACGATTTTACTTTATAGGAGGGTAAATCAAGTGGGCAGAATAAAAATAATAATAATGGTTTTTTCTTTAGTTTTAATGGGAGCAATTTCGGGAATTGCGAGTGAAACATTAGCAATACCTGAATCAGATTCACCAGATGATTTATTGATTGGATTTTTTGATTTAAGAGACAGGGAAACATTCATACAGATCACAAACGTGGATAGCGCAGAGAGTGAGACAGTGCATGTCCAGATATTTAATGTAGCTGATAACTGTAATGAAAATAATTTTTTCGACACATATACACCAAACGACACTCATACATACAACCTGAGAGATATTTTAACAAATGATGGTAATCCCTCTGGAGTTGTGTTACCCGATAATGCATACGGAGTTATTTCTGTATATAGAACCCCGGATCCTGGTAATGAAAATTTTGAGTTAATTGGAAATCTTAGAGTTCTTGATGACAATGGTTATGAATACAGAACAAACCTTTCTGGGACAATTTCTGAGGGAAATGGGTTAAGAACAGATTTTTCTACTTTTAATTTTAATAATGAAAGTGGTGTAACACTTTCAGATATTATTATTATACCGTTTAATAATTTAGGGATTGAAGAAGCAGAAATTGATGTTGCCAGTGTCCTCGAAGTTTTTAGAGTCTATGATGTTGACATATATGACCTTGATGAAAATCCTTTTTCCTGTAGAAATGTGATATTTGCCTGTATTAACCAGGACAGTCCTTTAATAGAAGAAATTTTAAATCCTGACAATTTAGTACAGGGTGTTGGAGGAAATGTGGCAAGTTTTGAATATGGCATAAATGAAGCAATCTCTCATAGCAAGGGAGGAGAACTTCTTTGTCCAGGTAACAATATTTCAGAAGGAATTGTAAGGTTAAAACAAGTAGGAACAGGTATTCCAGATTCTTTTCAAAATGATCTGGTACAGGTAAGTTTTGTAGGTCTTAATAATGGAAACGGAAGGGGGTCAATGGATGCAGCGTTTCTTCAAAACAACACATTCTCTTTTTTCAATCCATTTTAAATATTAATAAAATACTTCTAAAAAAGGAGTAATGATTATTTTCATTACTCCTTTTTTTATTTCCTTTTTAAGATTCAATAACCTTAACGTTAAATGTAATTACAACCTCGTCGTGAATCATCTTGTCCCCGAGGTCCTTGAAGAAATTTCCAGACCTGTAGACCATATCGTATTTTGTACGGTCAAATTTCATTTTCCCGGTTACTAAATCGCCTTTTTGTTCCATAGTAAAGTTGATCGGGTTTGTTTTCCCTTTTATGGTAAGGTCACCTTCTACATTATTACCTTCAATCTTATTTATCTTTAAAGTGGCTGTCGGATATTTTGCAACATCAAAAAAGTCACCACTTTTCATGTGGTCAAGAAAATCTTTTTCATGCTTAGCTGAGCTTATATTTTCAACAGTAAAAGTGTTCATATTCATAATAAATTCCCCGCCTACGACTTTCCCGTCTTTTTCAGTAAGAGTTGATTCATTAAGCATAACCTTGCCGTAATGATCACCTGTTACTTTTGAGGCGTACCAGTCAAATTCACTGTTTTTGGTGTCCACTTCTGCAGCACCGGCTATTGAAACAAATAAAAAACTTAAAACTATTAAAAAGTATTTCATATTAAATCTCCTTATAAATTCATTTTATATATTAAGCTACGGAAAAGCTTTAGGGTTGCAGTTTACTGCGGTTTTTTGGGTTTTCCAGCTTTTTTGGCATTTAGGTAATCACTTACAAGGTCATCAAGAAAAATATTTACGTTGTTATTAATAGTGCCCCTTGTATCAGGAAGGTTACATATGTAACCAACCGACCCTGTTGAATACACGGCCGCCCTTCCCGGGTTATAACTTTTGGCAGAAAGTACTGTTTCAAGTACATTTATCTCGATATCAAATGTATAGCATTCTTTTGCTTCAAGAATTGTCAGGGTAAGCAGAATCATGTTGGAACTCCTGTTTTCGATTCTCATTCCCTTGTTTTTGAGGTGGGTTATCATGTTATTTTTGAGATTTATTTTGCTAATTGACAGTTTGTCATATATTTCCTGTTTACCGACAACCCTTACGTTTATTTCGAAGTTTTCAGCTTCTCCGAGGAGATTAAACTGGTTTTTGGACTGTGCGAATGAAAACACAGGCAGAATAAATACAGCTATAAGTAATATTAATAAAAAGTTTCTAAAAACAGTAATCAAATTTCACCCCAAAAATAATAATATTTATAATAATTAGTTATATTGCTCAAGTCCACACCCACCGGATAAGTAATAATAATTATGAAGGCAATATTTAAAACAAGTTTTATTATTCAACTCATTTTACTTTTCCTGTTTTTATTCTCAGCTTCGGGCTATATATCTGCCCAGGACACAGACCCTACCGTGGTATCTTCTTCGCAGGAGAATAAAAATCCGGGTTCTGATTTAGAAAATGAGGAGCAAGGCAATAATACGGTTGGATTTATCCATAAGTACATGTCACACGGGGTCCTTGGTGCGGCGGACAGGGTTGACAACTTTTTTGGTGACAACAGGGCTATTACCGATACAAACAAGACCAGGATCAGGTTTCGTCTTGACCTCGATTTTGAACAGGATGAAAGCTATGACCTGAGTCCCAATGTTTTTGCCAATATTTCACTTCCCGGCACACAAAAAAAACTGAGACTATTTATAAATGGTGACGAAGGCGATGATGATGCAGTAGAATCGGATATTAACAATAATGAAGATAACGGTTCTTTTTTTCTGAGATACTATTTCCTCAATACTAATTTTGTCAGTCTTGCCACGGATACCGGATTAAGATTCCGCTCCATAGGGGTAGAATGGTTTGGAGGCTTAAGGTCAAGATCTTACCTGCAGCTTGATGAATGGGGACTTCGGCTTACAAATAAATTCAGGTGGTATACAAAAAGAAAATTCACAAATGTTACACAGCTTGATGTTGAAAGGGTCGTAATTGAAGGAAAATCATTTTTCAGGGCAACAACCAAGGGCCGGTGGTTTGAAAGAAAGCCGGGATACTACTTTGAACAGCGTTTTACTTTGTTTCATAAAATTAATGATAAGACCGGTATTGCCCCAGAATGGAGGACACTGGCACAGACAAACGTCGACGATTTTATTGAGGAAACAAGGCTAAGGCTTAGAATCAGAAGAAACGTTGGCTGGAAATGGCTGTTTTTCGAATTCGCTCCGGGGGTTGTGTGGAAAGAAAGTAATGATTATGAGACAAACTGGGCAGTAAGGTTTAGGGTGGATGCCTATTTCGGAAACCTTTCAAAAATTAAGCTTTTTTAATTCAGTAAAAAATGATATTATTAACAGAATAACCAATTAAGGAGGGTTAAGAAATGAGTTTTAAGACTGTTTTTACTTTATTTGTTTTTGTATTTTGCAGTTTATTTTTATCCGTCAACAATGGGCAAGCGGGTATTCCGGGAATTGAGGCGGCATTCTTCAGTGAATCTGATACGCAGAATTACCAGCTCTATTCCGTGTATGATCTTAGAGACAGAGAAAGTTATATTCAGCTTACCAATACAGACGGTGGATCAGTATTCCCGGCAGGTGTGACAGTTCATTTCCAGGTATTTGATGTTGGAAACAACTGTATTGAAAATAATTTTTTCGATACTTATACACCTAATGATACACATGTTTACAACATGAGAGATATTCTTACCAACAATGGAAACCCTTCAGGCGTAGTACTTCCAGATAATTCCTACGGTATTGTTATAATTTCAATTATTGGAGAAGATGGTTTCATCCAGGGATTTGAAGAAGCTGATTTCCAGGTATTACTTGGCAATTTCAGGATTATAGATAACCAGGGTTATGAATACCGCACAAATTCTACCGGCTCACCCCAGGTTATAGGTTCTAATGTAGATGGAATATCCCCACTTGAAGATGATTCATCCTATAGCTTTAATTTTAACTCTGAAGCCGGGGTCGTTCTTTCAGATATCTTTGGTATCTCGGTAGGTACAAACGGTGCATTTTTCGATACTGATTCGGTTGATGTTTCAAATCCGACTGAGAATTTCACTTTGCTGGATGTAGATCTTTATAATCTGAATGAAGTACCTTTTTCCTGTAGAAACGTAATTTATGCATGCATAACTGCAGATAGTCCCAGGTACTCGGAACTTCTTGAAACTGTAAGCGAAGCAAGTGTTGCTAATTTTGAATACGGCATTAATGAAGCAATTCCAAACAGTAAAGACGGCGAACTTCTTTGTCCTTCAAACGTTATTTCAGACGGTTTTGCAAGGCTTAGCGTAATTGCCCAGGCCACCGGAGAGGTTGAATATTTCGTAGGATTTGCGGGTCTTAATAATGGTAATGGAAGGGGTTCAATGGACTCATTCTGGACACCAACAGCTGAATTTGGTGACAATGGTTAAAAAATAAATCAATAAATATAATTTTTGGGAAAAGCGGTGATAATTTTCACCGCTTTTTTATTTTGTAAAACGAAGCAGCATTTTCGTATAATATTTTGCTGCATGTATCATCATCGAAATTTTCCAATATTATATCTATATCACTATTCTGAAAAGGCCTTGGAGCCCTTGTGGACGGAAGGTCGGTACCGAACATTAAGGCGTTTTGATTTACACTGTTTATTTCGGTTAATGTAGTTTTGACATCAAAGTCCACTCTACCAAATCCGCTAGCTTTTATCTTAACACCCCTTTCAACGAGTTTTAGTAAAGTATCAAAACCTGATTGTGTATAACCGATATGATCTATAGAAACTGAAGGCAGACTAGCTAATGTTTCGAATAATGAAGATATTTCCGAGGATTTGATATGAATCTCCACATGCCAGCCGCAAAGCTCATGAACCCTAATGGCTAATTTTTCGAGGTTATCCAGTTTTTCGGAGCCACCTGCTTTTATATTAAACCTTACCCCTTTTACCCCCGTACTATTTAGTTCAAGAATTTCTTCATCACTCGCAGAAACCGGTATTTGTATAGTGCCTACAAAATAAGATCCAAGCTGTTTAAGTGCGGATACCATGTAATCTTTTTCAAATCCCTGGAAAGAACCGGCAACAAGGCAGCCTGCAATAATATTTATGTCTTTGGTTTTTTCTAAATAGTCCTCAACTGTGAACTCGGGGGGTAAATAATTGTTAAGCTTTATCAAAGGAAATCTTTTATCAATAATGTGAAAATGTGAGTCAAAAATTTTCATAATATTTCCAGGAGCATTATACAAATTCTATTTTGATAGTGTAGCATAATGGTTTTTAGTTATCTGGTAAATTCAAGGAGCGGGCAATTGAACAAATATATTATATTTCTGATTTTAATTCTTCCTTTAAACCTACATGCTGCAGGTGAATATGAAAAAATTCATGATCTTAAAGTTAATACGCAGGTACCTGCAAAAATTATAAAGACTGAATATTACCATATAGACCCTGTTGTTAAGAGCAACGGATTTCTAAATATTTATACAGTTAAAAGTGATTTTGGTGAATATAAAGCAATTGGAAATCTTAGCCTGCTTGTTGTAATAAGAGAACTATATGCCCTACAGGAGCTGAAGAATCTGTCTAAAACCCAAGTATTTATAGAAGCTGCAGCAGGTTCTGCTGCCGGTTCAATTGAATCGATGTTTCATGTTGCAACCAACCCGGTTGAAACAGTGAAAGGTATTCCAGGAGGCGTCAGCAGACTTTTTAACAGGACAAAGGACACAGCAGGAGCAGTCTATGAAGGGGGTAAAGACGTTGCCGGAGAGGCTGTGGATACAGTAACCGGTAAAGAGGATGAAAACAGTGGAGATAAAGATGATAAAGACCTTGGTGACACAGCTGTAGACACAACGGGAAAAGCTGCGGACTGGTATTTTGGTGTATCTGCCGGGCAAAGAAAATGGGCAAAAAAACTAGGTGTAGACCCATATACAAAAAATGAACTGCTACAGAATGCCCTCAGGGAAGTGGCGAAGATAGACCGCGCTGGAAGTTTTGCAGTGAGGTTTGCCCCAATACCAAGAATTCCCGGCTCAAAATATGTAGGTCTGGCAAATGATGCAATTTGGAACCTAAGTTATAAGGAACTATTGGAACAAAATGTTGAAAAACTAACCGAATTGGGAATAAATGAAGCAGCGATAAATAGTTTCCTGGCTAACCAGTCATTTTCACCAAGTATGCAGACATATTTGATCGAAGCAGTTTTGCAACTGGAAAATGTAAAAAACCGTTCCGTTCTGATTGAACTTGCTTCTACGAAGGAAACCGAAGACTTTGCAAGGTTTTATCTTGAGACTGTTATTTTGATGACATGGTTTGATGGACAGAAAGATAAATTATCTGAAATAAAATCATTTGGAGAAATTCCTTATTCCATTGACAGCAAAAACAGCCTGATACTTTTACTTCCAGTGGATTATCTTTTCTGGACAAAAGAACTTGGAGAAAAGGCACAGCAGATGACAAGTGATGTTAAAAAAGACAATACAACTGAAAAAGATGCTATTTTTTTAGGAGACCTTTCACCTTTATCTGAAACCGGAATGAAAAACCTGGGTTGGATTGTAGAAGATGAACTTAACGAAAGGACAAAACAGTTTAGAGACAGCTACCTTGGAGTAATAGAATAGGACTGTTTTAGTGATCTTTAAAAAAGTGGATTCCCACATTCTAAAATGGAAGGAGGTTGGAGTGGAGTGGGATTGCCTAGACATCTTAGCTTTGGGGGAATCCAATATATTAAACTATGGATATTTAATTTTTGTTTCACATTAATTTACTCACCTCTTTCAAATGTCTTTCAGCCAGGTAGTAGCCTTCATATAACTCGAGGGCATTCTTAAAATAATTTTTGGCCAGCGTGGTTTTACCTGATTCGAGATAAAATTCTCCCAGCATAACCTGTGTCCACGCAAGGTTTTCCTTAGGTGTTGAAGATTTTTTTAAACCTGCATCATATGCAAGTTCCATAAATAATATTGCTTTTTCATGATTGTGTTTATGGTGCATTAAGTTTGACATGCGGCCGTAGGAATCCAGTGATGGGTTTAGTTCTACCATCTTTTTATATGCTTTTTCAGCATTGCTGATCTGGTGCAGTTCAAGGTATGCATCCCCTAAAATTCCATACGAGGAGCTAGAATTTGGTTTTAGTTTCAAAGCCCTTTTTGCATATAAAAGTGCTTGTTCGAATTCATGATTTGCAAGTCTTAGTTTTGCGAAAAGTACTATCCCGATATAGTTGTCCGGATTAATCTCAAGAGACTTACTTATAGCCTGATCAGCCAGTTTATAATAATCCTTATTGCCTGTTTCCCTGGCTTTTTGAAAATAGTAAGCACAAAGATTGTCGTAGTTCCTGTAGTTTCCCGGGTCCTGTTCTATTTTGTTTTTATAAATTCTAATTTTAGCATCGGTGAGGTTAACCTCTTTATTTTCAATTTCTGTTTTATTACAGGCAACAGTGAACATTAAAATCAGTGCTGTTAGAAAAAGATATTTTTTATTCATTTTTATTCCTCATAATTTATTTGGAAAATGAATGGGCAGGATGATTAATTTCTACCCATTCATATTTAGTGCTATTTTCTTTTTCTTGTAAATCTTCTGCCAAAAGTAAAGACAAAAACAACTCCCGGAATTAAAAGGGCCATTACAGAGTTGGCTGCTGTTCCTGATGATACCAGTGAACATCCGCTATCGCTGCTGCCATTATCCGCAGGAGCTTCCTGTGCTACGGCCATAAATGGAAATACCGTATCTATAAAATCGGGTGAAGTTGAGTCCGGTGTAAATCTTGCAACTGCCGATCCGGATGCAAATCCCCTGTCATTTCCGCTTGTAGTGTAGTCTACTCCCGTGATCTGATTATCTGGTGTTGTAAAGTCAGTGCCCTGTAGAACTACCAGCACCCTTCTGTCACTGCACTGTGGAAATTCAGCATTACCGCAGTCAAGGGCTGCCCTGTCTCCCAAAGGCCCGCTACCTGGAACTGCAATCATATCATCTCCTACCGGAACCATTGCGCCATCGGGAAATTTAACATCCGCAAGCTGCCTTAATAGCTGAAGAGCAATATCAATAATATCGTCCTGAGGGCGTCTTCCGTTTTGTAGTCCAAAGAGTCCGATAGACTGGTCATCCGAATCACGGTTAAGATCAAGTCTTAAAACGTCGGGCAATAGAGCGACTCTTAGAAGATTGTTGCCTAAGCCAAGTGGATGCTCAAAACCTTCTGGTAAAAGTAAAGGTGCGCCGTTTGGAAGGCCTGCAAGGCCTGAAAGCTGAAGAACTGCAATACGCCCGTCAACAGTGTTACCTGTACCGTCAGTGTCATCGGAGGTAAGTGCGTCGGGTATAAGTCCTGAAAACATTTCTACATCATCTGAAGGAGTAGCAGAATTAAAAGTATCTTTCATACCGCTTGGGACAAACACGGTATTGATAACCTGCTGTCCCATGCGTTCAAGCTGAACGCCGTTACGGCTTGTTGTTGCCCAAACCCCGACAACGTTAGTACCGGCCAACCCGCCGAAAAAGCCGCTGTCATTATCAACAATGCTCTTTGGAAATGAAATTACCAGGTGTGAAGCGTTAACACCTGCAAAAAGATCGACATCCGCTCCTGCACTTCGTCCCCTAAGTTCACCAAGTATTGGAGAAGTAAATCCTCTGAACATATCCTGGCTGCCGTCGAGAATCGATGTAAACTGACCAAAATCAAAAACAAATGCGTCATCACTTAGTCCTGCAAAGACCCTGAAACTGCCGCTTGTTATAATTTCCTGGGTGTTTCCGCTTGCTACGGGTGTTCCAACCAGTGGTGTATTTACCGATGCATTTACATTTGCCGCAAATACCTCGACTATCTGGTCAAATCCTGTACCTGTGAACTGAAACTGAACCACGTAATCTTCAACACCATCTCCGGTATTATCAAATTTCAACTGGTAAAGAACATCAGGTGAGAAACCAGTAACATTGTCTTCAGGTGGCAAAAAAGGGTTTACCGCCATAGCCGCAACTATTTGTGAATCATCCTGAGGATCAAGAAATGTGTAAACATCTGTAATATCCAGTTCCGGATTATCTATTGTAAGGGGTGCTTCAACATGGTCCGCACCGAAAACATTGCCTGATATCAGGAATGAACTTATGGAAAAAGTGAAAACTAATAGAAACGTATAAAAACTTCTGAATTTTAAAAGATACATACTTATAACCTCCTTGGAATTTATATGTATCCATTTATACGAGGCTATTTTTAATTAGGAGCACAAAAATATTTTTATGTGCCAGGCTTTAGCAGTCTGAGTGATGTACTTAGTTTTTCCTTGGCAAGCCTTATTGTGCTTTTTACCGAGCCAATGGGGATATCCAGCATATTTGCAATTTCACTTTGCCGGAACTGGTAAAAGTAGACAAGCTCTATTACTTTTCTTTGCTTAGGGTTTAAATCAAGCAGGGCGTCCTGCACCATCTTTCGCTGCTCTAAACCCAATATGGTATCTTCAGGGTTTACTTCAGTTTTAACCAGCTCTTCCTCAAATGATTTAGAAAGTTTTATGGGATTACTCTTTGACCTGAACTTATCTATTGCCCTCGAACGTGTAAGCATTACAAGCCATGTTGCGGGGTTACTGCGGTCCGGGTCATAATTTGAAGCATTTTTCCACACGTATTTATATACATCGAGTGCAACTTCTTCAGCTTCGGATATATTGGATAATACCTGAAGCGCAAGACTGTAAGTAAGTTTTACTGATTCATCATATAATATGCTTAATGATTTTTCGTCGCCTCTGGCTATCTGTGAAATTAGGTTTTTCCACCTGATATCCCTTTCAGCGTTCTTCCTGGATTCAATTATCGGATTTGAAGACATATCTACTATTTATTGTATGCAATTAATTTAAAATGAATAGAAATTTACTTCGAATATTATTCGATAATATCAAAATGTTACTACATTGTTAACAAAAAAAGATAATTATGAGTTTTTGTGAGCGAAACCAGAAAAATCAACGTATACAATTAATGTTTAATAGTATAATTTCAAGAATTTTACTTTGGTGTATCAGGTTGTACTATATAAACTGAGACTTAATTATGGCAGCAGACGAAAGAATTCAGGAGCTGATATCAGCGTATTCTCTTGGTGTACTTGAAGGTGAAGACCTCAGGGAAGTTGAGGAGTTTAAGCAAAAAAACCCCACGCAGTTTGATGAAATACTAAGGGAAAATGAAATTGAATTTTCCCGGCTTTCTTTGGCTGTTGAGGGAAATATGCCTGACGCCGGGCTCAAGAAAAGGCTGATGTACGAGGTAAGGCTTGAAGCTGATGTTAATAAAGATCAGTTAAGTTTCTGGGAAAGAATTCAGCCATTTTGGCTGAATCTTGGCGCCGCTGTTGCCACAATAGTAATAGTTTCCCTTCTCTCCTACAATTTTTTATTAACAAAAAAACTGGAAACAAAACAGGCAGCCTTATCTAATTTACAAAACCAAATTGCAGCTAAACAGACCGAAATAGAAAATCTGGACAGGGAATCAATGCTGAATAAACAGATGATTACATTTCTTGAAGATCCCAATGTTGTAATAATAAACCTTGTAAACACTCAGCCCGACCTAACAGCGGTGGGCAGGGTATTGTGGAATACTAAGGACGACCAGGCAATGTTTTTCGGTATTAATCTTCCCCTGCCTCCAGAGGGGAAAATATACCAACTCTGGGCAATTGGGGGCGGCGACCCCAAAAGTGCAGGCATATTTAATGTAAATGATTTTGGTAAAAACGTATTGATGCTGAAATCACTTAGTGACCTGGGTGAGATCAAACAGTTTGCAGTAAGCCTTGAACCTGCCGGCGGAGTTCCTCTGCCTACAGGCAAGATCTACCTTTCGGGTGAAATATAGTTTTCAATATACTCTTTTAGTGCAACAGCATTGTTGTACCTTTCTTCCTTTGCCGAATAGAGAAAAGTTATTTTTTCTTTATTTAAGATGTTTATTTAATAACTCAAGTGCTTCAGAGTTTAATTTGAGTTCTTCAAAATACCTAAATTTAAAATCATTCCATTTTTCCGGTTTGTGGCCAAACCATTTTCTTAGTTCATTAGTAGGAGCAATATCTTTAAGCCATAAATCTATGCCTGCTTTTTCTTTTTTTATACCCCTGGGCCAAAGTCTATCGACTAAAACTCTAAACCCATCAGATTCAGAAGGTTTTTCGTATACTCTTTTTATTTTCAGATTCATAAATAATTTTTACTATACAAAATGTAATCTTCTTTATATTTAATAAAACATAGAATATATTATAAATTAATACAGAAAGATTCATAATACAGGAGTGTACAAAAATGAAAAAATTTATGGTTATACCGCTGTTTCTTTTTGTCCTGGGTGCCTGCGCTGGGCAGTCTGCTACACAGGACAATTTTGATGCAAGTGTCTGCAATAAAATCCCGGTGGGTGTTGAAAAACTAGCAGCAATAGACCCGGATAATAAAGAATTCCATATCTCTTGTGCAGATCTGGAAAGATGCACATCTTTAATGGGATGGGGTGCACCGCCAAACGTACCTTGTCAATAAAAAACTCAGAAATAAATACCGGAGGTTTTAAATGAATAAGTTTAAATTATTGTTTGCAGCAGCATTGTTAATGTTTTTAGGATTATCAGCAGTGTCAGAGGCTAAAGATCCTCTGCCTGTTGGAAAGGTGACAATCAGCGATACACAGCTGGGTTTTATTATTGGAGGAAGCTGGGGTAAAGGTGTGCTTTCGTATAACGGGACTGATTATGAATTTAAGATAAAAGGACTTAAGCTTGGTACAATTGGGATTTCCAAAGTATCGGCCGTGGGAAATGTTTACAATATGACTGATCTGTCCCAGTTTTCAGGCACCTATATTGCAGGCCAGGCAGGTATAGCAATTGCCGGCGGTGTTGGCGGGACAGTTCTTCAAAACCAGAATAAGGTGCATATTAAACTCACTTCAACCCAGAAAGGTGCTTCATTAAATGTCGGAGTTGACGGTATAACAATAGATCTCAAGGATGCTATTGGTAAGTCTGGTTCAACAATGGAAGGATCCAGGACTTACAAAGTTTCCACCGGGGATAACCTGTACGAAATTTCCCGCAAATACGGAACTACAGTAGAAAATCTAAAAGCCATTAACGGACTTAAGGGTGATACAATTTATGTAGGGCAGGAACTAATTGTTCCGTAATATCAACTATAAGGAGAAAATAAATTGATTAAAATTAAAAGATTAAATGTTTTGGTACCAGTATTTGTTTTAGTATTTACTTTTTTGTTTGCCATTGGCCAGTTGGATGCAAAAGAACTGCAGCCAGTGGGTAAGATTCAGATTGATGACACTCAGGTAAGTTTTATTATTGGCGGCAGTTGGGGGAAAGGGATACTTTCCTATAAAGGCGTAGACTACGAGTTCAAAATAAAAGGGTTAAAAGTCGGAGCAATAGGCGTAGCCAAGGTTTCTGCAGTCGGGACTGTCTATAATATGAGCAGCCTTTCTAAATTTTCAGGAACATATGTTGCCGGCCAGGCGGGTGTTGCACTTGCCGGGGGAGTTGGCGGATCAGTACTTGAAAATCAGAACAAGGTCTATATAAGGCTCAGTTCAACCCAGCAGGGTGCAGCGCTAAATTTTGGTGTAGACGGTTTAACTATTGAAATAAAAGATGCAATAGGGCCAACAAAGTAATAGAAAAGCCACAAAAATTAAAATTATATTTTTATAAAAAAGCCAACTTTAACTTACTTCACCAGAGTAAATTATAGTTGGCTTTTATTTAAGGAGTACATCCTATTCAATATGCATTATATAATTATGCAAAATAAGTGCCAGAAAAGACAAATTTAAGGAAAATAACCAAAAATAATGCCAAAATTACATAAAATAGTTAGTTTTTTGGACAAATATTTAGAAATTAACTCGATAAAAGACAGCTGCTGGAATGGATTGCAGTTTGAAGGAAGTGAGGATGTAACCAGGATTGCATATGCTGTTGATGCAGGAATAGAAACTTTTTTAAAGGCTGCTTCACTTAAGTGTAACATGGTAATAGTGCATCATGGTCATTTCTGGACAAACCTTAACCCGGGTTATACGGGGTGGGGCAAAAAAAGGCTTGATATTCTAAGTGACAACGGGATTTCACTCTATGCAAGTCATTTACCACTTGACCGTCACAGGGTAGTAGGCAATAACGCACAGATTATTAAACTGCTGGAAGGTAAAATTGAAAATGAGTTTTTATTTCACTCAGGAGTTAATATTGGCTGGACCGGTAGGTTAAAAAAGAACAAAAGTGTAAAAGAAATCAGCACAATATTAGAAAAAAAACTAAGTGCTAACCCCAAAGTTTTATCATTTGGCCCAAAAAAAATTGGTACTGTAGCAGTTTGCAGCGGAGGCGGTGGATACGGCGGATTTTACGAGGCACTCAGCATGGGAGTTGACCTCTATATAACAGGTGATGCAATCGAGATATATTATACGGCAAAAGATGCCGGTATGAATGTGATATTTGCCGGCCACCATGAAACAGAGACCATAGGTTTAAGCGCGTTGCAAAAAGTTGTTGATAAACAAATGAAAACAGACTCAGTGTTTATTGATTTACCAACCGGGCTTTAATTTTTTAAATAAACTTTAAATCAAAAAAATAGATATTAATATATTAAAAACGAATATTGACGACTATTTGAAAAAACAATATCCTTAAATCTTTTTGCGGAGAAGAAAGTTGAGTACGGATTATATAAATATTTTTGATACAACACTTAGAGACGGAGAACAGGCCCCCGGCTGCGGTATGACAGCTGAGGAAAAACTGCGTGTTGCCTACCAGCTCGAAAAATTAGGTGTTGATATCATAGAAGCCGGGTTCCCGATTTCTTCGGAAGAAGACTTCCTTTCTGTCAAAACGATTGCTGAAAAAATAAAAAACTGCCAGATTGCAGGCCTTTGCCGTGCAAGTCAAAAGGATATTGATCGCGGCTGGGAAGCAGTAAAACATGCTGAAAGGCCGAGGATTCATACATTTATCGCTACATCTGATATTCATCTGAAACATAAGCTTAAAAAATCCAGGGAAGAAGTACTTGAGATGATAAGCGGTGCGGTCAAGCATGCAAAAAACTATACAGATAACGTTGAATTCTCATGTGAAGATGCAACAAGAACCGATATCGATTATCTTTGCAAAGCAGTTGAAATAGCTATTCAGTCCGGTGCAACAACAATAAACATTCCAGACACTGTGGGTTATACAGCCCCGGATGAATTTGGATATATAATAAGGACACTGAAAGAAAAAGTACCCGGACTTGATGATGTAATTCTTAGTGTACATTGTCATAATGACCTTGGACTTGCAGTTGCCAACTCTCTTTCGGCTATAAAAGAGGGAGCAAGGCAGGTTGAATGTACAATAAACGGCCTCGGGGAGCGTGCAGGTAATGCGTCACTCGAAGAGATCGTAATGGCACTTAAAACCAGGAACGACCTACTTCCTTTTCAAACAGGTATTAACACTGAAAATATATACCCCACAAGCAGGATAGTTACCCAGGTAACTGGTGTGAATGTTCAGCCAAATAAGGCAATTGTAGGGGCAAACGCATTTGCTCATGAAGCAGGGATTCACCAGGACGGGGTACTGAAAGAAAAAATTACTTATGAAATTATGGACCCGGAATCTGTTGGTATTCCTTCCAACAAGATTGTACTGGGCAAACATTCAGGAAGGCATGCATTTAAAAACAGGCTTGAAGAGTACGGATATTTTCTAACAGATGAAAATATAGAGATAGCATTTAAAAAATTTAAAGATCTTGCTGATAAGAAGAAATATGTATTTGATGAAGACATCGAAGCTCTGATAAACGAGGAATTCCTACGGTCTTCTGACTATTATAAACTTATTACCGTTAATTTTGCAGGTGGGACCGGAATGTCTCCAAATGCCACAATAAAGCTTAAAATAGATGGTAAGGAAGTAGTTGACTCTGAAAGCGGCGGCGGACCTGTTGATGCGATTTATAAGGCAATAAAGAAAGCAACTGGTGAAAATCCTAATCTTGAAAACTACTCTGTATCTTCAATTACAGGCGGCACTGATGCTCAGGGTGAAGTCTCGGTTAGAATTTCCGAAAATGATATTGTGTCCCAGGGACACGGGTCTGATACCGACATTGTAGTTGCAAGTGCCAAGGCTTACCTGAATGCACTTAATAAACTGCGCTGGAGAAGGGAACACCCCAAGGTCTCAAATGCTAAGGGGATCTGACTAATATGGCCTTTCCAAGTAAAGAAATAAAAAATCTGGTTGCTTCCGGCTATCCGATTATTTACCTTGTATCGTTTGATGAGAACTATGTTGAAAAAGCTATTAATAGTTTAGGTCAGCAGCTGATAGGGGAAAAATTTGATTTTCATATATGGTCAGCAGAGAATATCGAAACAGGATCTGACAGTTCTGATTCACTTGAAAAAGCTATAAACTCCTTCGATTCAGGATTTTTGTTTGTAAAGGACCTTAATTTTTATATTAGTGAACCAAAGGTTATCCGAAAACTGAAAGATTTTTACAATTCGAGAATTGGTAAGCCCGGAAAACACATTATTATTGTTTCATCTTCATTATTCCTACCTCCCGATATAGAAAAAGAGATTACAGTTGTTGATATACCACTCCCCGATTTCGATGAAACAAAGGAAATCTTTAATTCAATAATTTCAGATGAAAAATATTCTGAATTTACTTCACAAATAACACCAGGTCTTGCAGATAAATGTATCCAGGGATTACTTGGCCTCGGAGCATCTGAGATGGAACTTGCGCTTAAGAGGTCTATGGTAGGTAAAAAAACTGCGGATGAATCATTTGTGGATGATCTGCTGGAAGAAAAAGCGCAGATAGTACGTAAATCAGGCACTCTTGAATTTATAAGATCAAAAATAAGCCTTGATCAGATTGGCGGACTTGAAAATATTAAGGAATGGCTCGACACAAGGGCAAAAGCATTTTCCAGTAAAGCAAGGGATTTTGGACTGGATATCCCGAAGGGTATGCTGGTAATGGGGATAAGCGGCTGCGGTAAAAGTCTTTGTGCCAAGGCTATTGCAACTGGTTGGAACCTCCCACTTCTTAGGCTTGATTTGAATGAGGTGTATAGTGGGCTTTTGGGAAGTCCGGAAGATGTATTTAGAAGATCAATAAAAACCGTTGAGGCAAGTGCTCCATGTGTTCTCTGGATTGATGAAATAGAGGCGGGTATTACAAGAAGCGGTGAGAAATCATCCGATTCTCCAGCATCAAGAATTTTTGGGTATTTTCTTACCTGGATGCAGGAAAAAGATGCACCAGTATTTATTGCTGCAACTGCTAATCAGATAGACCTGCTTCCTCCTGAAATACTTCGAAAAGGCAGGTTTGATGAAATATTTTTTGTAACTCTTCCAAGCCAGCAGGAAAGAAATCAGATATTTCAGATCCATCTCCGTGACAGGGGAAAAGACCCAACATTATTTGACCTAAGCTCACTGGCAAAGAATTCTGAAGGTTTAAGTGGGGCGGAAATAGAACAGGTTGTTATCTCGGCGATGTTTGATTCTTTTTCAAAAGAAAAGGAGATAGACAACACATCCTTAGTAATTGCCACATCCTCGATAGTACCTCTTTCGACAACAATGAGGGAAGAAATTTCCAAGCTTGAACGCTGGGCATCCGACAGGGCCGTAAAAGCCTCAAAGGGTTAGTACTTCAAATCAATTCCAGATTGTTACTTACTATAAGTTGTTTGCTAGATTTATCTCTTATTTTAAATATAAATTTAGATTACAATTTGAAACAATTGTCTTTATTTACCATAGCTTGTTTGTTCTCATAGTGGGTTAATATTCCTAAATATAGATTTGAATAACCTTTTATAGCAATAGTTTTTATTTACCATAGCTATATAAAAAACCCGGCGTTTGCCGGGCTTTTTATCTTATGGAGGAGTTTAGAGGATAGACACAGTTAAGTATCATTTGTCTATATGCATATTTAGTTGAAACATTAAACTCTTTAGATTCAAAAAAAATTGTAAATATTTTTAATTTGTTACCATATACTTATATAAATACTAACTATTGGGGAATGGAAAATGTTTACAATCAATCTAAAATGTATAGTTGCAGGCTTTTTATTTGCAATTGCAATTGCTTTTACTTCTCATGCACAGAATGTCTCAGTTCAGCCATTAGTCACAAATCTTAATAATCCAACAAGTATTGCAAATGCCGGTGACGGTACTGGAAGACTTTTTATTACAGAGCAGGATGGAAGAGTTCTTGTTTATAATGGTTCCCAGATTCTTGCAACTCCGTTTCTGAATATAATTACTAAAGTAGACGATGCGGGGAGTGAAGAAGGACTGCTTGGTTTGGCTTTCCATCCGGATTTTGCAACAGACCCGGATAAAAAGTTTTTCTATGTTAATTACACTACCAGCAGCAGTCAGACAGTAGTTGAAAGATATACGGTCTCTGCAGATGGAAATAGTGTTGTTGCAAACTCCGGTCAAATTATAATTAGCTATAATCAGCCTGGAGGCAATCATAACGGGGGTTATCTGGCTTTTGGTACTGATGATTTATTGTATATTTCGTCAGGGGATGGGGGAGGCAGCCCCGGAAACAGGGCACAGGAAACATCCAATCTCCTTGGAAAAATATTAAGAATAGGTGTTGATAACGACAACTGCCCAAATGAAACAGGTGAAGAATACTGTATACCCAGCAGTAACCCTTTCGGTAATGAAATATGGGTTCTTGGTTTAAGAAACCCCTGGAAGTTTAGTTTTGACGATTCAGGCAATATGTTTATAGGCGATGTAGGTCAAGGCTCTATTGAAGAGATTAATTATCAGCCTGTCGAAAGTGCAGGGGGTGAAAATTATGGCTGGCAGTGTTTTGAAGGAAGTAATGTTTTTGATAATACATGCCCATCAATTCCTCATACCCTTCCTATAACGTTTTATACGCACGGTTCCGGTAACTGCTCTGTTACCGGTGGTTTTAGATACCAGGCCAGTGAAATTCCTCTATTAGTGGATGACTATCTTTACGGGGATTTTTGTACGGGCCGATTATGGCGTGCAACTGAAACTTCTTCGGGAAACTGGACTTCAGTGTTACTAATTGATAGTTCGTTAAATATTGCCTCATTTGGTGAGGATGAAAACGGAGAAATATTTATTCTTGATAATCCTTTTAGTGGTAATGGGGGATTATATAAACTTGTTAATAATGACCCACCTCCACCCCCGCCCCCCGGAGGGACAGGGCCATTTATAGAAACAGGTGGGCAGGTAGTGATGGAAGCGGAAAGCTATGATGAAACAATAAGCCGCAGTTCAAAAAACTGGGAATTAAGAACAACCCAGGGAGGATTTGCAGGCGAAGGTTACATGGAATCCTTACCAAATACCGAAGTGAATATAAACACTGGCTACTCAGCAAATAGCCCTGAACTTATGTACCTGGTGAATTTCAGTAATCCGGGCACATATTTTGTATGGTTAAGGGGCTGCGGAAGCAGTGGAAAGAACGATTCGGCCCATGTGGGGATAAACGGGCAGGAGAATACAACTGCTAACAGGATACAGATGATAAATAACTGCAGCAGCTTTGTATGGACAAAGGCAAGAATGAGCGGAGCATCAGATGCAAGTGTAACAGTAGGCAGTGGCGTGCAAGAGATAAATCTTTGGATGAGAGAAGACGGTAGCAGGGTGGACAGAATACTATTAACCACAAACAGCGGATTTACACCAGCTGGTTTTGGCCCAACTGAGAGCACAAGAGATGATGACCCACCCCCACCGAATGTGTTTACTTTAACAGTAGCAACAAATGGCGGAACAGGCAGCGGGGATGTAACAAGTAATCCCGGAGGAATAAACTGCGGAGCAGACTGCAGTGGAGACTACGATGAAGATACCGTAGTTACTTTAACAGCCGTAGCAGATGCAGGGTCAG
>Ga0315338_1000277_pt1 | contig 151124 bp, 136 predicted proteins | sample ASW8metaG_FD_204518 | JGI IMG/M metagenome (GOLD analysis project Ga0315338, IMG submission 204518) | Ammonia-oxidizing marine archaeal communities from Monterey Bay, California, United States - ASW #8 | ecosystem: Environmental > Aquatic > Marine > Coastal | place: USA: California | collected... | reverse complement strand
GGTCGGGTCGTCGCTCGCGCGTTCGCGCGAGCGACTGGTCGCGCCGCCATTGCTCGATCCTGCCGTGATGGCCCGACAGCAACACCTCGGGCACGCGCATGCCGCGGAAGTTCTCCGGCCGGGTGAACTGCGGGTACTCGAGCAGGTCTTCCGTGAACGACTCGTTCGCGGCGGAACAGGGGCTGCCGAGCACGCCCGGTATCAGCCGGCCGACGGCGTCGATCACCACCAGCGCGGCGAGCTCGCCGCCGCTCAGCACGTAGTCTCCGATCGATATCTCCTCGTCGAACAGCACCCGTGCACGCTCGTCGACGCCCTCGTAGCGTCCGCAGAACATGAGGATCGAGCCCAGCCCGGCGAGCTCCTCGGCCGTGCGTTGCGTGAACGGTCGCCCGTGCGGGGTCAGCAGCACCTTGCGGGCCTCCGGGACCGTCGCGGCGACGTCCTCGACCGCCCGGTAGATCGGCTCGGGACGCATCACCATGCCCGGGCCGCCGCCGTAGGGATGGTCGTCCACCGGGTGTGGGCTGCCGCCGGTGTAGTCGCGAAGCTGGTGGGCGTGCACGGCGAGGACGCCGGTGTCGACAGCCTTGCCGACCACGCCGGTCGCGGCGGCGGCATCGATCATCTCGGGGAACAGCGTGATGACGTCGAAGCGAAGCCGTGGATCACTCACGGCCGTGACCGCGTGCTGCCGGAATACTCGAGCGCGCTCGGCTCCACCACGATGCGGCGCCGGTCGCGGTCGATCTCGAGCACCGCGCCCGCCGTCGCCGGGATCAGCACCTCGTCGTCGTCCGAGGTCACGACGTACACGTCGTTGGCGCCGGTCACGATGATCTCGCTCACCGTGCCGAGCAGCTCGCTCGCGTTCGTGATCACCTCGCAGCCGATGATCTCGAAGTCGTAGTACTCGTCGGCGCCGGGCGTGGGCAGTGCGGCGCGGTCGACGCGAATCGACGCGCCCACGAGCGACTCTGCAGAGGTACGGTCGTCGAGGTCGCGCAGTCGAACGAGCAGTCCTGCGCCGTGGGGTGCGACGCTCGCGATCGTGGTCGCCCGCACTGTCTGGCCGGTTTCGATCTCGACGTGCAGTCCGACGCCGAGCACGTCACGAACGGACGGATCGGCGCGTACGATCACGGCGCCGCGGACGCCGTGCACGCGCACAATGGTACCGATGCTGACTTGCTGGCGAGGTGAGGGGGCCGAGGCGCTACGTCCGCCTTGCGAGGAAGGACTACTCTTCGACGATCTCGAGGATGACTTTGCGGTTCGCACGCGCTGCCGCAGCATTGAGGAGCGTCCGTAGCGATTTCGCGGTTCGCCCCTGCTTGCCAATGACGCGCCCCAGGTCTTCCTTGTCGACGCGCAGCTCCAGCACCGACGCGTCGTCGTTCTGGCTCTCCGTCACCTCGACCGCGTCCGGTCGCGTGACCAGGCTCTGCGCGACGAACTCCAGGAGGCCTTTCAGCTCGGCGGCCTGCGCCTTCAGCGTGTCGAGATCGGCGGGTCCGCCTTCTTGAGTAGGCTGGCCACCGTCGACGTCGGTTTCGCGCCCTTCTTCAACCATGAGCTGACCTTCTCCGCGTCAAGCTTTACCTCGGCTGGATCGATGGAAGGGTTGTAGGTGCCGATCTCGGCGAGGTTTCTTCCGTCTCTGGGAGCACGCGTGTCCGCCACCACAACCCGGTAGAACGGTCTCTTCTTGCTCCCATGTCTAGCTAATCGGATCTTTACCGCCATGCGGGCTCCCCTTTGAGCATTATTCATTCGGTTTGGCAATAGTGACGCGGGTTTTGCCGATTCCGGAGGGCCTTATGGCCACGAAAAAACCGCCCCTCGATGGATCGGCCATCGAGGGGCGGTTTCGTCACACGATTCGTCGTAGTTCGAACGTGTTCGGCAGATGCGGCTACATCATGCCGCCCATGCCGCCCATGCCGCCCATGCCGCCGCCAGCCGCCGCTGCTGCTGCTGCTGCCGCGTCCTTCTTGTCGTCGGGCTGGTCGGCCACCAGCGCCTCGGTGGTGAGCATGAGGCCCGCGACCGATGAGGCGTTCTGCAGCGCCGTGCGCACGACCTTGGTCGGGTCGATGATACCGGCCTTGACCAGATCGCAGAACTCGCCGCTGGCCGCGTCGTAGCCGAAGGCGCCCTTGCCGGCCTTGACCTTATCGACGACCACCGACGCTTCCTGGCCTGCATTGGTGGAGATCCAGCGCGCAGGATCTTCGCACGCACGGGTCAGGATTCGTACGCCGACGGCCTCCTCGTCGCCGACCTTGACCTTGTCGAGCACCGACGACGCTCTGATCAGTGCGACACCGCCGCCCGGCACGATGCCTTCCTCGACGGCTGCGCGCGTGGCGTGGAGTGCGTCCTCTACGCGCGCCTTCTTCTCCTTCATTTCGACCTCGGTCGCCGCACCAACTTTGATCACGGCGACACCGCCGACGATCTTGGCCAGTCGCTCCTGGAGCTTCTCGCGGTCGTAGTCGGACGTGGTGTCCTCGATCTGCTTGCGGATCGTGTTGATGCGGCCCTCGATTTCGCCCTTCTTGCCGGCGCCATCGACGATCGTGGTGTTGTCCTTGTCGACCACCACTCGCTTGGCCTTGCCGAGGTCGCTGACGGCCACGTTCTCGAGCTTCAGACCGAGCTCTTCCGAGATCACGTTGCCACCGGTGAGGATGGCGATGTCCTTCAGCATCTCCTTGCGGCGGTCGCCGAAGCCCGGGGCCTTGACGGCGCAGCAGTTGAGCGTGCCGCGGATCTTGTTCACCACCAGGGTGGCGAGTGCCTCGCCATCGATGTCTTCGGCAATGATGATGAACGGCTTGCCCTGCTTGGCGATCGTCTCGAGGATCGGCAGCAGGTCCTTCATGTTCGAGATCTTCTTCTCGTGGATGAGGATCAGTGCGTCTTCGAGCTGCGCGGTCATCCGCTCGGGATCGGTGACGAAGTACGGCGAGAGGTAGCCGCGGTCGAACTGCATGCCCTCGACCACCTCGAGCGTGGTCTCGAGGCCCTTGGCCTCCTCGACCGTGATCACGCCTTCCTTGCCCACCTTGTCCATCGCCTCGGCGATGATGGTGCCGATGGTGTTGTCGGAGTTCGCAGAGATGGTGCCGACCTGCGCGATCTCGTCGCGGCTCTTGGTCGACTTCGACATCTTCGCGAGCTCACCGACGATCGCCTCGACGCCCTTGTCGATGCCACGCTTGAGCGACATCGGGTCGTGGCCGGCCGCGACCATCTTGGCACCCTCGGTGAACAGCGCACGCGCCAGCACCGTGGCTGTCGTGGTGCCGTCGCCGGCGACGTCGGACGTCTTGGAGGCGACCTCCTTCACCATCTGGGCGCCCATGTTCTCGAACTTGTCCTCGAGCTCGATCTCCTTGGCGACCGAGACTCCGTCCTTGGTGACGTTCGGGGCGCCCCACGACTTCTCGAGAACGACGTTGCGGCCGCGCGGGCCGAGCGTGACGGTCACGGCATCGGCGAGCAGCTCGACGCCGCGAAGTAGCTTGTTCCTGGCTTCCTGACTGAAGTTTACGATCTTGGCCATCGCTTGAAATCTCCTATTGCGTGCTGGTTTACGGGTGGGGCGCGGCGGGGCTCAGCCTTCGAGCACGCCGAGGACGTCGTCCTCGCGCATGATCAGGTACTCGGCGCCTTCCATGTTGACCTCGCTGCCGGCGTACTTGCCGAAGAGGATCTTATCGCCCTTCTTGACGTCGAGTTTTTGCACTTTACCGTCGTCGCCGACCTTGCCCTTGCCGACGGCCACGACCTTGCCCTCCTGGGGCTTTTCCTTGGCCGAGTCGGGGATGATGATCCCGCCGGCCGTCATTTCTTCTTCCTTGATTCGCTTGACGATGAGTCGATCCTGCAACGGACGAATATTCATGGCTCGAGCTTGCCTCCTGTTAACCCTAGCTGGACTGATCTCACTTGATTGGAACGCCTCGGGAACCCGCGGCGAGTGAGTTAAACCGCCCGAAACTTAACTATGTGCTTTCCGGTGTCAAGATCGCGGACGGCAAATAATTTCGATTCCGGCGGCGCCTGGAGTCAGGATCCACCGCGTCGGGAGAGCTCGTCGAAGTACTGCTGGTACAGCAGCTCCCACTCCCGGCCGCCCTCGGGCACCTGGCGGCTGAGCGAGGCGATGCGTCGGCGCACCGCCTGGTCGAGCCCGGGATCGAGCTGGAATGCCGATTTCAGGCGGGCGGTGGCGGCCCGTACGGCCGCGCCACGGTCGTTCACCGTGATCTTGCCGGACCGTCCCAGGGCCTCCACCACGCCCAGCGCGAGGGCCTCGACGCGGGCGTCGCCGAGATGCTTCACAGCACGAAGCCCTTTTGCTTGGCCAGCCGCTCGCGCAGCCCGGCGAGCAGCTTGTGGCGGTCCATCCCGACGGCGGACGAGCCCAGTCCGGCCAGCGCCTGCTCGGCCTCGCGCTCGATCTCGGCCTCGGCCTCGAAATTGGCGCGGATGCCGCGCTCGACCGCCTGCGCTACAATGTCGGGGTCACCGAGGACTGGCGATCCGTCGCCATCGGTGAGGTCGGCGGCGATGGCCTTGGCCAGCGCTGCCAGATCGGAAAACGGTCCAAGTGCCACTGGATGAAAACGTAGTTTCGTCCGAGGACTAAAGCGAATTGCCACACAAGCCGGCCCCCCTCACAGCAGGCGATCTGGTGAGCCTCGTTGCTCCGGCCGGGCCCTGCGACAGCGGCCGCCTCGACGCCGGGATCAAGCTCCTCGAGTCGTGGGGTCTGCGCGTGAACGAGCCGCCGTCGACGGCGGGGGACTCCCTGCACTACCTGGCCGCCGACGATCGCACGCGCGCGCGCGGCATCGTCGAGGCGTTCGGCAGCCCCGACGTGCGCGCCATTCTCTCGGTGCGCGGGGGCTACGGCTCGGCCCGACTTCACGAGCTCGTCGACGTGTCGGCCGCCGCGTCCGATCCCAAGATCTTCGTCGGCTTCAGCGACGTGACGGTTCTTCTGTCGCGACTGGTCCAGAGCGCCGACATGGTCTGCTATCACGGACCGATGGTCGCGGCCGACCTGCCGAGGCTCGACGCCGAGGCCGGCGACCGCTTCCGCCGTTTCCTGTTCGGCCAGCCGGACTGGTTCGACGGTGAGGCACGCGAGTGCTGGCGGCGCGGCGACGGTGCCGAGGGCCCGCTGGTCGGCGGCTGCCTGTCGATGCTGGTCACCACCCTCGGCACGCCCTACGACGTCGACACTGACCACTGCGTCCTGTTCCTCGAGGACGTCGCCGAAAAGCCCTATCGCATCGACCGGATGCTCAACCACATGAAGCACGCCGGCAAGTTCGACCACGTTCGCGGGCTGGTTCTCGGGCCGATGATCGATTGCGACGACGGCGGCGGGTCGGAGCTGCTGCGAGCGGTGTTTCTCGACGTGCTGGCCGACTTCGACTTTCCGATCGTGTTCGGCCTGGAGGCCGGCCACGGCTCGGCCAACGTCGTGCTTCCGCTCGGCTGTCGGGCGCGCCTCGACGTTGCCGGGGCCGGGCTCGAGCTCCTCGAATCACCGTTCGCATGAGCAATGACGGCCAGCGCGGCGCCGGCCGGCTTCGAGCCCAGGGCATCGAGGAGCTGCTGGCCGGCGCGGTCGCCGACGGCGTGATGCCCGGGGCGGCCGTCATCGTGGGCGATGCCGATGCGGTGCTGCTCGAATCCTACGTCGGCACCGTCGACGGCAGCGCCGGCGCGGCGGTCGGCCCCGACACGATCTACGACCTGTCGTCGCTGACCAAGCCGCTGGCCACAGTCGCCTCGCTGCTGATCCTGGCCGCCCGCGGCGACGTCGACCTCGACGGCCCGGTTGCGCGCTGGCTGCCCGAGCTCGCTGCCGCCGGCGACGAGCCGGCACGCCGCGCGATCACGATACGCCAGCTGCTGGCGCATGCGTCCGGTTTGCCCGCTCACCGGCCCTTTTACCGCGACGTCGCGGCGGACGCCGTCGGCACGCCGGCCGGCGCCGATCGCGTGATCGCGCTGGCGGCGGCCGAGCCGCTCGAGGCGCTGCCGGGCGAGCGGGCCGTGTACAGCGACCTCGGCTTCATGCTGCTCGGCCGTCTGATCGAGCGCAGCGCCGCTCGCTCGCTGGACCGCTTCGTCGCCGAGGAGCTGGTAGCGCCGCTCGGTCTGCAGAGCACGGCGTTCGTGCGTGTCGACGAGGCGCGGGCAGGCGACCGTCGGTTCGCCGCCGCACGCTGCGCCCCGTGTGGAGATTGCGGCTGGCGTGGCGGCGAGGTGCGCGGGCTGGTGCAGGACGAGAACGCGCACGCGATGGGCGGCGTGGCCGGCCACGCCGGTCTGTTCGCATCGGCGCGAGACGTTCACCGGCTGGTGGCCGAGCACGTTCGCGCCCACCGCGGCGGCCCGTCGGTGTTCGACGGCGAGCTGGTGCGGGCCTGCTGGACACGCGGTGCCGAGGCGCCGCAGTCGACCTGGGCCGTGGGCTGGGACACCCCGACGGCCGGTCGCTCGACGGCCGGCTCGCTGGTGGCGCCCGACGCCGTCGGCCACCTGGGGTTCACCGGCACGTCGGTGTGGGTCGACAACCGCCGCGGCGTCCACGTGATCCTGCTCACGAACCGTCTCCACCCCGACCGCGAGAACACGGCCATCCGCGCGCTGCGTCCACGCCTGCACGACGCTGTTTTCGCCGCGCTCGGCTAGGCCGCACGGGCCGGCGGCGTCTGCGGCGCGTGAGGGGTGAATTTAGGGTATATATGAACGGCGTGCCCGGCGGCGCCGGGCTGTCCCGGGCAACGACAGTTGCTCGCCGGCGACGGCCTGCCCAGGCGAAGAGACGCGGCAAGAGGCGGACAGATGTCGAACGAGAACGAGGCCAGCGGCAAGCACATTCACCTGGTGGCGATCTGCGGGGTCGGCATGGCCCCGCTGGCGGTGATGCTGAAGGGCGCCGGCCACCACGTCACGGGCTCCGACAAGGCGGCGTTTCCACCCATGAGCGACGTGCTCGGCGCCGCGGGCATCGAGATCATGTCGGGCTTCGACGAGGAGCATCTCGCCGGCCGGCCCGACCTGGTCGTGGTGGGCAACGCGGTGCCGAAGACGAATCCGGAAGCGGTTGCCGCCGAGCGCATGGGGATCGAGCGCACGTCGTTTCCCGAGGCCGTCGCCCGCTTCTTCCTCGAGGGCAAGCGCAGCCTGGTCGTGGCCGGAACCCACGGCAAGACCACGACCACCGGCATGCTCGCGGGCGCGCTACAGGTGGCCGGCCTGGGGCCGGGCTATCTGGTGGGTGGCCTGGTACGCGATCTGGGCCAGTTCGCCGCCGCCGGCACGGGCGAGTTCTTCGTGATCGAGGGCGACGAGTACGATTCGGCGTTCTTCGACAAGCGTCCGAAGTTCGTTCACTACCAGCCGGCCGCTGCCATCGTCACCAGCGTCGAGTTCGACCACGCCGACATCTACGACGGCCTCGACCATATCAAGTCCGCGTTTCGCGGGCTGGCCGACCAGGTCGCCGACGGCGGGCCGCTGGTCGCCTGCGGCGACGACCCGAACGTGCTCGACGCGGTGGGCGGCGCGGGACCGGGCCGCGTGGTCACCTACGGCGTGTCGGCGGCCTGCGACTGGTGTCCGGCCGTGGTCGAGTCGGGGCCCGGTGGGACGACGTTCGACGTCAGCCACGGGGGCCGGCCCGAGGCGCGCCTCACCCTGCGCCTGACCGGCGTCATGAACGTGCTGAACGCGACCGCCGTCTACGCCCTGTCGCGAGAGCTCGACGTCGACCCCAAGGCCGTCACCGAGGCGCTGGCATCGTACCGGGGCCCGGCGCGTCGCCAGGAGCTGGTCGGCGAGGCTGCCGGCGTGACCATCATCGACGACTTCGCTCATCACCCCACGGCCGTGGCCGCCACGCTCGCGGCCATGCGCGCGCGCTTCCCCGGTCGCCGCCTGCGTGCGGTGTTCGAGCCGCGCTCGAACACCAGCCGCCGCGCCATCTTCCAGGATCACTACGCCGAGGCTCTGCGAGCCGCCGATGCGGTGGCCGTGAGCGAGGTCTTCGTGAAGGAGACCGACCCGCTGGCGGCCGACGAGATGCTCTCGACCGAGCGGCTCGTCACCGACCTGCGTGCGGCGGGGACCGACGCGTGGGTGGCCAGCGGGCCCGATGCGATTCTCGAGCGCCTTGCGGCCGAGCTCGCGGCCGGCGACGTCGTGGTGTGCATGTCGAACGGTGCGTTCGGCAACCTGCCGCGCAGGCTACTGGCCAGCCTCGGCAGCGGAAGCCTGGTCGGAGCCACCGTATAGACGTCGGTAGTTGCGGTAGTTTCGCAGGATCTTCTTCACGTAGCCGCGCGTCTCGCGATACGAGATTCGCTCGATGAACTCGTCGAGCTCCAGCCCTTCCAGCCGGTCTTTCCAGCGCTGGGCGGCGGTCTCGCCGGCGTTGTAGCTGGCCAGCACCAGGGCCTTGTTGTCGTCGAAGCGACGGGCCAGCTCGGCGAGGTACACCACGCCGAGCTTCACGTTGATCTCAGGCTGGAACAGATCGTCGACGTCCACCGACCGCATGCCGGCCTTGGGTGCCATGCGACGGGCGGTCGGCAGGATGAGCTGCATCAGGCCGTAGGCCGAGGCGGGCGACACGGCGCGCTGATTGAAGAGCGACTCCTGGCGAATGAGGCTGTAGACGAGGTACGGGTCGACATCGCGGGCGGTGGCCTCGCGCAGCACGATGTCGGCGAACGCGTGCGGGTAGAGATACGGGTAGAGCTGCGGCTCCTGGAGCAGCCCGCGCTGGTACAGGTTGAGGGAGACGCGCAGGGCCTGCATGTAGGCGCCGAGCTCCAGCAAAACCGGCAGCATCGCACGCCGCACCTCGGGCGACGCTTCGGACGAGGCCCGTGACAGCGCGGCGCCGGAGAACTCGCGCAGGCCGGCGCGACCCAGCTCGCGGCTACGCGAGAGCTCCCTGGCCACGCCCGGTGGGATCGCGTCGGGGCGGACCTCGACCGGCTCGACGACGGGGGCGTCCGCGTGCATTCCCATCCGTTCCTCGACCAGGAATGCGTAGTAGCCGTCGGGAACCTCGTCGATGAGCGTTTGGTAGACCGCGCGTGCGTCGTCGGTCGCGCCGGTCCGTTCCAGCGATCGCGCCTGCCAGTACAGGGCTTCCTCGCGGCCGGTCACCACGCCGCGCTCGAGCCCGGCGCGGCCCGCGACGGCGCCGAACACCTCGGCCGCGCCCTCGAAGTTGCCGGCCAGATACGACGCCCAGCCGGCCCGCCACTTCGACTCGCGGCGCACGTCGGCGATCTTGCCGTCGGCGGCCTTGCGGTAGGCCGCGGCCGCCGCCGTGTAGCGCCGCGCCGATTCGTGAATCCGGCCCGCCGCGTACCACGCGCGCTGCTCCTCGCTGATCCCGGTGCCCATGGCCAGCATGCGCTGGAACTTCTCGAGCGCCCGCGTCGAGGCGTGCGCGTTCCAGTCGTGGACGGCCGACGCATACACGAAGCGAGCCCTGTCGGCGTCGGTGCGCGCGCCCGCGATCTTGCCGTCGAGCCAGGCGGCTCCCTTGGCGCGGCCCTCGAGCCGGGCCAGCGTCTGGGCGCGGCTCAGAACCACGGCGGCGGCCCGCGGGTCGTCGGGGTGGTCGGCGAGGAAGCGGTCGAGCAGCGTCATCCGCAGCTTGAGGTCGCCCTCCCGTCCAGCCAGCGACGCCTCGTCGTGAATCTGGTGGGCCGCCGACGGCTTCAGCTCCGGATGCGCGGCGCGCAGCTCCTGTAGCTCCGAGCGCGCCTGGTAGCCGGCGCGGGTCCCGGGCGCCAGGTCGCGGGCCCGCATCAGCCACTTCGACGCCGTCGCCGGATCGGTGTCGGCGACGGCCTTGCCGGCGGCCAGGGCGATGCGCGCCCGGTCGAGAGATTCCCCGTTGCCGTTGCCGGCGAACGTGGCCGCGAGCTCCAGCACACGCTCGGTGTCGCCGTCCTCGGCCAGCAGGGCCGCCAGCCGGGCGGCCGCCTTGGGCGCGGCGATGGAGCCGGGGAACGCCAGCACCCGCTCGTAGCGCTCGCGGGCTCGGTCGCGGGCGTCGGTCTCGTCGGCGACGCCGAGGTAGTAGAGGACGACGTCGTCGAGCAGCCCGTCGTTGGCGGTGAGCAGCGCTTCGAGGCGCTTGCGGGCCAGCTCGGGGTCACTGTCGAGCGGCGCGACGGCGTCGGCGAGATGGTCGCCGAGCGGTCTGTCAGGGGATGGGCGGGCGCCGTCGGCGAACACGCGACGGGGGTTGCCGTGGGTGTCGCGGACGATGGGCGTATGCGCCCGCGACTCCTCGTCGGAGGCGGCGAGGCCGACGTCGGGCGCGATCGCGGCAACCGCCGTGATCCAGGACAGTACGAGCAGGCCGCCTAGCCGGTGCAGCATCACCATCCTGGTACCACGTTGACTTTACCTGAGCGGCCGAAAAAATGCATCGCCGATGACGACCGCTCTCTGCCTTGCCTCCGCGTCGCCGCGTCGCCGGCAGCTGCTGTCGGCGGCCGGCTTCGAGTTCTCGGTCACCCCGGCCGATCTCGACGAGAGACGCCTGGACGGCGAGTCGCCGCTGGTGATGACCGGCCGTCTGGCGTGGCAGAAGGCCGCGGCGGTCAGCTCGCGGGCGGCGACCGGCGCCGTTGTACTGGCGGCCGACACCACCGTCGTGTGCGCAGGAGCGGTGCTGGGCAAGCCTGCCGATCCGGCCGAGGCCCGCTCCATGCTGTCCCGGCTGGCGGGGCGAACGCACAGGGTGCTGACGTGCTGGGCCATCATGATCGCCGTAGATGAGTCGCACGACGGTGGCGAGGCGGCAACCGGTGGTGTGACATCCAGCCTGGTTCGCATGCGCGAGCTGGGCGGTCGCGAGATCGCCGACTACGTGGCCACGGGAGAGCCGCTCGACAAGGCCGGTGCCTATGCGGTCCAGGGCGAGGGCCGGCGGCTCGTGGGCGCCGTCGTCGGCTCGCGCGACAACGTGATCGGCCTTCCGGTAGCCCAGGTGGCCGCCGCGCTGGCGCGCTTCGGCGTGCTCCCGCGCGAGCGCCCCGACGAGATCCGGCGATGACCACGATCGCCGAGCGACTGGCCGGGGTCCGCGAGCGGCTGGCGGCCGCGGCCACCAGGGCAGGTCGGGACCCCGCCGACGTGCGCCTGATCGCGGTTTCGAAGAATGTCGACGCCGACGCCATCCGGGCCGCCCACGACGCCGGCCAGACCGACTTCGGCGAGAACTACGTCCAGCCGGCGCTGGCCAAGATCGAGGCACTCGGCACGGCGCGGATCCGCTGGCACATGATCGGGCAGCTGCAGTCGAACAAGGCCGCGAGGGTCGCGCGCGCGTTCGACGTGGTCCACTCGCTGGCCTCGACGTCGGCGGCGCGCGCCATGTCGAGAGCGCTGGCCGAGCAGGGGCGCTCGTGCGAGGTGCTCGTGCAGGTCCATCTCGGCGGCGGTGCGGCCCGCGGCGGTGTGGCACCCGAGCGGGCGGCGGCCTTCGTCGCCGAGGTGGCCGGCTTGCCGGGCCTGATCGTGGACGGTGTGATGGGGGTGGCGCCGCGCGGCGAGGAGGCCCGGCCCGCGTTCGCCCGCCTGCGCCGCGTGCTCGAGGAGCTGCGCGATCTGGGGCTCGAGGGTGTGCCGCTGCGCGAGCTCTCGGCGGGCATGAGCGGCGACTACGAGGCGGCCGTTCTCGAAGGTGCTACCCTGGTGCGAATCGGGCGGGCGATCTTCGCCGGCTGACCGCCGGTGGGCCGTTACCGACGCGCCACCTGCGACCCGAAGGAGAGGACATGGCGACAGCTACTCGCGGCAAGCGCATCGGCTTCATCGGAGGCGGCAACATGGCCGAGGCGCTGGTGCGCGGCCTGGTGGGCGCCGGCCACGCGCCCGCGTCGATCACCGTGGCCGAGCCGGTGGCAGCGAGGCGCACTGTCCTGGCCCGCCGGTATCGGGTGAAGGTCGCGACCGGCAATGCCGAGGCCGCCGACGGCGCCGCGGCCGTCATCCTCGCCGTCAAGCCGCAAGTGATCGACGACGTGCTCGCCGGGCTCGCCGACCACGTGACCGGCAGCCAGGTGGTGATCTCCATCGCGGCCGGCGTTACGCTGAAACGGCTTCAGAAGACCCTCGGCGCCACCGCGCGGGTGGTGCGGGTGATGCCCAACACGCCTTGCCTGGTCGGCCGCGGCGTCTCGGTGCTGTGCGGTGGGGCCCGTGCCCGGCCCGCCGACCTGAAGCTCGCCCGCGGCCTGTTCGCGACCGTCGGCAAGGCCCACGTCACCGACGACGAGAAGGTGATGGACGCCGTCACCGGCCTGAGCGGCAGCGGCCCCGCCTACGTCTACCTGTTCGCCGAGGCGCTCATCCGAGGCGGCGTACGAGCCGGGCTCGACGCCGATCTGGCGGCCGACCTGGCCTACGAGACGATTGCCGGAGCCGCCGAGATGCTGATCCAGACCGGCCAGCAGCCCGCCGACCTGCGAGGGGCGGTGAGCTCGCCAGGCGGCACCACGCTGGCCGGTCTCGAGAGCCTCGAGGGTGGCAAGTTCAGCGCCACGGTGGCGGGCGGTGTGGTTGCCGCAACGCGGCGATCACGCGAGCTCGGCCGCGGCAAGCCGTGACCCCGTCGGGCTCCGATGAAGACTGGCTGCGGGTCCGCGAGGCCGGCGTCGAGGTGCGCGTGCGGCTGGTGCCACGATCGTCGCGCGACGGTATCGACGGTCGCCACGGAGACCGGCTGAAGATCCGCCTCACCGCTCCACCCGTCGACGGCGAGGCCAACGAGGCGCTGCGCCGATTCCTGGCGCGCACCACCGGCGTGCGCGTGGCGGACGTACGCATCGTGGCGGGCCAGCGCAGTCGCTCGAAAACGGTGCTGCTCGGCTGCGATCGGCACTCGGTGGTGGCGGAGCGTCTGCGCCTGGCGGTGTCCAGGGCCGTTGACAATCCGCGTGGTCGTACCTAACTATCTGAAAGATCACGCCAAAGACGTTCAGCCCCGCATGCCGATCTACGAATACGAATGCCGCACGTGCGGCGTCTTCGATCACCTCCAGAGCATCAGCGAAGATGCGCTGAAGCGCTGCCCCACATGTCGCTCCGCGGTCACCAAGCTGCTGTCCGCCAGCAGCTTCCACCTCAAGGGTGGAGGCTGGTATTCCGACGGTTACGAGAAGAAGCAGGAGGCGGGCAGCGGCAACGGCTCGGCCAAGTCGGAGTCGTCGCAGACGGGCAAGGACAGCTCGAAGGACTCCTCCAAGGACTCCTCCAAGGAGGCGTCGAAGGGCTCCTCCAAGACGCCCGCCAAGGCCGCCTCCAAGCCGGCGTCGAAATCGTCCTCCAAGGGCGATCCGGCGAGCTGACCGGCCAGCTCGTCAGGCCTTTTACCCCCCCGTTTGACGCTTTGCGTTTGCGCTGCTCGCCGCGGTGCGTTATGAATAATGGGTACCCCGGCGGGCCCGGTCGGTTGTTGCAGGTTGACCCTGATGGGGGTAAGTCGTTGCCCTACCGCGTACGCAACCAGCAGCGTGCATGTTGAGGTGGTGAGCATCGACGCCTTGTCCGCCAAGCGGGACGAAACTCAGACGGAGAGGTAACACAGTCATGGCAACTACCAAGGCCAAGCAGGCACAGGCATCGGTTCTGCAGCTCGACGAGATGCGCGCTCGCGTCGACCAGCTTCGCAAGGACGTCGAGGATGCCGTCGGCTCGATGGGCAAGCGCGCCGTCGACAGCCTGCCCGAGAGCGGCCGCAAGCAGGTGGACGACGTTCTCGATCGCATCAACTCGGTGAGGGACGACGTCAACAAGGCGGTCGACGGTTGGCGGACCGACATCGAGAAGCGCTTCAAGGTCGTTCGCGGAACGGTCGACAAGCGTGTGTCGACGATCCGCAAGCAGACCAACACGCGCAGCAAGCGGGTCGTCACGAACGTCGAGAAGCAGACCCGCAAGTACGTCGATCGCGTCTTCAAGCAGCTGCGGCTGCCGGTGCGTGGTGACGTCGACGCGCTCAAGCGTCGCCTGACCACGCTCGAGCGTCGCATCGACCAGCTCGAGAAGGCGGCGAAGACTACGCGCAAGGCCGCCGCGGCCTAGACCGAGCGCAACCGCACATCGATTCTCAACTTGCGAAAGGGCGAGCGCCGGACAGGCGCTCGCCCTTTCGTCGTTCATGAGCGTGAACGCGGGTCCGGCAGCAGCTACCTCCCCCTAACGCTCCGAGGACAGGCCGGTACGGCTGTGTCCGGCTACCCCCCGCATCCCCCCCTCAGCCCCCCGCGCGGGCGGGCGTCACCAACCCGCTTCGGTGCGCACGGCGGGGCCTGGCGCGTTCCGCGTAATAGGTGCCTTGACAAGTTCAGCATTGGTTTGTTCAGTATTCATGTTGGAGGCCCGAGCCCGGCACCGCCTGGAAACAGGTGGCCCGAGGACGCCTGGCAACCCGCCGACGGCTGCTGCCTGGAGGTCGTGCCGGACCGGAACCTACAACATGAGAGCACGCGCAACCCTACTGATTTCCTCCGCTTTCGCGCTGTTGCTGGCCGCATCACCCGCGCGAGCCATCATCGTCGACTTCGAGAGCCTGGCCGCCGGCCACATCGTGACCGATGCCGATCTTCCCGACGGCGTCGGGATCGTCGTGGTCAACAACACGCCGGGGCATCCGAGCTCGGCGATCACCTTCGATTCGTCGTGCGTCGGCGGCTGTACCGGCGGCGACGGTGACCTGCGCACGCCCGGCACCGGCCCCGGCAACGACACGGCGCAGGGCAACATCCTGATCATCGCCGAGGACGTCGTCGACGTTGGCGGCGACGGCCTGGTGGACGATCCCGACGACGAGCAGAACGGCGGCGTCATCTCGTTCACGTTCGACCGGCCCCACAAGCTGCTGTCGGTGCGTGTGATCGACATCGAGGAGATGGGCGAATTCCCGAGCCTGCTCGAGATCGTGACCAGCGCCGGCGGTACCGAGCTGGTCTTCTACGAGGAGCTCGGCAACAACTCGGCCCAGACCGTCGTCGTACCCGATCCCAAGCCGGCCGACGCCCTCAACTTCGTGTTCGAGAGCACCGGCGCGATCGACGACCTGGAGATCGTGCTGGCCTGCGGCGACGGCGTGATCGACCCCGGCGAGGACTGCGACCCGCCCAACGGGACGACCTGCGACGACAGCTGCATGGAGATCACCGGCGAGTGCGGCAACGACGTGCTGGACCCCGGCGAGGAGTGCGACGGCATCGACGATGCCGCGTGCCCCGGCCTGTGCCGCGACAGCTGCGTGTGCCCGGTCTGTGGCGATGACATCCTCGACCCCGGCGAGGACTGCGATCCGCCCGACGGCGTGACCTGCGACGACAGCTGCATGTTCATCGGCGTGTGCGGCGACGACATCCTCGACCCAGGCGAGGAGTGCGACGGCACGGCCGATGCGGCCTGTCCCGGCCTGTGTCGCGACACCTGCGTGTGCCCGGGCTGCGGCGACGGGATGCTCGATCCGGGCGAGGAATGCGACCCGCCCGCCTCGCAGGGCGGCGCCGCCGACTGCACCGACCAGTGCACCCTGATCGAGTGCGGCGATTCGGTGGTCGACCCACCCGAGGAATGCGATCCGCCGGCCTCACAGGGTGGCGACGTCAAGTGTAACGACGACTGCACCCTGGCGGTCTGCGGCGACGAGGAGATAGAGGGCGACGAGGAATGCGACCCGCCCGAGTCCCAGGGCGGCATGATGGGCTGCAGCGACGAGTGCATGCTGCCCGAGTGCGGCGATTCGGTGGTCGACCCGCCCGAGGAGTGCGACCCGCCGGCCTCGCAGGGCGGCGACCCGAACTGCAACGATCAGTGCATGCTGCCGCTGTGCGGCGACGGCATCGTCGAAGGCGACGAGATCTGCGACCCCCCCGAGTCGATGGGCGGCGTGGTCGGCTGCCAGGACGACTGCCGCTTCGAGTGCGGCAACGACGCGATCGAGGATGGCGAGGACTGCGATCCGCCCGAGTCTCAGGGCGGCGAAGAAGGCTGCAACGACGATTGCACGCTTGCCGAGTGCGGCGACGGCGTGGTCGACCCGGGTGAGGAGTGCGATCCGCCCGCGGTCCTGGGCGGCGACGACAACTGCCACGCCGACTGCACCATCGGTGACATCTGCGGCAACGGCGTTCTCAACCCGGGCGAGGAGTGCGAGCAGCCGATCGACAGCGAGATCTGCGACAACGGCATCGATGACGATTTCGACACCTTCATCGACTGCGGCGACCCCGACTGTGCGCCGCCCGACGAGGACCCCAACGACCTGCCGCTGTTCTGCGACGGCACCTGCCGTGAGAGCCAGTGCCTGCCGATCAAGCGTGATCCGGCGATCATCCGCTTTGCCGATCTGCCGAAGCACGACTTCTTCAGCATCCACGGTCGCGTCGACTCTCCGCCCAATGCGTTCGACCCGCGACAGGTCGATTTCCGCATCATGCTGGCGAACGTCAACGGGTCGTTCCTCGACGTGACCGTCCCGGCGGGCGCGTTCCAGGCGCGCACCCAGAAGCTGTACTTCTTCAAGGACAAGTCGGCGAAGCAGCTGGGCGCCGACTCGCCGAGCGGCGGGATGTTCAAGGCCTCGATGCGCTTCCGGCGCGTACTGGGCACCGACTCGTACACGTTCAAGCTGCGGATCTACGGAGATTTCTCCGGCGGCGACCCGGCCCTCAGCGGCGACGTGGCCGAGCTCTCGCTCATCACCACGCTCGTCTACGGCGTCTCGCCCGGCAGCAGTGTCGGCTTCCTCAAGGCGAACTGGAATCGCACCAGGCGCGGCTGGACCCTGCGCTTGAGCGACCTGGCCGGCTAGCGCTTTCCCCAGCCGCCGCCGCCCGGTGTTTCCACCCGGATCCGGTCGCCGGCCCGCAGATCGAGATTGGTCTTGGCGGCGATCGCGCGCCGCCGGCCACCCACGACCACGCTGTCGCGGCCTCGCTTGCCGTCGCCACCGCCACGCAGCCCGTACGGCGCGTTGCGTCGGCGCTCGGCGAGCAACGTGAGCTCGGCGTCGACCAGCACCTCGATCTCGCGATCGACGCCGTCACCGCCGCGCATCGCGCCGGCACCGCCGGAGCCGCGGCGGATCCGGTAGTGATGCACCTTGAACGGGTAGTACGCCTCGAGCGCCTCGACCGGCGTGTTGAGCGTGTTCGTCATGTGGGTCTGCACGGCCGACTCGGCGGGCCGGGTCGGGCCCGCCCCGGCGCCGCCGCCGACGGTCTCGTAGTACGAGAAGAAGCGATCGCGGACCGTGTCGTGGCCCCCCAGCGCGAGGTTCGTCATGCTGCCGCAGCTGGCCGCCGGGATTCGATCGGGCAAGGCCTCGGCCAGCGCACGCAGCACGACGTCGACGATGCGCTGCGAGGTCTCGACGTTGCCACCGGCCACCGCCGCCGGGAAGCGGCAGTTGACGATGCTCGCCTCCGGCGCCCGGATCTGCACGGGGTCCATCATGCCGCGGTTCGCCGGCACGTCGCGGCCGACCAGGCAGGCCACGACGTAGAACACGGCCGACGTCGTGACGGCGAGGTTCGCGTTGAGCGGCCCGGCCACCTGCCCGGCCGATCCGCTGAAGTCGACGGTGAGGCGCTTGCCGCGTCGTCGCAGGCTCACGGTGATCGTGACGTCGCGGGTTCCCATGCCGTCGTCGTCGAGGCGGTCGGTGGCCGACCAGGTACCGGCCGGGATCGCGGCCAGCAGCTTGCCCACCAGCCGCGCCGAGTAGGCCTGTAGCTCCGCCATGGCGGCGGTCACGAGCGCGGCGCCGTGGCGTTCGGCCAGATCGCGCAGGCGTGCGCTGCCGGTGCGCAGGGCGGCGACCTGCGCGTCCAGATCTCCGAGCCGCTCTTCGGCCACGCGCGTGTTCGCCAGGAACAGCTCGTACGTCTCGCGTACCGGCACCCCGGCCCGGATCAGGTGAACGGGCGGGATACGGAATCCCTCCTGGTGGACGTCGGTGGACAGGGCCATCGACCCGGGGCTGGCCCCGCCGATGTCGGCGTGATGCGCGCGGTCGGCCACATAGCCGTACGGCTGCTTGCCGCCTGCCAGGTACACGGGCGCCACCAGCGTGACGTCGGGAAGGTGGGTACCGCCGGCGTAGGGGTCGTTGAGGATTACGACGTCGCCGTCGGCCATGGCCACGGCGTCGATCGCCGCCCGCACCGACGCCGGCGTGGAGCCCAGGTGGACGGGGATGTGGGCGGCGTGGGTGACCATGTCGCCGTGTGCGTCGAACACTGCACACGAGAAATCACGGCGTTCCTTGATGTTCGGCGAGAAGCCGGCCTGCTGCAGGACGACTCCCATCTCCTCGGAGACGGCCATGAGCCGGTTGTTGAACAGCTCCAGGTCCACGGGTCCGAGCTCAGCCATCGTTCGTCGTCTCCATCCTCAGATTCAGCTCGCCGTCGACCCACAGACGCCAGCCGCGCTCGACGAGGACGGTGGAGCTGTACTCGGTGATCACCGCGGGGCCGGCCAGCTCGGCGCCGCGAACAAGCGCGGCACGCTCGTGGATCGGCAGTTGCCGCCAGCGCCCGCCGAGGTACACGCGGCCCCGTCGGCCGTCGGGCCCGGGCGCGCCGCGCCGGGGCCGGCGACGCGAACGGGAACGTGTCGGCTTGCGCGGCTGCCCGTCGGAGGCCTCCAGGCCGGTAGCCGTCACGCGCACGCCGCAGGCCTCGACCTCTCGACGGCCGTCGCTGGTGTGGAACAGGCGCTGGTGGGCGTCGTCGAAGGCGGCGCGCAGGCCGCGCGCCAGCGGCACCTCGATCTCGAGCGACTGGCCCAGGTAGCGCATGCGGACGAACGACCGTGTCTCGATGTGCGCGGTCGCGATGCCCTCGGCGGCGACATCTTCGCGCGCGGCGCGTTCGACGTCTGCCGTCGCGGCGCGCAGCTCGTCGAAGCCGGCTCCCACGATCCTCAGCGCCGCAGAGCGGTCGCGTATGACCGGTCCGTCGATCACGCCCCAGGCCGACAGCAGGCCGGCGTCGGCCGGCACCAGCACGCGGCCGATGCCGAGCCCGCGCGCCAGCCCGCAGGCGTGCAGGGCGGCGGCTCCGCCGAACGCCATGAGCTCGCAGGTGCGAGGATCCTGGCCGCGCTCCACGGTGATGACGCGGACGGCGCGCTCCATGGTCCCCTCCACCACGCGCACGATCCCGTCCGCGGCCTCTTCGGCGGTGACGCCCATGCGCCGCGCTAGCCCGGCCACGGCCCGGCCGGCGCGTTTCTCGTCGAGCGTCATCGCGCCGCCCAGGAACGCGTCGGCGCGCAGACGGCCGAGCACGAGATTCGCGTCGGTCACGGTCGGCCGCGTTCCGCGTCCGTAACAGGCGGGCCCCGGGTCGGCGCCGGCACTCTCCGGTCCGACCTTGAGCGAGCCGCCGGGATCGATGGAGGCGATCGAGCCGCCGCCGGCACCCACCGTGTGGATGTCGACGCAGGCCGTACGTACGGGCAGCCCGTCGATCTCGGTGACCGCGCGTCGCGGCACGCCGCCGTCGATCAGCGCCACGTCGGTGGACGTGCCGCCCATGTCGAACGTGATCAGTCGCTGCACGCCCACCCGTCGTCCGCACTCGAGCGCGGCCGCCACGCCGCCGGCCGGGCCCGACAGCATGGTGCGGATCGGCTCGCGACAGGCGGTGTCGACGCCGATCGCCCCGCCGTTGGACTGCATCACGCGAAACGCGCGCGCGCCGCTGTCGCGCGCCAGGCCGGCCAGATGACTCGCGACCCGGGGTCGAACGTAGGCGTTGACGATGGTGGTGGAGCTTCGCTCGTACTCACCCGGCTCGGGCGACAGCTCGTGGGACAGGGTCACGGGGATGTCGAGCTTGGCCAGCCCTCGCCCCACGGCGCGCTCATGCGCGGGATTGGCGTAGGCGTGCAGCAGACACACGGCGATCGACTCGATGCCGCCCGCCCGCAGGCGGCTCGCGAGGCGTTCGAGCCCGTCGCGGTCGAGGCGATGATCGACGCGACCATCGTGAAGCACGCGCTCGTCGACGCCGAATCGCTGCCGTGCGGCCACCAGGGGTGCCGGCTTGGCAGGCTCGAGCTCGTAGAGCTTCGATCGGGCCTGGCGTCCGATCGCCACGACGTCCTCGAAGCCGGCGGTGGTCACCAGCGCCGTCCGCGCGCCGCGTCGCTCGAGCATCGCGTTCGTCGCCACCGTCGTGCCGTAGGCGATCAGATCGGGGCGTCGCTCGCCGAACAGGTGGGCGAGCGCCGCCAGCACCGCGCGCGACGGATCGTCGGGCGTGGACAGCAGCTTGTAGGTTCCTCTGCGGTCGCCGTCGCGGAAGACGACGTCGGTGAACGTCCCGCCCGTGTCCACGCCCACGGCGAGCGTGCCTCGCGCCTGTGACGAGCCTCTCATCGGCTGACCCAGCCCTGTGCATGGGTCGTGTTCGGGTTGCAAGTGCGCAAGCAGGTGCCGTGTTTTCTACCCTTGTGGGGTGGTCGATGGCGCAAACGAGCGTGCATCGGCCGCGCAGGAGTCTTGAAATACGCCAGCAGACCCGCCACGCTCGTACTGGTGAGCCCCGCGATCATCTCCGCTTCCGATCTTCGCGCCCGCATGCAGGGACAGGCCCCGCCCGTGCTGCTCGACGTGCGCGCGGCCGAGGAGATCGTGATCGCGAGCCTGCCGGAGTCGCTGCACCTGCCACTGGACAGCTTCCGTCTCTCGGTCAAGGCGCTCGACCGGCATGCCGACTACGTCATCGTCTGTCACCACGGCATCCGCAGCGCCGAGGCGGCGACGTTCATGATCGAACAGGGGTTCACCAGGGTCTCGAATCTGCTCGGCGGTATCGATGCCTGGGCATGTGAAGTTGACCCGTCCATGCCTCGCTACTAAAGGCTGCATCAGCAGCCATGTCATCCCCACGATCACGGCACGGCGCCGTCGGCGTCGCTGCCGTCGCCATCGCGGCCTCACTGACCCTCGCCTGTCCCGGCCGCGCGGCCGCCCAGCCAGACGTCGGTCGTGTGCCGCTGTTCGCCGCAGCCGGCGCTGACGGTGTCGAGCTCCCGTACCAGCCGGTGCGCGTGGCCGGCGAGGTTCGCCAGGCGCTGGTCGCGACCGGCAGGACCATGCTCACCGTCGAGCCGGCCCACGTCGCCCACGGAGGGCGCGTGTTCATCTACGGCTCGGTGCCCGACTACATGATGGGCACCGCGTTCACGGCCGAGGTCCTGGTCTGGGAAGAGGGCGGCTGGAAGCGTCACAAGCTCGTGGACAAGCGTGCCGGCGACCCCGGCCACGTCACCACGACACTCGTGCTCGATCCCGAGGTGAAGCCCGGGCCGGTGCCCACGGCGGTGTTCACGCGCGCCGAGGTGACGAGCAGGGGACACACGACGATGACGGCGCCGGTGCGAGCGCCGTCCACGGGTCAGCTCCGTTTCGCGTACAGCCTCGATGAGTGGGACTGGGGCGGACTTGCGCCGGTGACCGTATCGGTCTCGGCCGAGATCGTCGGCAGCGGTCGCGAGCTCGAGCTGTTCAAGAAGAGGATCGTCGCCGGCGAGGAGACGCCGCGCTGGATCGAGGAGTCGCTCGACCTGTCACCGCTCGGCGGCAAGACCGTGCGCTTCGCGTTTCGTGCCGTCCCCGAAGCCTCGCGAAAGCTGCTGTCACCGCACGTGGTTTGGGCCGCACCCACGATCGTTCACAAGACCGGCGGCAAGCGTCCGCCCTCGATCGTGCTGGTGTCGCTCGATGGTGTGCGCGCACGTAGCCTGGGCTGCTGCGGTGGCTCGGCAGCGGTCACTCCGTTCATGGATCAGCTGTTCGGTCAGCAGGGCGTGATCTTCGAGCGTGCCCTGAGCCAGGCCGTGCAGACGATACCGGCACACATGAGCCTGTTCACCGGCCTGTATCCGTCGGTGCACGGCGTGCTGTCCACGAAGCGGGCGCTGGGCCCGCACGTGCCGACCCTGGCGTACGTTCTGGCCGAGAACGGCTACAGCGCCGCCGGCTTCACCGACGGCGCGGGTCTCGCCGCCGAGCTCGGCTTCGGGCGCGGCTTCCACGTGTACCGGCAAGACCCGGAGGCCAGCCTGTGGGACGTCGGCGGTCGGGCCGGGTCGACGTTCGATCGCGCGCTCGACTGGATCGAGCGTCATCGCGACGAGCCGTTCTTCGTGATGGTCCACACGCGCCAGGCGCGGGCCCCGCACGTACCGCCGCGCGGCTACCTGGATCTGTTCAAGGAGACGGTCACCGAGGGCGCCGTGGCCAGCGAGCTGGTGCGCTACGAGCGCGAGATTCGATACCTCGACGACATGCTCAAGCGCTTCGTCGGCCGCCTCGACGGTCTGGCCCATCCCGACCGCACGTTGCTGGTGGTGACGTCGGGCCATGGCGAGGAGTTCGGCGAGCACGGCGCTCTCGGCGCCGGAACCCATCTGTACGAGGAGTCGATTCGCGTGCCGCTGCTCGTGCGCGGTGCCGGTGTTCGCGCCGGCCATCGATACGGCGACGTGGTCGGTCTGGTCGATCTCGCTCCCACCCTGATCGAGCTTGCGGGTTTCGAGCCCGCCGCCGGCATGCAGGGACGGTCGATCGCACGCTCGCTCGGAAGTGGCCTGCCCTACTCGCTTCCACCGCGCTTCACCGAGGCCCACGGCCGCAAGCGCATGACGGTCGACGGACCTGCGAGCGGCTGGACGCCGCCGGCCTATGCGATCAGCGACGGCGGCAACAAGCTCGTCATGCAGGTGGGCGAAGACGGTCAGCCGCGCCTGGAAGCCTACGACACGATCGCCGATCCCGAAGAAGCGAACGATCTGCTCGGAGCCGGCCAGTCGCCGGCGTGGCAGGGCAAGCTCGACGAGGTGCTGCGCGGCTACCCGACCGCGTGCAAGCAGGTGGCGAAGCCCACCGAGGCGGCGACCGGCCTGCCGGTCGCCGCGCGCATCCGCCTCAAATCGTTCGGGTATCTCGACTAGCAGGGGACTGGCGCGCGAAGCGTGCCGGTCCACTTACCCGAGAGACGGTCGCGGCTAGCTAGCCGGCCGTTACCGAGATGCCGTCGACGCGCAGCGAGGGCAGCAGCTGTGTGCCGCCCAGAAGGCGTCGTTCGGCCGACACGGCCGAGATGCGGTCGAGCATCTCGAACAGGTTGCCGGCGATGAGCGTTTCCTTGATGGGCCGCCGGTCGCCGTTCTCGACGAGAAAACCGTTCTTGGCGACCCCGGAGAAGTCGCCGGTCACCGGGTTGCTGCTTCCCGAGAAACGCCCCACGAACACGCACGGACCGTCGCCCGCGGTCATGTCGGTGTCGGCGGTGTCGCCGGCTTCGAGCTCGAGGTGACTCGGCCCGATGCCGGGCAGCGCCGCCGCCGAGCCCACGGCATGGCCGGTGGAGCGCGCGTCGCCCGCGGCCGCGCGCGCCTCGTAGTGATTGAACAGGAAGCTGCGTAGCATGCCGTTCTCGACGAGCACGTGGCGGCTGGTGGGTATGCCCTCGCGGTCGAACGCGCTCGAGGCCATGCCGGCCGCGCGCGTGCCATCGTCGATCAGCGTGAATGTCGGCACGGCGATGCGCTCGCCCAGCTTGTCGGCCAGCGCGCTGCGGCCCTTGCGGACGGCATCGGCCGTGATCGCGGCGATCAGGTTCGGCAGCAGGAACTCCCCGACCGCTTCGGGCGACAGGACGATGCTGCCGTTGAAGCTGCGGCCCTTGCCGGCGCCGAGTCCGGACACACACTTCTCCGTGAAACGCCGGGCCGCCTGTCGCACGAGAGGCGCGAAGTCGCCGACGTTGCGGGCGGCGTCGCCGTCGTAGTCGAAGCTGGCCACATCGTCGCCGTCGACGGCCATGCCGAACAGGTAGCCCTGCATGGCGGTGTCGGCCTCGGTCAGCGCCACGCCGGTGGTCGAGGCCAGCGCGCAGGCGGCGCAGGCGGCGCTCACCGAGCCGGAGTCGATTCGCACGCGGGCATCGCGTGATCGCACACTATCGACGAGCTCGGCCGCGATGCGCGTGGTCTCGGTCACATCGACCGTGGTGACGCGTTCGTCGAACAGGTCGGCGACCTGGCTGGTGGGCAGGGGATCGGGGAGGCCGTTGAACGGATCGGCGGGCATCACGCGCGCCTGCTCGAGGGCTTCCCCTACGGCCTCGCCGAGCGTATCGGGCTCGACGCCGTTGGCAGTGGCGAAACCGAGCGACTGTCCGACCAGCACGCGTACGCCGAACACCGTCTCCTCGGTGGTCTGGACGGTGTGGACCTTGCCGTTCTCGAGGTTCGTGTCGATGCTACGCTGCCACGCCGCCGCCGCCTCGGCGTGGTCGGCGCCGCCGCTGCGGGCGCGATCGAGGAGGTTGTTGCACAGCGCCAGCAGCGCGGTCTCGTCCACTACTGCTCGCCTCCGAGCAGGGCCTGGCAGCGGATGTAGGGGCCGCCGGCATCGACCTTGGCGGGCTGACCCTTGCCGCAGTATCCCGAGCCGAGGTCCCAGCGGAAGCTGTCGGACACGGCGTCCACCGTCGACAGCACGTCGAACGCGATGCCGGCGATGGTCACGCCACGCACCAGCTCGCCGAGCCTGCCGCCGCGGATCCTGCGCGCTTCCTGCACGCCGAACATGAACTCGCCGGTGGCGTCGGCCTGTCCATTGCGCGGCCCGTCGAGCAGGTAGCCGTCGTCGGTGCCGGCGATCATCTCCTCGAGCGTCGAGGTGCCCGGTACCAGGTAGGTGTTGCGCATGCGGATGAGCGGCTGGTCGGAGTACTCCCAGGCACGCGCGTTGCCGGTGGGCTCCACGCCGTACAGCGCGGCGCTCTCGCGATTGTGCAGATAGGAGACCAGCTCGCCGTCGCGAATGATCGTCGTTCGCTGGGTCAGCACGCCCTCGTCGTCGACCGGGATGGTGCCGCCGGCGCCGTCGTAGAACTCCGACAGGCCGCTGTCGCACAACGTGACCAGCTCGCTGGCCACCCGCTGCCCGAGCTTGCCGGCCGCCACCGAGCCGGCCTGGACGAAGTCGGCCTCGACGGTGTGGCCGATGGCCTCGTGGACGAGCAGGCCGACGATCGACGGGGCCAGGATCACCGTGGCGCGTCCGCCCTCGGGATGCTTCGCGGCCAGCAGATCCACCGCCGTGCGCGCCGCCTTCTCGGCGAAGTGATCGCCGCTACCGGCGCGGAACAGGCACTCCCATCCGCCGGTGGTGCCGATCGATTCGTGGCCGCTGGACAGCTGGCCGTCCTTCTCGGCGATCGCCTGGAGCCTGAGCTCGGGACGCACCAGCCGAAACGAGGCGGCGGCGCCGTCGGTAGTGACGATGGCCTTCTCCTCGTAGATCTCGTTGTACGAGCACGATGCCGACTGCACCGCGGCCGAGCTCTGGCGCATGGTCTCCTCGAAGCGGCTGGCCATGCCGATTTTCTCTTCGAGCGGGCGCGCGACGACCTCGTCGACGCCGTCCAGGTCGAAGCTCCCGCGCGCCAGCCGCGTCTCCGGCAGCGCCGAGACCTCGGCGGTGCGGCTGCCGGCGCTGGCGCGGGCAGCCGCGCGCGCGGCGTCGATGGCGCCCGAGACGGCCTTCGCCTCGAGGCTGCCGGTCGAGGCGAAGCCCCAGCCGCCGTCGCTGAACACGCGCACGCCCACGCCGCTGCGCCGGCGGGACTGCGTGCGCTCGACCTTGCCCTTCTCCACGCCCACCGACCGGGTGGCCTTGGCGTGATAGCGCAGCTCGACGAAGCCGTCGGCTCGCTGGAGTGCTTCTTCGAGGATCTGGAGGGAGTCGCGGGACATTTCGGTGCGGCCCGGCGAGTCTAGCGCCGCCGTGGGGGGCGGTCCAGTGCGGGGGTTGATTGATGCACCACGTCACGATACAAACGCCGGCTGTGAATTCCCCGGCAAGTGACTCGCCGGACCCGAAGCCCAAGGCGGCCAAGGTCAAGGTGAACGTGCTGAAGTGCCGGGGGGAAGCTTGTGGCGGGCTCTTAGCCTTCGAGGAGACGGATCGCGGGTACCTGCTGGGACGGGTGCTCGAGCTGGCGGTGGCGGACGGGGAGAAGAGGTTTCTTCCGTGTCCGAAGTGTGGGGGCCGTCAGCTAGTCGAGGAGTACGAACAGGACGGCAAGCGTCGCGTCCGTGTAACTGGCTTCGAGCCGGGCGCTTTCAGCAGCGGGGCCCAGTAGGGCTGCCCCGCAACCGATAGCTGAGCCTGCAGTACCCTTCCGACCTGCTACGGTCGGCGACCGCGTACCCCGGACACCGGGGATCTCAGGCGGTCGCCGCTCGCCCGATGAGAACGGCTCGCATGCGGGCCAGCGTTCGTGTCGAACGCCGACGGGAGAGTATTTTTTGCGAACTCGTAATTTCCTCAAGAGCAGAACTGCGCTGCTGCTGTTCGTGCCGGTCGTGCTGTCGCTTCTGGCCGGCGTACCGACCGCCGCGGCCAGCTCGAGCGGCCACGCCTATCCGAAGCCGAGCTCGACGCAGCTCAAGCGCATGCACCACCTCGAGCCGTACATCCGGTACTTCTCGTCGCTCTCGTACGGGCCGCAGGGTGCGAAGGTCTCGGCCGACTACATCCGGGCGCTGGTGCTCACTGAATCGGCCGGCCACAAGGCGGCACGCTCCGGCAAGGGCGCGCTCGGCGTCACGCAGATCATCCCGTCGACGGCCCGGATCGTGGTCCGCGAGCTGGCGCGCGACGGTTACGACTTCCTGTACATCGACGAGGGCGTGTTCGAGAGATTCGAGGCCCGTGACCTCTACGATCCGGCGCTCAACCTGCTCATCGCCTGCTACCTCAGCGCCACCTACCACGACAAGTACGACGGCGACACCGAGCTGGTGGTGTCCGCCTGGAACGCCGGGCCCGGCGCGGTGGCGCGCTACGGCAACAAGCCGCCGCCGTACAAGGAAACTCGCGGCATGATCGGGCGGATGCTGGGCCTCATCGGCTATCTCGAGACCACCGACGACCTCTGATCCGGCCGCGTTCCGGCGCGACCCGCTGCTGCGGGCCAGCGCCTACCATCTCGCCACCTGGGCCTCGATCGCGCTGGCGGCTGCCGTGCCGCGCCTGGCGCACGCCGGTGGCCGGCCGTGGCCGCTCGCTGCCTGCGCGTTCTATCTGACCGGAGCGATCATCTGTGGCGTACTGCTGTCGGCCGTCCACGAACGCCGCGTCGCCAAGATGTGCCCTGACGCGAACGACCCGGTTCGTTGCGCGCCTCGAGCCTGGCCGCTTGCGGGCGCACTGGTGCTCGCCACGTCCGCCTCGGCGGTTCTGGGCTTTGCCGGTCGCGGTCAGTTCATCGAGAGCGTATGGCTGCTGGTGGCCGGATCGGCTCTCGTGGCGCTGGGCAGGTCTCGTGTGCGAGCCTACCGTGTGCTCGGCCTCGGGCTCATCGCCGCGGCCGGCGTGCTGGCCGCGCTGCAAGACGCACGTGTCGCCGCTCCACCGTCGATCGCGGCGCTGGTGCTGTGGTGCTGCGTGATGGTGGCCGCGGTCTGGCCCGTCGCGGTCCTCGTCAACCGGTGCTACGTCTGGCAGGCCGTTCGGTCCGGTCGTGAAGGCGATGTCTAGTGGAGGGTGCGGACGCGGCGGTTCTCGGTCTCGAGGATGGCTGCGGACTGGCGGCTGCGCTTGGTCTTGAACGGAAGCACCGACTCCATGCTCCAGGTGCCGTTCACCCGCTTGCCGGTGACGACGAGCTTCTTCGTTCCACCGCGCTTCGATCCACTTTTCTTCTTCGAAAACAGAGCCATCGATCCCCACCTCTTCGCAAGTTCGCGTATGGCGAGGAACGGAGCAGCTGCCGTGCCGGTCGGCACCGAACAGCTAACTAGCTGAAAAATATGCGTTTTTGTCGATCGAGTGCGGGGAAACGCGTGCGGATGCGTACGGCCCCGTACAAAGGGCGCTGGCGGTCGAGCCGTCAACGGCCCTTGAAGACCGGAGCGCGCTTCTCGAGGAACGCGGTCACGCCCTCGCGGTAGTCCTCGCTCGCGAAGCACGCGGCGACGAGCTTTTCGACCTCTTCGGGCGAGAGTAGCGGGGCCGCCTTCCGGCGCAGCGCCAGACGCAGGTAGCGCAGCGCCAGCGGGGCGTTCGTGGCGATCTCCGATGCCAGCTCGCGAGTTCCGTTCTCGAGCTCGCCGGCGTCGAAGCAGTACTGGGCCAGGCCGGTCTCGTGGGCCTCGCGGCCCGGCACCAGCCGCCCGGACAGGGTGAGCGCCAGCGCCCGCGCCTCGCCGAGGACGGCCACCAGCCGCTCCAGCGCGCGGTTTGGGTAGGCCAGGCCGAGCTTGCCGGCAGGAATGCCCATGCGCGCCGTGTCGGCCACCACGCGCAGGTCGCAGCCGAACGCGATCAGGCAGCCGCCGCCGACGCAGGCGCCCTCGATCATGGCGATCGACGGCACCGACAGGCGTTCGAGCAGCTCCAGGGTGGCGTTGGCGCCCTCGTCGTAGCTGCGCGCCAGGGCGGGATCGGAGCGCAGCTGCTCGAACTCGGTGATGTCGGCACCGGCCACGAAGTGACCCTCGCTGCCGCGGATCACCACCACCCGCACCGCCTCGCGGTCGGCCAGCTCGGCCAGGGCGTCGGGCAGGGCCAGCCACATGTCGCGGGTGAGCGCACCACGGCTCGTGGGCCGGTCGATGGTGAGCCAGCCGATCGGTCCGTCGGTCGAGATCTTGATGTTGGGGGAGGCGCCCACGGCAAGCCGTCGGCGGCCAAAACTAGGTGAGCCGCTCGCCTGTCGCGAGCGCTCGCCGCCCTTCCCTGGGGCAGCGACATCCGAGCAAAGGCGACGCGCCGGGCGCGCCGCGGCGACTAGCTCAGCCGGTAGCGCGAGCGCGCGTAGTTGCCCGAGAGCACCACGCGGCCCGAGTTCACGAGGTTGAGGACCAGCGAAACCAGAGCCTGTTCGGAATGTGGACCTTCTGCCTGAAGCTCGTTCAGAAGATCCAGCAGGGTGATCTTTCGTTCCTGCTTTTCCATGGTTCTGGTGCCAGGAGTAGCAACAGCCGTGCCCGCCACAAAAGACCGCTATTTCAGGGGTTCACGCCATCCGGGGCGTACAAATTCGGTACAGCGTAACGTTCCGTGACAGCCACTTCGTTCCGAAACGGAACACCGCTGCGAGCCGTCGCCGGGGGTGGTCGGAGGGCCTTGCCGGGGCGTTCGATGTGCCGAATGCCGGGGCGCAGGTTGTGGCGGACATTTTTGGCTGTTAGCTTCATTGATGAACACGCCGTGGCGAAAGAAGGTATAGAAATGGACGGGGTGGTTCTCGAGAACCTCCCCAACGCGTTCTTCCGGGTGAAGCTCGAAAACGACCATGTCGTGCTTGCCCATATCTCCGGAAAGATGCGCAAGTATTACATCCGGATCCTGCCCGGCGATTCGGTCAAGGTTGAGCTCTCGCCCTACGATCTGACGCGCGGTCGCATCACCTGGCGCGAGAAGAACACCTCCGGCCCGCCGCGTAGAAGGTAGGCCTCTCCCCCCCGCACCTACTCCTGCCCTCGATACTCGGGCAGAACGTCCTCCAGCGAGCGCATGCGCAGGCCGAACGTCACGGCCGCAGGGTTGGGGTCGCAGGTGCCCCCCATCGCCAGCGCGCCGAGCTGCTCGGTGGTGAGCGGCGGGTCCTGGAACAGCATCTCGCCGAGCTTCACGAACGGCCGGCTCAGGAACCCGGGCAGGTGCACGCTCAGCACCGGACGCGATGCCGACTGCTTCAGCAGCTCGACGAGGTCGGCAAAGCTCATCGGCGCCGGGCCGCCGAGCTCGTAGGTGTTGCCGCTGGTCGAGTCGTCGGCCACCGCGCGCACGATGGCGGTGGCCACGTCGCCCACCCATACCGGCTGTACCATGGCCTGCTCGGGCCCGAGCACGGGCACGAACGGCGAGAATCGTAGCAACGTGAGCAGGTGGGATATGAAGCGGTCGCCGGCGCCGAAGATCAGCGAGGGCCGGAAGATGGTGTAGGCGATGCCGCTGTTCTCGATGATCTGCTCGGCGTGCCACTTGGTGGTGAGGTAGGCCGTCGGCGCCGTGGTGCGCGCCCCCAGCGCGCTCAGGTGGACGATCTTGCCCACACCGGCGTCCTTGCAGGCGGCGACCAGGTTCTCGGTGCTGCCGACGTGGGCGCGCTCGAACGACTGTCCCGACACTTCGCGGGTGATGCCCGCGGCGTGCACGACGGTGTCGACCCCGCGCAGAGCATCGTCGAGGCCCTCCGGCCTCACCAGGTCGATCTTCACGTTGGTGACGGGGTAGGGGTGGCCGGGCGCGTGAACGCCGCGGCTGAGCGACACGACCTCGTGGCCGGCGTCGACGATCTCGCCCACGATACGCATGCCGACGAAGCCCGTCCCACCGGTGATGAGGATTCGCACGTCGGTGCCATTATAGCGGGTTCGGTCGGCGGCGCACGGTGGTGCCGCGCACGTGGCGCGCGGCTACGCGTCGGTGGGAGGGCGGCACCGACGCCCGATCGCCGGCGCGCGGTAGACTAAGACACCTGGTTTTGGAAGACTGAGGGTTGCACTGGGCAGTGGCCAAATTGGTAAGGCACCTGACTCTGGATCAGGGGATTGGAGGTTCGAGTCCTCCCTGCCCAGCCACTTTCGAGACAGCCGGAGCTCTCGTCTTACCGCCTGCGCCGCCGCCGGTGCCGGCAGCTCCGCGTGCGCGCTATCGTGCCGCGCCGTCCGTCATCGCCTCGAGCATGCGCCGGGCGATGATCTCGTTGCCGTTGCGGGTGACGTGCGCGCGGTCGATGTAGATGTACTCGTCGGTGCCGTCGAATGCGTCGGAGATGTCGGCGAACCAGTCCAAGCCGCGCTCGTCGATGGCCGCGTTCACGTACGGGTAGACGGTCCGGAACTGCTCGGCGCCGTGGATGCGCGTGAATTTCAGGTGGTCGACGCGCGCCGAGCCGATGTAGGCCACCGGCTGCAGGAACGCGTAGAACTCGCCGCCGTAGTGGCGCACCAGCACCGCGGCGATGTCCCAGATCCGCACCAGCGTGTCGGCGACCTGCGCGGCTCGTACCGGGTCGTCGTGGCAGGCGTACTCGTTCTCCACGAACTTCTTCTCGCCCACGATCCGTCGCACGAACTCGAGCGGCGGTAGCACCACATCCTGGAACGTGAACCCGAAGCGCGGGTTTTCGGTGAGCGCGCGCCGCAGCTTCCGCTCGACCATGTGGCCGTTGAGCGAGCGCGTCACGGCGTAGTTGCAGTGCGTCCAGATGTGATTCACGCCGTCGTAGAACACCACCACCTCGGGCATCTGGCCGGTGTCGATCAGGTTGATGAGCAGCGCGAGCATCTGGCGCGTGTTGTGGCCGCCCTCGCCGTAGTTCGTCACCTCGAAGTCGGTGGTGAGCTGGTCGAACGCGGCCGGGATCGTGCCGTTGTCGTCGACGCCCGTGCCCCACATCGTCGAGCCGCCGAAGAAGCCGATCGTGCGCGCACCGGCCTCGTTGTTCTCGGGGCCCTCGGTGTGCTGGCGGAAGCCGTGCTCGTTGATGTTCACGTACTGCGTCGTCATCGCCTTGCGTCGCCAGGCGAGGTAGGGCTGGTAGTCCTCGATGGTCTTCTTGATGTCGGCGAACACGTCGCGCGCGTACTGCTTGTCGGCGTAGTTCGGCATCTCGCTGCGATCGTCACCGCGCTTGATGTTGTTCTTGACGAAGTTGTAGACGTCGCCGACGACGGCGGTGGCGAGCACCAGCCCCATCCACACCGCAACGACGAGCACCGCGTTGAACAGCAGCAGGCGAACGATGCGACGGACGTTCATGTCGGATTCCCCCCGCGGCGGTCGATGTACATCAGCGCGTCCGTGGTGTCCGGGACGGCGTTACGAGGAGACGACGCGTTGCATGCGCTCGTACCACCCGGTGGTGTAGCCTCCGAAGCGGTCGTGAAGGCGGCGGGTCGGCTCGACGAGCTTCTCGGCCATGTAGAGCTCGATTTTCGGCGGTATCTCGACCTTGAAGCGCGTGGTGTCGTTGATCGGTCGCCGCATCTCCTCGGCGTCGGTGCCGGTCGGTGCGTCGATGCCGATGAACGCGCAGATCCGGGCGATGAAGGCCGAGGGGTCCTCGACGATCTCGTCGTAGAAGCCGTAGAGGATCTCGCGCTCGGGGAACCCGCGCTCCCAGCGCTCGATGTGGTCGATGTAGGTCGACATGCGAATCGCCGACCGGTCGAGCTTCTCGAACATGTCGGCGTCGGTCACCTCGTCCATGCTGCGATTCTTGTTCTTGGCGGTGCTCTTGGTGACCGACGACCACGCGCGCTCGATGGGATCGCGCATCATGTAGATGAGGCGAACGTCGGGAAACATCGTATGGACGCTGTCCACGGCGTCGGGGCCGATCACGGCATAGGTGGGCTCGATCTGACCCGTCACCAGCGGCCCCGTCATGTCGTAGAGGGAGCGGTACCACGCGTCGCTGCGCGGTCCGAACAGGTAGCGCGCCTGCCACGCCAGCTCGGCCGTCGTGCCGCGCTTGCCGTGCATGGCGTCGCGCGCCGCGGGCACGAGCTTGCGCAGGTGCTTCAGGTGCTTGCGGTTGGCGAAGCCGTGATCGCGCTGGTAGCTGAAGTAGTGCAGCTCCTTTTGCGGTGGGAGCCACACCTGTGGATGGTCGCGCAGGTGCTTGTACAGGAAGGTCGTTCCGGACCGCGTCGTGCCGAAACAGAGGAAGCTCGATGCCATCCGGCGCGTCAGCCCGCCGGCGACGACAGCAGCGGGCAGCCCCGCTCGGCGATCACCTGCTCGCAGTACGCGATGTCATCGGGGCTCAGGTAGTCGACGTAGCCGCCCACCTTGCCCTTGCGCACCTTCGAGGCCTCGGGGTCCTTTTCTTCCTTCGGACGCATGCGGCCGTCGCGGAACTTCTTGCCCTGCTCCATGCGCTTCATGTTCTCGAAGCGACAGTACTCGATGGCGTGCTCGACCACCGATTCGTCGAGCTCCTCGACGCCCATGAACTCCAGGCATCTGCGCAGTGCCTTTTCCGGCTGCGTCTTGAGCTCTTCGTAGCTGATCACGAGGAATCCCTTCGGCACCTCGCGGTTGTCGTGCCAGATGTTGAGGTAGGTGACGATCTTGCCGACGCCGTAGTGCGGGTCGCGTACGAACTCCGCGATCGAGCCGCGAAAAAGGTTGCGGCGCCGCGAGGCCTGGAAATAGCACGAGGTCACGACGTCGCGCGGATCGCGGACCAGCAGCACGACCTTCTTGTCGCGGTACTCGCTCTTGTCGCGAACGAGGCGCTGCTCGTGGCGCGCCTCGACGTTGCTGCCGCCGTCGTGACACAGCACGGTCATCGGGAGCCCGGCCGACGTGGTGAGCCACGGCGTGTCGACCATGCGTTCTTCGGGTAGCCCGTAGCGCTTGCACAGGGCGCTGCCGAGCATCATGCGCAGCCACGTGCGACCGCTCTTCGGGAACGAGACGATGACCACGTCCGCCACCGCGCGCTGCTTGCTCTCGCGCCTGGAGTGCTTGCGAGCCTTGAACCAACGAAGTACCGGGTTCATCGGAGACGCTCCTCGCTTGCTCGAAGGCCTGGCCGGCTCACGTCGCCGCGGCGGATCCTTCCGCCATGGCCGACTTGTGGTAGCCGAACGTCGGCGACAGCCGCGACTCCACCAGCTCTTCCAGCTCCGCAACCTGGATGTCCGTGAAGTAGTCACGGAATCCGCCCACCTTGCCGCGCCGTACCTTGAACGTGTCAGGGTCGTTTTGCCGCACGCCGTTCACGAGCGCCATGCCGCCGGAGCGGAACTGGCCCTCGGCCTCGAGTTTCTTGAGGTTGTCGAACGAGCCCCACTCGGCCGTGGCCTCGAGCTCCTCGTCACTGAAGTCCTCGCCCATCAGATCGACCACACGGCGCAACGTGGCCGCGGTGTTCGAGCGCAGGTCTTCGTATCGCAGGATCGCGCTGTTCTCGACGCTGCCGAGCCTGCGCTCCCAGTCGTTGAGGAACTCGATGAGGAAGGGAAGGCCGATGTCGCTGTGACGCACGAACTCCCACCGCTCGATCGCGTTGCGGTCGATGGGGTGATCGATGAAGGAGTTGATGAGCTCGTTCTTGTACGACGACTGCCGTTTGGTGAACTGGATGTACCACGAGACCGCGATGTCGCAGGGATGCCGGGCGAGAAGCACCATGTTGCTGTGACGCAGCTCGGAGCTCGGCGCGTCGGGCGCGAGCGCGTCGCCGATGACGCCCTCGTAGCTGTAGTATCCGTTGGTGGCGAGCAGCGGCGGGATGTCGCTGTTACGCATGTGCAGCTCGTCTGACTTCACCACGAAGTCCGACGGCAGGCCGTGGCGTACCTGGTACATGCGCGAGAGCATGGTGCGCAGCCAGGTGTTGCCGCTCTTCGGGTGGCCGATGATGATGAGCTTCGCGCGCAGCGCCCTCGCCATCTCGAGCCGTCCGAGCAGGTGCTGGCGCGACGCCACTCGCAGCGGCTTGGGGAGCACGGCCGTCGGGCCCAGGATGCTCCACCGCTTCATCCGGTCGCTTACTTGAACCATGTCGTGCCGTCTTCCCCAGGAGCGACACCCGTTCCCGACGCCTCGGCGCCAGGCCCGTAAATGCCGGAGAATACGGCCAAATGATGGTACGGATCGAGCAGAATTCCAAACGCGCTTGGGCGTCCGCAAGCCGGTTGTCGCAGCACCCGCCGCTGCTACAGTGAGCGGGCCGACGAGAAATGGGGACAGTCCCCTTTTTCCGGAAGATAGGGGACTGTCCCCATTTCTCGTGGTGTGGATTCCGTGAGCGACTCGTCCAAGCCCATCCGTGACGCCTCGACCGTGTTGCCGCTGCGCAACGGCTCGTCGGGTCTCGAGGTGTTCATGGTCAAGCGCAACTCGCGCATGGGGTTCCTCGGCGGCGCGCACGTGTTCCCGGGCGGTGCCGTCGACGAGGCCGACCGTCAGTCGAGCCTCGACGCCCTGCTGAGCGGTTTCGATGCACCCGGTGCCGCCGGGCTTCTCCGGGCCGGCACCGAGGAGCGCGCGCGTGGCTTCTACGTGGCCGCCATTCGTGAGCTGTTCGAGGAGGCCGGAATCCTGCTGGCCCGCGACCATGACGACGCGTGGACGGTGGGCGGTGACGATCCCGTCTCGCGGGACCGGTTCGCCGAGCACCGGCGGGCGGTGACCGCGGGGGAACATCCGTTCGCCACCGTCGTCGAGGCCGAGGGCCTTCGTCTGGCATGCGATTCGCTTTGCTACTTCGCACACTGGATCACGCCCAAGGTGGAGGTGAAGCGCTTCGACACGCGCTTCTTCCTGGCCCGCATGCCCGACGGTCAGGACGCCGATCACGATCGCGGCGAGTCGATCGAGGGCGCGTGGCTCACCCCGGCCGAAGCGCTGGCGCGATACGCCAGGCGTGAGATCGAGATGGTGCCGCCCACGATCTGCTCGCTCGACCGCCTGCAGCTCGACGAGACCGTCGACGACGCGCTGGCGGCTGCGCGAGCCCTCGAGGTGGTCGAGATCCGGCCCAAGATCGCGATCGAGGGGGAGAACGTCACCCTGCTCTACCCGGGCGACGACGACTACGAAACGGGCGTGGCGCGCACCGTCGAAGACCCCGGCCGCATGCTCGACCGGCTGGTGCTGCGCGAGGGGATCTGGGTCAGGCCCTAGCCCGGGCGAGCGCTCCGGCCGCCTCGCGGGGCCGCCACATTCCGCCAAACGGGCCCGATCGATCTGGTACCATGATCTAGAGCTGTCCACGGCCTGTGCGGGCCGGTGGGCGCAATATCACGATGCGGATCCGCTGGTCTTCACTCGAACCCGTTTGCTTCGACATCGTCAAGGTCGCTGGACGCGGTCTGTCGTGCTGGCTCGAGAACACGAGCGGACAGGTCGTCGCCGGCTCACGCAGTGCCGCCGGCGCGCCGGCACGCTGTGCGATCACGGTCGCCGACCAGGAGGTCGCCACGGCCTGCGTGGTCGATTCCGACGGCGAGCGCTGGGCCGAGCTGCTGGCCTCGAGCGCCGCACGCGAGATCGAGCATCAGTCCACTGTGGCCAACATGGCAGACGCCACGGCGCGCCTGTGGAAGCACACCAACGCGCTCATGCGCATGGCCGCATGCGTGCAGGTCGCCGATGAGCCTGCGGGCACCGTGAACAGCGTTCTCGGGATCCTGCACCGGGCGACGCGCCTGCTCGCCGGCACCGCTCTCATCCGCCTGCCCGACTCCGAGATCTACACGTCGTTCCGCGCCGATGGCGTCGACACCGTCGAGCCGCTCGTGCTGGCGCCGCTGTACAGCCTGAGCGACGAGGTTCGCGTGATCGGCGAGAACGAGAAGGTCGAGGGGCTACGCGAGGCCTGCGCGCAGATCATCGGCAACGACCAGCCGGTCGCGCTGGTCCGGCTCGCCACCGAGCACGAGCAGTTCGGCTACCTGCTCGCTCCCGTCGAGGACGTCGAGACCATCACGTCGGAAGACCTCAAGATGTTCGCCGCCGCCGCGCAGATCATCAGCGTTGCGGTCGAGAACGGCTGCACGCTGATCAAGGAGCGTGAGGCCACCCGGCTGCACGTCGAGAACGAGCTGCTGTGCGAGCAGACGCGCGACATGGAAGAGATGGTCCACATCGTCGCCCACGACCTGCGCTCGCCCATGACGGCGCTGTACGGGTTCCTGCACGTGGCGCTCGACGAGCTCAAGGACCTGCACGGTCGTCTCGACCAGGAAGGATTCGTCGCCATCGGCCCGTACGCCGACAGCTGCGCCGAGCCGCTGCGAGACGGCATTCGGAGCGTCGAGAAGCTCAACCGGATGGTGCAGCGGCTGCTCGAGTTCTCACGCGCGGCCCGCCAGGCATTCTCGTTCGAGCGGGTCGAGATCGACAAGCTCGTGTCGGGCGTGGCCAGATCGCTTGGTTATCAGCTGAACAAGAACGGCATCAAGGTGGAGATCGGCGAGATGCCGTGCATCACCGGCGACCGCGTGCAGCTCGAGGCGGTGTTCGGCAACCTGGTCGACAACGCCATCAAGTACATGGGCAACGGCGAGAACCGATCGATCTCGATCGGCTGCGAGTCCGGCCCCGAGCCGGTCTACTTCGTGCGCGACACCGGCGTCGGCATGACGTCCGACGAGGTGGCGAAGGCGTTCCTGCCGTTCCAGCGCTTCCACAGCGATGCGGCGCCGGGCGACGGTATCGGCCTGCCGCACGTACGAAAGATCATCGACCGCCACGGCGGACGCATCTGGTGCGAGTCGAAGAAGGGCCAGGGCTCGTGCTTCTTCTTCACGCTCGGCAAGCCGACCCCGCAAGGACGCATCGCCGAGGCGCTTCACCTGCACGAGCGCCAGTCGGCGCAGCCGACGCCGGTCGAGCAGATCGCGCCGCCCCTCGACCCGTCGCGACCCGATGAGCCGGCCGACGAGCCGATCACGGCCGACCCCGCCCAGCCTCTCTAGCAGGCTACGCCATCAGATCGATGCGCTGCTCGGCCGGGAGGTCGGCAGGCGCCGCCTCTCCCAGCTCCGCGCGCTTGAGGATCCGCCAGATTTCCGGACCCAGGACGTCGACGCCCGTCGACACGTACTGCTCGCCGCCGAAGCTTCGCACGCTCGCCGTCTGACGAGACAGGATCCACCGGTCCTGGGCGAGTATGCGCCGTGCCACCGGCTCGAACAGCGCGCGCAGCAGCAGGCGCGGTACGGGCAGGCGGTAGGTCACGACCGTCGAGAAGCGCGTCATGAAGTCCGACTCCGGCGTGAGCGCGGAGGTGGCGATGAAGTGATTGTCGCCGAGCCGGTACTCGACCTGCGAGATCGACGGCAGGATGAACCGGTCGTGGTGCTCGAGCGTGGCGTCGGTGTCGCTGCCCATGCCGAGGATGCGCGCCGCGAGCCCACGCGGCGGCGGCTCGCCGACGTACTGCGCCTCGACGCCGAGGGCCGAATGGCGCACCACGGCCGTGATTCGGTTGGGCGTTCCGCCGCGAAACAGCCCGCGGTGCAGAAAGGCCGTGTGGGGCACGTCCAGCATGTTCTCGAGCGTCGCGTGCAGCGTGGCGTCGACACGGTAGTCGATGCGGAACTGGCCGTAGCCGGGATCCTCGAGGTGGGCGAAGTGATAGGGCTCCGAGTCGGGTGTCTCGTCGGCTGCGGCGAACACCCACACGAAACCGTTCTGCTCGCGCGTGGCGAACGACGGAACGCGGCGGCCGTGCGACTGCTGCGGCCCGGCAAGCGCCGGCACCAGCTCACAGCGGCCCTCGGCGCAGAATTCCCAGCCATGGTAGCGGCAGGCGAGCCGCTCGCCGGCGACGCGGCCGAGGGACAGCGGCGCGTTGCGGTGCGCGCACCGGTCGAGCAGTGCGGCGGCGGTGCCGTTACGTGTGCGAAACACGACGAGCGGCGTGTCGAGGATCGTCGTCGCGAGAGGCTTGCGTCGCAGTGCGGAGGAGCGACACGCGATGTACCACGCCCTCGGCAGTCGCGCGATCCAGTAGCGGCCGCTGGTGTCGTGGCCGGTGGCGGCCGCAGCGCTCGGTTGCGTGCCGGACATCGCGAGCGAGTTTCGCACCGGCACCTCACTGTGGGAAGCATGCGTCGGCGCCTGCCACCGCGGCGCGTGGCCGCGACACCGTCTGGACTCCGGAGCCGAAACCCGGTCAAATGCCGCAACCGAGGGGCTCCCACGAGCGAGAGGACGATGACCGAGGACACGCAGAGTCAGGTTCCGCAGACGATCGAGGGCTGGTACGTTCTGCACGACGTCTACAGCATCGACTGGTCGCGCTGGCGCGCGACCGCGGCGGCCGAGCGCGACGCCGCCGCACTCGAGGCACGCGACTGGCTGGCCTCGGCTGCAGCGTGCGAGAAGGGCGACAGTGCGCTGTACAGCGTGCTCACGCAGAAGGGCGACGTTCTGTTCGTCCACTATCGCGAGACGCCCGAAGCGCTCAACGAGGCCGAGCTCGCGCTTCGCCAGACGCGCCTGTTCGAGTTCCTGCGCCCGTCCTACTCGTACTTCTCGGTGATCGAGGTCAGCCTCTACGAGGTCATGGCGATCGCCATGAAGCGGGTCGCGCAGCGCGGAATCGAGCGCGGCTCCGACGAGTTCAAGGCCGCGTACGAGCAGGAGCTGGCGCGCCAGAAAGAGCACATGAACGAGCGGCTGTACCGCGACGTGCCCTCACACCGCTACGTGTGCTTCTATCCGATGAACAAGCGGCGCGGCGAGCACGTGAACTGGTATGCGCTGTCGCTCGACGAGCGGCGCGCGATGATGCGTAGCCACGGAACCATCGGCCACAAGTACCACGAGATCGTCACCCAGGTGATCAGCGGCTCGGTTGGCCTGGACGACTGGGAGTGGGGCGTCAGCCTTCACGCCGACGACGCGCTCGTGTTCAAGAAGCTCATCTACGAGATGCGATTCGATCCGGCCAGCTCCCTGTACGCCGAGTTCGGCCCTTTCTACGTGGGTGTGCGCCGCACGATCGAGCAGCTGCCCACGCTTCTCGACGGTCGGCTCTGAACGGCTGCGCCCGGGAGGTCGAGACATGACCAGCCAGCTCACGTCCGCGAAGTTCGCTGTCGGACAGATCATCCACCACCGGCTCTTCGACTATCGCGGCGTCGTCATCGACGCCGACGCCAGCTTCCAGGGCACCGAGGAGTGGTACCAGCAGGTGGCCAGGTCACGGCCGCCCAGGGACAGGCCCTGGTACCATGTGCTTGTCGACGGCGGCGACCAGCAGACCTACGTCGCCGAGCGCAATCTCGAGCCCGACAGCACGGGCCGGCCGATCGACCATCCCGACATCTCCATGATGTTCGACGAGCTGCGCGACGGCATGTACGTCAGGACCAAGCCGGTCAACTGATGAAGCACCGGCCTTCCCTCGCCTGTGTGTACGCTGCCGCGCTGCTGGCACTGTTCGCTGTCGTCGGATGCTCGGGGCCGACCGAGGACTCGCACATCGACCCGAAGCCCGGGCGCGGCGGCGGTGCCGGCGAGCCGGGCGACCGTGCGGGCGGTTCGGTGCCGTCGGGCCCGCTCGGCTCGGTGTCGGGCCGCGTGACGTTTTCGGGGACTGTCCCGCCGGCGCGCACGATCCGGATGACGGCCGATCCGTTCTGTGCCGGACAGCACGAGGGGGGTGCGAAGCAGTCGCCGGTACGAGCGGGCACCGACGGTGGGCTGGCCGAGGTGGTGGTTCACGTGAAGTCGGGGCTGGGTGGGTCGCCGTTCGCGGTGCTCGAGACGCCTGTCGTGCTCGACCAGCGGCACTGTCTGTACAGTCCGCGCGTGCTGGCCGTTCAGGCGGGCCAGCCGCTAGAGATTCGCAACAGCGACAACACGTTACACAACGTACACGCCGTCCCCGAGCGAGCGCGGGGGTTCAACATCGGCATGCCCGGCGCGGGCCGCAGCGCGGTTCGCAAGTTCAACGAGCCCGAGGTGTTCGTGCGCATCAAGTGCGACGTCCATCCGTGGATGGCGGCGCACGTCGCCGTGGTCGATCATCCGTACTTTGCCGTGACAGGCGATGATGGACGGTTCGAGCTCGAGGGGCTGCCGACCGGCGAGTACACGGTCGAGGCCGTGCATCCGAGCCTGGGCGCGAGCAGCGAGACGGTCACCGTGAGCGGCGACGCCGATTCGGAGATCGCGTTCGCGTTTTCGCGCTAGGCTTGCGGCCTAGACTTCACGCGGAGATGTGGTTAGGTACGGGGTCGACGCGCCGCTCGTGGTCGCATAGCTCAGCTGGTTAGAGCGCCTGCCTCACATGCAGGAGGTCCGTGGTTCGAGTCCACGTGCGACCACCATTTCTCCACCTGTGGTTCTGAGACGTGAGGTAACGAACTCCGCTCGCCAGCTCGCGGAGTTCGCGCCGTAGAAAAGACGGCATAAAAAAACCCGGCACCCACCTTGCGATGGGTACCGGGTTTTCACGTTGGTCGGGACGGCTGCTGAGGAACTGAGAGCCGCTCGACCGAGGCAACCGCATTACGACACGCGGCTGACTCGAGTCGTGCTGTTCTGGCTCAGCCTCCGGTCTGGACGTTGCAGACGGCCGTGCAAGCGGCCTCGAGGATGTCCTTGCAGTCCTTCTTCACCTGCTTGACATCGTCCTTGAGGGTCTTGTCGCAGTCCTTCCTGTCGTCCTTCGCGTTGTTCTTGCAAGTCTTCTCGGCGTCCTTGTCGCCGATCGTCTTGCAGAACTCCTGCTGGATCTTGTCGCCCGCCTTCGTAATGCCCTTGATGCAGTCCTCACGGGCCTCGTTGGTGTCCTCGCAAGCCTTGCGGAACTCCTTGCAGACGTTCTTGCACTGCTTGTTCTCGAGAGGGCTGAAGTCCTCGGCGTTGACCAGAGCGGTGATGTCGGTGACGACGTCGTTCGGGTCGAGGCAGAGGCCGTCGGTCACGGCGTCGTAGTTACCGCCGGTCAGGAACGCGCCTGCCGTCGGCGCGTACAGAAGAATGGCAAGCGCCACGGGAAGTGCGGCGACGATGCGGATAGGTCCAAAGCTCGTCTTCATTATCTCAGCTCCTTAATGTATGGATGTTTGTTCTACACCGGGACCGCCGTCGCGTGTTGCGTCGGTAGCTCCTATGGAAGCACGTCCCCCTCGTGTGGGTACGCAGTCTTCCATACCAAGGTTCAGGAATCAAACTTTATCCCGGTGCGATCCGTTCGTATACGGTGCAGCATTGTACGCATCAAGAGCCGCTCGCACAGGGCTTCGCCCGTGGCGTGGCTCCGGGGCACTCTCGGTGCCCGGACGACACTGAACATCAAACTGGGTCAAGGGTAAAGCTGCGGTTCTGAACAGGTGGACAGTGCCACCAGGGGCGGGGAGGTCAGTCGCCGAGGAACGCGATCTGGACGCCGCCGAGCTGCATCGGCAGGCCGGTGATGCGGCCGCCGCGAAGGGCGGGGTGCGGCTCTCGCACCGGCACGCGGGCGCGGCGGAGATGATCGGTGGTGGCGTCGAGGTCGTCGCTGCGAAAGGCCACGCCCTGCACGTGGCCGCTGAGCGGACCACGCTCGGGCTCGGTCGGACCGACGATCTCGATTGCCGGCAGCTCCGCGGCACCGACGGTCACGAGCGCGTAGCGGTGCCCCGCGATGGTGCGGCGCTCGGCGTTCAGCCCGAAGTTTCTCTCGTACCGATCGGCGGCAGCGTCGGCGTCGCTCACCGCCAGGATGACATGGTCGAGGCCGACGATGCGGTTCGGGTGCGAAGGCAGCGACGGCTCTTCGACGTACTCGAGCACGGTGGCCGCGCCCGGATTGAGGTCGGGTGCGAGCACTGCCGGCCCCTGCCGGTCGTCAGCTCCCGGCCGGCAGCCGGATCGTGCCCGGATCAGCTCCCAGGACTCGTCGACGCTGGTGCACCCCCAGCTCCACCCGAGCAGGCCGGCGCCGAGCACCAGCCGGTCGGCCAGCAATGTGGCCAGCGTCGTGGAGGCGCGACCGGCCGCAGGCGCCAGGAAGCGCAGGCCGCCACCGCTCAGGCCGATGTCGAATGCGCGGCAGCCGAGGTAGGTGGTCTGCGGTGACACGTCGAAGCCGAGGCGCGTCCACGCCTTGCTCGCCGGTCCCGGCGACGCGACGGCCGCAAGCATGCGCGCGACACGCGCGACGCACGGCCGATCGGCGTTCGCACCGCGGCGATCGCCGGCAGAGCGTATCGAGGTGACTGTGGATTCCTTGCCCATGGTCCCGGTCCCCGAATGTGGGGCCTTCGGTAACAGTGTTGGCATCATTGCGACTATCAACAATACTACTGAGCGCGTCGCGTCATGCATCTCACCCCTTACTGCTCGACGCTTCGCATACCCGGCATGGTCGCGCACAACGAACGACATGGCGTGAGCGCCGGCGGATGTCCCACCACGAGATAGCTGCCGGCCTGCAGGCGTTTCTACGCCGACGGTGCGGTGACCCGGCTGCCGCGATCGACGCCGTTGTCGCGCTTGCCGGCGGCGCGTCGCGCGAGATCTACGGCTTCGATCTGCGCGCTTCGGGACGGCCCGTGCAAAGGCTCGTGCTGCGCATGGATCCGGCGCCGGGTCGGCTCGAGAGCGACCGCGCGACCGAGTTCGCATTGCTAGGGGCCGCCGCCGCCGCCGCCGTGTCGGTTCCCGCCGTGCACTGGCTGGGAAGCCCCGACGACGAGCTCGGTGCCAGCTTCATCGTCATGGACCGCGTCGATGGCCAGGCCATCGCCAGGCCGTTGCTGCGCGACACGGCGTTCGCGCGCACGCGCGAGGCGTTGCCGGCGGCCATCGCCCGCGAGCTTGCTCGCATTCACGCGATCGACCTCGATGCGCCGGGGCTCGAGTCGCTTCGCAGCGATGCGCAGAACCACACGCGTGATCCGGCTGGGGCGGAGCTGGAGCGCTACCGGGAGCTCCAGCGGGTGGCAGCCGATGGCCACCCGCAGCCGGTTCTCGTGCTGGTGGCCAGGTGGCTCGCGCAGCATGCGCCACCAGTCGAGCAGTCGACGCTCGTGCACGGCGACTTCCGCGTGGGAAACCTCATGTACGACGAACGCGGCCTCACCGGCGTGCTCGACTGGGAGCTGGCGCACATCGGCGACCCTCTCGAGGACATCGGCTGGCTCAGTGTGCGGGCGTGGCGCTACGGCGCCGAGGGGCGAGCGGTCGGAGGGCTGTGCTCGCGCGAGCACTTCTGGGAGCTGTACGAGCGCGAATCGGGGCGTGCGGTCGACCCCGCGAGCGCGCGCTACTGGGAGGTGTTCGGCAACTGGAAGTGGGCGGTGATCTGCATGGTGCAGGCGGCCAGCCACCGCGCCGGCCGCTACCCGAACGTCGAGCTGGCGAGCCTCGGCCGCCGCGTCGCCGAGGTGGAGTGGGAGCTTCTCGCCCTGCTAGATCGTGAGCACGGCGGGGTCGCGCGCCGGGTAGGACCGGCCGCGCGTGGAAACGCGCCGGGAAGGAGGATCGACATGCAGGACAGGCCCATCGCATCCGAGCTGCTCGAAGCCGTCGCGGCGTTCATCGCCGAGGAGGCCGTGCCCGCGCTCGAGGGCGCGTCGCGCTTCCACGGGCTTGTCGCGGCCAACGTCGCGCGCATCGTGGCCCGCGAGAAGCAGCTCTCCCCCGCGCTGCTGAGCGAGGAGTGCGAGCGACTCCGGGAGTTGCTCGGCAGCGGCGCCGAGGCGAGCGACGAGACCGGCGACTACGAGCTCGCGCTGCGGCTCAACCTGGAGCTGTGCAGGCGAATCGAATCGGGCGAGGCCGACGAGGAGCCGTGGCGATCGCGCGTGCTGTCGTGCCTGGAGAAGAGCGTGGCCGCCAGGCTGGCGGTCGACAACCCGAAGGTGCTCGACCGCTAGCCCGGCTGCGTGTGTGCTGCCGGTGTGGCGCCGCGGCGGCGCCGGGTCAGCCGAGCTTGCGGGCCAGGTCGGTGTTCTCCCACGGGAACAGGCCGCCGGCCGTGTCGCGTCCGAAGTGTCCGTACGCCGAGGTGGGTCGGTAGATCGGCCGCTTCAGGTCGAGGTGCTCGATGATCGACGCGGGGCGCAGGTCGACGGCCTCGCGCAGGCGTTCGGCCAGGGTGGTGTCGGGAGCCTTGCCGGTACCGAACGTGTCGACGTGCACCGACACCGGCTGCGCCACGCCGATGGCGTAGGCGAGCTGAACCTCGCACTGATCGGCCAGCCCTGCTTTGACGACGTTCTTGGCCAGATAGCGGGCCATGTACGCAGCCGAGCGATCGACCTTCGACGGGTCCTTGCCCGAGAACGCGCCGCCGCCGTGGCGGCTCCATCCACCGTAGGTGTCGACGATGATCTTGCGACCGGTCAGCCCGCAGTCGCCCTGCGGTCCGCCGATCACGAACCGGCCGGTGGGGTTGACGTGGAACACGGTGTCGGCGTCGATCAGCCCGTCGGGTACGACCGGCAGCACGGCGTGCTTCTTCACGTCTTCGGTGATCGTGGCGTCGTCGACGTCTTCGCTGTGCTGGGTCGAGACGACGACGGTGGTGATTCTCGCCGGCTCGCCGTCGCGGTACTCGACGCTCACCTGCGACTTCGAATCGGGACGCAGATAGCCGAAGTCTCCGCCCTTTCGCAGCTCGGCGAGGCGGTGCACCATGCGGTGCGACAGCGCGATCGGAAGCGGCATGAGCTCGGGCGTCTGGTTGCACGCGTAGCCGAACATCAGGCCCTGGTCGCCCGCGCCCTGCTCCTCGTGCAGCCCCGATCCCACCGTCACACCCTGCGAGATGTCGGCCGACTGGGCGTCGAGTCGCACGTCGACGGCGCAGGTGTCTGCGTCGAAACCGCCGGTGCCCACGTAGCCGACGTCGCGGATCACGTCGCGAACGACGCTCGGATAGTCGACCTTCCCCTGGCTCGTGATCTCGCCGGCGACGATCACGTAGTCGGTCGTGACCAGCGTCTCGGCCGCCACGCGGCTGTCGGGGTCGAGCGCCAGATGGGCGTCGAGGACGCCGTCGGATATCTGATCGCAGAGCTTGTCGGGGTGACCCTCGGAAACGGATTCGGATGTAAAGATGAAGCTATCGGAAGGCATGACTGAGGAGAATTATGTTGCTCGCGCCGGGTCGTCAAGCCGGCGTGCGCTGCTACTCGGCGAAATTGCGGCCGATGAGAGCTCCCAGCGCCGCGACCGTGGCCTCGGCGTCGTCTCCGTGGGCGGTCACCGACAAGGTCGTGCCGCACGTGGCCGACAGGGTCATGAGCTCGAGCACGCTGCGAGCATCGGCTGTGGTCTTGCCGTTGGAGATGGTCACCTGGCTCTCGAACTCGCCGAGAGTACGGATGATCATCGCCGCGGCCCGGAAGTGCAGGCCGAGCTCGTTCGTCACCGTGAACTGATCGTGCGCTTTCTTGCTCGTTGCCATGGATACGCGGGTCGCGCGCCTAGCGCGCGTCACGCACGGCGCTTCACGTCGCGGTGGCGCACGATCACCGAGAAGCCGGCCTTGCCGAGCGACGCCGACAGAACCTCGGCGAGCGCCACCGAGCGGTGCTGGCCTCCCGTGCATCCGATGCCGACGGTGAGGTAGCTGCGTCCCTCCGACACATAGTGCGGAAGAAGGAAACGTAGCAGCTGCTCGACCTGCTCGAGAAACTTGCCGGTCTCCTCGCGCTCGAGAACGTACTTCGCCACCGGCTCGTCCAGGCCGGTGAGCGGTCGCAACGCGTCGTCGAAGTAGGGGTTGGGCAGGAAGCGAACGTCGAGCACCATGTCGGCGTCGCTCGCGATTCCGTACTTGAATCCGAAGCTCTTCACGGTGATCGCCGGCCCGGCCGAGGTGGCCTGGCCCGACACCACCTCGCGTACGCGACGCTTGAGCTCGTGGACGGTCAGGCTCGAGGTGTCGATCACGAGCGAGGTTCTGTCCTTCAGAGTCGCCATCGCCTCGCGCTCGGCGGCGATGGCCTCGGGAAGCGAGCGGCCGTGTCCGAGCGGGTGTGCGCGGCGGGTTTCCGAGAATCGACGGAGCAGCACGTCGTCGGTCGCGTCGAGATAGACCACGAACACGTTGTGGCCGTCGGTCTCGATCTCACGCCGCACGCCCGGCCACTGATCCACGTACGACACGTCACGCAGATCGAGGCCCAGCCCCACCTTGTCCATGTCGCCGCCGGTGCCTGCCGCGCACAGCGCGACGAAGCGCGAGACGAGCGCGGTGGGCAGGTTGTCGATGCAGTAGTAGCCCTCGTCTTCCAGCGCGTTGATCGCGGTGGATTTCCCCGAGCCGGACATGCCCGTGACGACGACGATGTCGACCTTGCCGGCGGGCTTCGCGCGTGTGCTCACTGATCGCTAGCTGGTGCCTCCGCGGCGCGAGCTTCCTCCTCCTCCTCGATCACGCTCAGCACTGCGTCGGCACTGTCGGCTTCCATCAACCGCTGGCGCAGATCGGCATTCTTCAGCAGCACGGCGAGGTGGGCCAGCCATCGCAGGTGCAGCGACGGGTGACTTTCGGGGGAAATGAGCAGGAAGAACAGGTGGGTGGGCTTGCCGTCGACCGAGTCGAAGTTCAGGCCCGGGAGAGAACGACCGAACGTGCAGATGACCTCTTCGCCGAGGATCATCTTGCCGTGGGGAATGGCGATGCCGTCGGCGATGGCCGTGGTGCTCGTTTCCTCGCGCTTCAGGAGCACCTCGACGAGGCGGTTGCCGTCGATCGACTTGTGCGTGTCGATGACGGTGCCGGCGAGCAGTGTGAGGATGTCGCGCTTGGTGTCACCCTGGACGTCGAGCACGATACGATGCGGATCAAGTATATCTCGGATTCGCACGGCGACTCCTCACACGTTGGGCGTGATCAAGCCGTAGTTACCGTCACGGCGCTTGTAGATCACGCTTACCTGTTCCGTCGCCGAGTTCAGGAAGACCAGAAACTCGGCGTGCTTGAGATCGAGCTGCAGGATCGCGTCTTCGACCGACAGCGGCTTGGCAGGGAAGTTGTCGGTTTCGACCACGGTGGGCGCCCCGGGGCCGCCCTCGTCATCGGCCTCGATGATATCGACGGGCAGCGTCCGTGGCTCGCCGGCGCTCGGCTGGCGACCCTTGTGGTGGTTGATGCGGTCCTTGTGCTTGCGCAGCTGCGCCTCGACCTTGTCCATCGCCAGGTCGATCGACGAGTACAGATCGCCGGTCGACTCGTGGGCCGAGATGTCGAAGTGGGCAGCGTGGATGTTGATCTCGGCGTCGTGGCGGCGCTTGACGACCGAGAGGATGATGTGGGCTTCGAGCGGCTGACGCAGATACTTGCTGCTGACCCGATCGACCTTCTCGGCAGCGTAGTCTCGTATGGCGTCTGTCGGCTCGACGTGACGGAACGTGACGGATATTTGCAACGCGAAGCAACTCCTCGGTGATGGAGTGTGTCGCTTCTCAGGTGCCCGTCAAGTAACGCTTTCTCTTCGACGATGGCAGAATTCCGAGAAGCTCTCGGTATTTCGCCACGGTTCGCCGTGCGATGTCAATGCTCTCTCGGCTCAGCGCGTCGGCGATGTACTGGTCGCTGAACGGCTTGCGGGGATCCTCGTCGCCGATGATCTGCTTGATCTTCTGCTTCACGCTCTCCGAGGACCGGTCGGTGCCGTCCGACCCCTTGATGCTGCTCGTGAAGAAGTACTTCAGCTCGAAGATGCCCTGGGCGGTGTGAACGTACTTGTTGGCCGTGGCGCGGCTGACGGTCGACTCGTGCATGCCGATGTCGTTGGCCACGTCCTTCAGGACCATCGGCTTGAGGTGCTGGACTCCCGACAGGAGGAATTTCGACTGGAAGCGGATGATGCTCTCGGTGACCTTGCGAAGCGTGCGCTGGCGCTGCTCGATCGAGCGAATCAGCCATACGGCCGAGCGCATCTTGTCCTGGATGTAGCCCTTGGCCTCGCCGCCCTTCTCGGGCGTCTTCATCATCTGGCGGTAGTAGGGGCTGACACGCAGATTCGGCAGGCCCTCGTCGTTGAGCGTTACCTGGAACTCGTTGCCGACGCGGTGGATGTAGACGTCGGGAACCACGTAGCGTGTGTCGCCGGTGTCGAAATTACGGCCCGGCTTGGGCTCCAGGCTCTGGATGATGCCGTGGCATTCCACGACCTCGTCGATGCTGGTTCCGAGCGCGCGCGCGAGCTTGTCGTAGCGCCGCGACTCGAGGTCGCTCAGGTTCTGATCGACGATCTGCACGACGTAGTCGTCGGGCTCGTATCCGATCAGGCGCAGCTGCACCATCAGACACTCGCGCAGGTCGATCGAGGCCACTCCCGGCGGCTCGAACTCCTGGATGATCTCTCTCGCGTCGTTCACGGTTTCCACCGTGCTGTCGGCCATGAAGGCGATCTCTTCGACGCTGCTCGCGAGATAGCCCTTCTCGTCGATGTTCTGGAGGACGAACGTCCCTACGCGGCGCTCTTCCTCGCTCATCAACACCAGGCTGAGCTGGTCGAGCATCGTGCTGACGAGATCGTCGTTACGCTCGGCCGTGTTCTCGATGAAGCTGGCCTTGTTGTCGTCGCGGTCCGAGCCGGTGCCGATCGAGCCGTGGAAGTCGCTCTGGTAGCGGTCGACGTACTCTTCCCAGTCGACTTCTTTGATGTCGTTGGCGTCGCCCTCGGTCTCGCTGGTCTTCGCTTCGACCGTCTCGGTTTCCGATTTCTCCGGGTCGCCGGTGCGCTGCTCGACCGTCTGCGACTCTTCGGTGGTGCCCTCGTTCTCCTCGAGCGTGGGGTTCTGGCACAGCTCGTCGCCGACCATCGTTTCGAGCTCGGCGCGCGACACCTGAAGAATCTTGATCGCCTGGCGTAGCTGCGGGGTCATCCGCAGCTGCAGGGTCTGTTTCAGGTTTAGTCGCTGCTCGAGTGCCATCGGTCAGTTCCGGGCTTACAGGCTGAATCGTTCTCCGAGGTAGATCTCGCGAGCCTTCTTGCTCGCCGCGATCTCTTCGGGCGGGCCTTCCTCGAGAACGCAGCCGGCATTCACGATGTATGCCCGGTCGCAGATCCCCAGGGTTTCCCGCACGTTGTGGTCAGTAATCAGGATACCAATTCCCCTTGCCTTAAGCTGCGAAATTATCGACTGGATGTCCAGTACAGCGATAGGATCGACGCCGGCAAAAGGCTCGTCAAGCAGGATGAATCGCGGATCGACAACGAGCGCGCGGGCGATCTCGACACGGCGTCGCTCGCCGCCCGACAGCGCCATGCCCAGGCTGGTGCGCAGGTGGGCGATGCCGAGGTCGTCGAGCAGCTCCTCGAGGCGCTGGGCGCACTCGGCGGCCGAGACGTCGAGGGTCTCGAGGATCGCGATCAGGTTTTGCTCGACGGTAAGTCGTCGGAATACGGACGGTTCCTGGGGAAGATAGACGATCCCGCGGCGGGCTCGCTCGAACATCGGCAGCTGGCTCAGGTCGTCGTCGCCGAGCTTGATCATGCCGTCGTCGGGCCGTTCGAAGCCGACGATCATGTGAAAGGTGGTGGTCTTGCCGGCGCCGTTCGGGCCGAGCAGACCGACGACCTCACCCTGGGTGACGCGAAGCGTTAGGCTGTTTACGACACGGCGCTTGCCGTAGACCTTGACCAGGCCTTCGGCGCTCAGTGTCGTCTGGCTCAATCGCCGAGCTCCTCGATATCGAGGGAGCCCGGATCGATCACGGCGCGCACGCGCCCGGTTGGAGCGATGGCGGGGCTGACCGGCTCGCGCCCGCCCGGCGCTGCTACCGGCACGACGCCGCCACCGTCGACGGTCGCACGACCTTCGTCGAGATACACGACCACGCTCTCGCCTTCGAGGCTGCTGCCGTGGGTGCCCAGGCGGGCGTCGCCGGTGAGCGTGATGGTCGCGGCGCCGGGGTCGTAGACGGCGAGCTGGCCGGTCGCGGTACGCTCGTCGTGGACGACCTTCACGTTGCCCGAGGCCCGCACGGTGCGCAGCGCGCCCGAGCGGCGCGGCTCGAACGCTATGCGCAGATCGTCGGACGTTAGCTGAACGCCGTTCTGCGCGACGCGCACGTCGCCGAGGTATGCCAGCTCACCGCGTTCGTAGTCGAAGACCATCTTGTTCGAGCGAACCCGCAGATCGGTCGGTACCGCGGCCAGTCGAATGGTACGCGTCGCGTCTGCGATGTCAGCGATCACGCCGCCGGCCTGGCGGCTGATCACGATGTCGGCGGCGCCCACCGGAACCACCGCGGCCGCCACGGCCGCGGCCAGAACGGCCAGCACACGAAAACCTCGCTGCCTCAATTCCCCGCCCCCTCGTCCGGCGTGCCCTCGCGCTTCTCCATGATGGGCCTCAGCGTCATGTCGACGGCCGAGTCGACCCGCAGCGTCCTCGACGCCAGATCCAAGGTCATGCCGGTTCCTGCCACCTCGACCTCAGGGGAGCGTATCACCGCCGGGCCATCGGCCACGATCTGGTTACGCGCCCTCTCGTAGGTCAGGCTATCAGCCCGAATCTCAAACTGTACCAGAACGAGCGCCACATCGCCCGTCATCTTCACCGATTCCACGTCGTTGCCGCTCAGGGTGAGCAGCCCCCGGTCGCCCGAGATCTGCCCTACACGCTCGCCATCGTTGAAGAATATGAGGCTCGGTTCGAGCACCTGGATGCCCGAGGAGTCGCGGAAATACGACGCCTCGGTGGCCGATACCTCGAGCAGCTTCTTGCCGTCACGGGTGACGACACGGTGAAAATCCCTGATGCGCTGGAGCAGCTCGGGCAGGGCCTTGCCGTCGAGGCGGGAGACGTCGATCAACTCATCGAGGCGCGGGCGATCGCGAGCGCGCAGGAAGACCAGCGGCACGCTGATCACGACCGCTGCGATGAGCAGGGCGCGCAGGGTGGAGCGTTTCACGGAGCTACGGTCAGGCGATCCCGGCCTTGAGCAGATCGTGCAGGTGGACGATGCCCAGGGGTTTGTGAGTTTCGGCATCCACGATGAAAAGCGAGGTGATGGAGTGCTCCTCCATGATCGCCAGCGCCTCCGCCGCCAGCGCCGAGGCTGCGACGGTCTTGGGCCCGGTCGACATCACAGCGGCCGCGGTCAGGTCGACGAACCCGTCCGATCCCATCACGCCGCGGCGTACGTCACCGTCGGTGATCACGCCTACGAGCTTGCCGTCGGGCGCGACGACGGCCGCCACGCCCATCTTGCCCTCGGTCATGACGTCGAGCGTTCGACGCACGGGCAGATCTTGCGCCACGCACGGAACCTCGGAGTCGGCGTGCATGACGTCCGCCACGCGCAGGAGCTTGGCGCCGAGCGCGCCGCCCGGGTGAAGCAGCGCGAAGTCGCGCTCGGAGAACCCGCGCTGCTCGAGCACGGCCACGGCCAGCGCGTCGCCGAGCGCCAGGGTGACGGTGGTGCTGGCCGTCGGCGCCAGTCCCATGGGACAGGCCTCTTGCTCGATGCTGATGTCCAGTACCACGTCGGCGTCGCGCGCAAGCGGCGAGCGGGCGCCGCCGGTGATCGCGATCAGCGGGATGCGCAGCCGCTTCACCGAGGGCAGCAGGCTCAGCAGCTCCTGCGTCGTGCCGCTGTTCGAGATGGCCAGGCACACGTCGCCGCGCGCGAACATCCCGAGGTCGCCGTGCGAGGCCTCGGCCGCGTGCAGGAAGAACGCCGAGGTGCCGGTCGAGGCGAGCGTCGCCGCGATCTTGCGGCAGATCTGTCCCGACTTGCCCATGCCGGTGACCACGACACGTCCCTCGCAGCCCACGATCGCGTCTACGGCCTGCTCGAAGCTGCGGTCGAGACGATCGCCGAGCGCACCGAGCGCGTCGATCTCGATCTGGATGACCCGTCGCGCCGATGCGAGGGACGGACTCGCCGCCTTGCCCTGCGGCCGGTTCCCCGCCGCCGCGCTCGATTTCGACGCCATCTCTACTAGCCCCGTGCCGACGTCGTGTCGGCTGTCTCCCGGCGTGCCTCGTCGATGCGCACCAGGCTCCGTAGCAGGCCGGCGAGGTCGGCCATCCGCAAGGAGTTGGGCCCGTCGCTCAGCGCCTTGTCGGGATCTTCGTGGACTTCCATGAACAGCCCTTCCACGCCCACCGCCACCGCGGCGCGTGCCAGCGGGGCGATGAAGCGACGGTCGCCGGAGGACACGCCCTTGCCGCCGCCGGGAAGCTGCACCGAGTGCGTGGCGTCGAATATCACCGGTGCGCCGAAACCGCGCATCACCTCGAGCCCGCGGAAGTCGTTCACCAGGTTGCCGTAGCCGAACGTCGTGCCGCGCTCGGTGAGCGCGATCTTGTCGCCGCCGGCCTGTCGCGCCTTGGCCAGCACGTGCTCCATGTCCCACGGGGCCAGGAACTGGCCCTTCTTGATGTTCACCGGCTTGCCGCTCGCCGCGCAGGCCACGACGAGATCGGTCTGGCGGCATAGCAGGGCAGGGATCTGCAGCACGTCGACCACCGCGGCCACCGGCCCCACCTCGCCGGTCTCGTGCACGTCGGTGAGAACGGGCAGTCCGCTGCGCTCGCGAACCTCGGCAAGAATTGCGAGGCCCTCGTCCATGCCGATGCCGCGAAACGACGAGTGGGAGGTACGGTTGGCCTTGTCGTACGACGATTTGTAGACGATGCCGACGCCCGATTTCTCGGAGACCTCGGCCAGCAGGTCGCCATGGCGCAGCGCGAGCTCGCGCGATTCGATCACGCACGGACCGGCTATCAGGAACACGCTGCCGCGGCCGACCTCGACCGCGTTCGAGCCTTCTCCGATCGTGAACGGCTTCACTTCACGTCTCCATCACGGCTTGGTCTTCGAGCTCGACACCACGCGCAGGCCGGTGAGCGTGGGCGTGTCGCCGTGTTTCTGCTTGCGTTGCAGCGAGGCCTTGATGAAGCCCTTGAACACGGGATGGCAGTTGAGAGGCTTCGACTTGAACTCGGGATGGAACTGGGAGGCGAGGAACCAGGGGTGGTCGGGGATCTCGACGATCTCCACCAGGTTGCCGTCGGGCGAGGTGCCGCTCAGTACCATGCCCGCGTCCTCGATCTTCTCGCGATAGCTGTTGTTGAACTCGTAGCGATGACGGTGTCGCTCGCTGATGTTCTTCTTGCCGTACACCCGGTGCGCCAGAGTGCCGTCGCGCAGAGCGCACGGGTAGGCGCCGAGGCGCATGGTGCCGCCCTTTTCCTCGAGCTCGCGCTGGTCGAGCATGAGGTCGATCAGGGGGTGGGGCGTGCTCTCGTCTACTTCTTTCGAGTTCGCGCCCTCGAGCCCGCACACGTTGCGCGCGAACTCGATCACGGCCATCTGCATTCCGAAGCAGATGCCGAGGAACGGCACCTTGTTCTCGCGGGCGTGGCGCACCGCTTCGATCTTGCCCTCGGTGCCGCGAGGTCCGAAGCCCATCGGTACGAGAATCCCGTCGGCCGCCAGCACTTCGTCGGGAATACCGGATGTCTCGACCTGCTCGGAGTCGATGTGGACGATGTCGACGTCGCATTCGTTCGCGATGCCGCCGTGGGCAAGCGCTTCGTTCAGCGACTTGTACGAATCGATCAGGTCGACGTACTTACCGACCATTGCGATGCTCACGCGGTGGCGCGGGTTCTCGGCAACGCCCGCGACCTTCTCCCACGCGCCCAGCTTCGGTGATCCGGTCCAGATCTGCAGCTTCTTGGTGATGCGGTCGTGCAGCCCTTCTTCTTCGAGTGCCAGCGGGAGGCGGTAGATCGTGCTCACGTCGCGCGCGGTGATCACCGAACGCTTGTCGACATTGCAGAACAGGCCGACCTTTTCCTTCACCTTGGCGTCGAGCTCGCGGTCGCAGCGCAGCAGCAAGATGTCCGGCTGGATGCCCAGGCCGGTGAGCTCCTTGACGCTGTGCTGGGTCGGCTTCGTCTTGATCTCACCCGCCGTGGCGATGTACGGCACGAGCGTGAGGTGGATGTACAGGACGTTCTCGCTGCCCTCGTTGATGCGCATCTGGCGGATCGCTTCGAGGAACGGCAGGCCCTCGATGTCGCCGACCGTGCCGCCGACCTCGCCGATGAGCACGTCGTAGCCCTCGGCAGCCTTGCGTATGCGACCCTTTATCTCGTCGGTGATGTGCGGGATCACCTGAACCGTGGCGCCCAGGTAGTCGCCGCGCCGTTCCTTGGTAATGACTGAATTGTAGACGCTGCCGGTGGTGATGTTGTTGTCAGCCGTCATCGTCGTGGAGACGAATCGCTCGTAGTGGCCCAGGTCGAGGTCGGCTTCGTAGCCGTCGTCGGTCACGTAGACCTCGCCGTGCTGGAACGGGCTCATCGTGCCGGGGTCGACGTTGATGTACGGGTCCATCTTCACCATCGTCACCCGCAGCCCGGCACTCTCGAGCAGCGCACCGATCGACGCCGACGCCAGGCCCTTGCCGAGCGCCGACGCTACTCCGCCGGTGACGAAGATGAACTTGGTCGGTCTCGCGTCGTTTTCCTGATTCGTCTGTTCCGCCATACCCCTCGTCCCGTTCCCGGGTTCTTCCCGTTACCCGTCCGAACCAGCCACCACCTCGCGCACCATCGCGAGGTCGTCGGCGGTATCCACTTCCATTGGCGGGGCGCCATTGCGCACGACCACGCCGATACTCATCCCGTTCTCCAGCGCGCGCAACTGCTCGAGCTTTTCGGTGCGCTCGAGCGCTGTGGGCTCGAGTTTTGCAAACTCCAGCAAGGTCTGTCGTCGGTACGCATACAGTCCGACGTGGTGAAGGGCGCGATCGAACGCGCCGGGCCGGTCGCGATCGTGCGGAACCGGTGCGCGCGAGAAGTACAGTGCCCGTCCGCGACCGTCGCACACCACCTTCACCGTTGACGGATCCTCCAGCTCACGCGCGTCACGAATCGGCACGGCGACCGTCGCCAGGCCGAGCGACGGATCGTCGCGCAGGGTGGTGACGAGCTCGTCGACCAGCTCGGGGTCGAGCAGCGGCAGGTCGCCCTGGATGTTGACGACGATCTCGCAGTCCAGCTCGCGCGCGACCTCCGCGACGCGGTCGCTGCCGCTCTCGTGGCCGGGGTCGGTCATCACGACCTCGCCGTCGGTGATGACGTCGCGAATGCGCTCGTCGTCGGTGGCCACGATCACGCGCGTCACGGTGGTCGCCAGCCGCGCGCGCTCGAGCACGCGCTCGATCATCGAACGGCCGCCGATATCGGCCAGAGGCTTGCCGGGAACTCGCGAGGAGCCGTAGCGTGCCGGAATCACTGCCACCGCGCGTGCTTCCTGCCTGGCTTCGCCCATAAAAAAACCGCGGCGGGGAAGAACCCGGCCACGGGGCTTCCTTATACAGAGTCCCGGGCCGGGCTGTCAAAGTGGCGCGAGCACAGTCGCGCGACACGATTTTGACGACCCCGGGCCTCGCCGTCACGCCACGGTCACTGCCGGGAGACCGGCATCGCCGCGGAGTCGCGTATTACGCGGGCTTCGGACGGGTGCGATCTGGCACCGAACATGCAGTAACGCCCCGTGCCCCGCTGGTTCGAGAACATGCGCCATGACATGGGCGATGACGCGGCGACCGACCACGCCGACCTGATCGGAGAGGCCAGCCACGCGGCCGGCAACCTGATCCACCGCATGTACTATCTGGCCGGCCTGCTCGAGGACGGCCCGGATCAGGCCGAGGCCGCCGAGGCCTTCGACCAGATCAAGCTCTCGCTTGCCGGCCTGCACCGGCTCGTGAACCGCTCGATGAGCCTGGCCCGCCCGATCGACGCCCGGCCTGTGCCCGTGCCCGCCGCCGACATAGTCGCGAGCATCGCGCTGCGTTTCGGGCGTGACGGCGACCAGCACGCGAAGGCCATCGCCGATCTCGAGCTCGGCGCCTGCGAGGTCACGATCGACCTGATGCAGTTCGATCGAGCGCTCGGCATGCTCGCCGAGGCCAGCGGCCTGCTGGCCTCCGGCGACGAAGACGACTCGCCGACCGCCGCCGTGACCGGCTTCGATCTGCACCTGGACGGTGTCGACGGGCGATCGAATAACGACTGCGGCGGACTCGTCATCCAACTACGGACTGAACGAATACGGACACCGAGGGGTCTTCCGTCCGACGAGGTCAATCGCCAGATCAGTCTGGCGCTCGCAGCGAGAGTTCTCGCGCTCTTCGAGTGGCGCATCGAGCTCGACGAGCACGCAAGCTCGAGCTGCTTGAGCATATTTGTACCGCTATCTCGCGTACCTACGTCGCTCCCGACGCAGCGCGGCGACGCGTCCTTATAGCTCCATAAACTTGACAGCGCCCCACCCGGCTGGGTACTCTGGCTGAACCGCTTGGTAGCCTAAACCACTTTGTTGGTGAGCGGAGGATGTTGTGGAGGCGGCCCTGGCTTCGGCCGGGGGGCGCCGTGAAGGAGAAGGGGTTATATGGCTTATCCGACACTCTTGCGTCGCGTTTCTGCGTACGTACTGGCTCTTGCACTTGTTTTTGCCACGCTGCCGCCGCTTGGCACGGCCGATCCGATATTCGGCACGATCCAGGTCAGCGGGCCGGCGTGGGTCGCATCTGACGAGACCGACTGGTCACGGCTGTCCTCTACGAGGCCGCTCGTTTCCGGCGACCGGCTGAAGACAGGGGCCGACGGCTACTTGCTCGCCGATCTCGGTGACTCGGGCGTGGTGGGTCTGTACGGCGACGCCGAGGTCACGACCACCGACGTGGGTGGCGGCCCGATCATCGACGTTCACAAGGGCAAGGTGGCGTTCCACCTGTCGCCCGACTCGAACCTCCAGCTGCAGGCCGACGGTGCGGGCATCGTCTCGCAAACGGCAGCGGCGGACGGTTACGTCGAGTACGGCAACGACGGTATTCCGGTCGTGGTGGTGGAAGAAGGCGCGCTCATGGTGCAGGTCGCGGGTACCGACCGCGAGCTGAATCGTGGCGAGCGCATGGTTCTCAAGTCCGACGCGGAGGCGGAGCCGATGCAGCTCGCCGCCTACGACGACGACGATGACGACCGCAAGGCCGCTGGTGCGGTCACGACGGGTGGCGGCTCCTCCTCCATGCTCGGCCTGAGCGCGGCAGGATGGACGGCCATCGGCATCGTGGCAGTAGCAGCAGGCGGCGCCGTCGCGTTGACCCAGATCAGCGACGACGACGACGGTCCGGGCAGCTGATCGATAGACTGGGCCGGCACTCGTGGGAGTGCCGGCCCAGGGTCCCTCCAGGGGAGGGACCTGCGGTTGTGGGGTTGATGTGGGGTCACTGCAACTAATCGGGCGCTCTGCCAGAGCGCCCGGACTCATTTCCAGCATCGCACTCTTGGTGCTCGCCGCACTGATGGCGTCATCGTGCGCCCGCTCACCACGCTACAAGGCCTACGGTCCCGACACTCCCGACGAGCACGGATACAACGAGCAGCTCAACGAGAAGCTCGCCGTCATCGCCGCGCAGGACGATGACGATACCGAGTACCGGATCGGTTCCGAAGATCTCCTCGAGATCACTCTCTTCGACATCGAAGATCGTGACGGCGAACCGCGCGTCGTCACCACCCGCGTATCGAATACGGGATTCGTGACGCTGCCCCTGGTGGGCAAGGTCACCGCGGAAGGCTTTACGCCGCTCCAGTTCGAGGAGCACATTCGCGCCAAGTACACGCGTTTCATCCGCGAGCCGCAGCTCAGCGTCTTCGTCCAGGAGTACCGTAGCTACGAGATCTCCGTGATTGGCTACGTGGAAAACCCGGGCGTCCTGCACCTGCAGGGCCGCCGCACGCTCCTCGAGGCGCTCGCGCTCGCCGGTGGCCTCAACAACGAAGCCGGTCGCACCGTCAGGTTCCGCCGCGAGGTCGGCGACACGGTGATCACCGACTTCATCGATCTCACCAAGCTGGCCCAGGAAGGCGACGTTCGTCTGAACCCCGTTCTGCTGCCCAACGACGTGGTCCACGTGCCGCGTGCGGGCGTGTTCTACGTGGAAGGCCTGGTGAACAACGCCGGCGCCTTCCCGCTGCTTCAGGATACGACCGTCACTCAGGCGATCGCGACGGCCGGCGGACCCGACGTGGAGCTCGCGAGGATGGGCGGGACCACCTTGTTCCGAAAGCGCAAGGACGGCGAGCGCGAGGCGATCCCGGTCGATATCGCCGCCATCCGCAAGGGTACGTCCGATGATTTTCTGGTGCTTGAGGATGACGTGATCGTCGTGCCGCTCTCCCACCCGAAGTACTGGTTCGATCGCGCCTTGGGCCTCGTTCGCCTGGGGATAGGCCTGCGCCCGTAAGCGAAGGGGGACGTTCTTGATGAGCGGTTATCCGACAGGTCCAGGTTACCCGTCCGGCCAGGGAGGAACAGAGCCGCCGTCCAGCCATGGCGGACTGCCTGTCCCGCGCGATGGCGAGCAGCCCGGTTCGAACGTTGCGCAGGCCGACGGAGTGCCACCGGGGCAGTACTACGGGCCGGATCAGGAAACCGAGTTCAATATCTGGGAGTACATCAACGTCGTGCTCAGGCGGCGCTGGACCGTAATAGCCGTCTTCGTCGTCTGTCTGCTTACAGGCCTGATCTTCAGCTTCACCTCGACTCCCATGTACTCGGCGACGACGCTTCTTCAGATTCAACCAGCTGGTCCGAAGGTTACCGACTTCGATGCGGTGCAGGAGTCGGTTTCGCAGGCACAGGCGTACCACGACTTCTTCCAGACCCAGTACGACATACTATCGAGCAGAACCCTCGCCCGTCGGACGATCGATGGGCTGAGCCTGGACGAGAACGCTTTCATCAACGGCGACATGGACCGCGAGTCCTTCCGCGGTCGGATCGTATCGTTCGTTCAGGCGTTGATGCCGAACGATGAAGCGACCGATTCAGAAGCGGCGGCGAGGGAGTTCGAGAAGCGCCTGGTAGACCGCTTTCTCGAGTATGTAACCGTGAAGCCACGGCGTAGATCGTTCCTGGTCGAACTCAGCTTCAGTTCGCCCGATCCGGATCTGTCGCAAGCGGTCGCGGGTCGAATGGCCGATCAGTACATCGATCTGACGCTGGATCAGAGCGTCGGCGCCGCCGTGCAGGCTCGTGACTTCATCCAGAAGCAGCTCACCAAGGTGAAGGGGTCGCTCGAGGAGTCGGAGCAGGAGCTTCAGCACTTCGCGCGTGGTCATGACATTCACGCGCTCGAGCAGGAGGAGCTGGTAATCCACGAGCGATTGGCTGATCTGAATTCACTACTGACAGCGGCGCAAGCGAAACGGATCGGCCTCGAAGCGATGTACGACCACGCGAATTCCGCCGACAGCCGCGTCCTCAGCAGGCTCGTGAACGATGACTTGCTGCAGCGGCTGCGTGAGGACCTGTCGGAAGCCGAGGCCGAGCGTGCCGAGCTCGCCGCCAGGTTTACAGACGAGTTTCCGGAGGTTCGCACGCTCAGCGCCCGCGTTTCGCGGCTCAAGCAGAATCTAGACAGCGAAGAGCAGCGAGTGATCTCCAGCGTGCGTTCCGACTACGAACAGGCGATCGAGCGCGAGGGATTGCTCAGAGAGCAGCTCACGAACCAGAAGACGGTGGTTGCTTCGTACGAAGAGAAGGCCATCCAGTTCAAGATCCATCGACGCGAGGTGAACACCAACCGCGAGATCTACGAGACGCTACTTCGACGGATGAAGGAGGTCGAGGTCACCGAAGCGATTCGGGCGAGCAATATCACTCTGGTCGACCTGGCCGAGGCTCCGATCGAGCCGTCGTCACCTCGAGTCGTCTTGAGTCTGGCGGTGGCGATGGCCTTGGGGTTGATCGGCGGGGTGGGGCTGGCGTTCGGACAGGAGTACGTGGACGATTCCCTCAAGACGCCGGATGATGTCGAGCGTTACCTCCGTCTTGCGACTCTGGGGACGATTCCCGAATTTTCTCTCGCAGGACGATCCGATGATCCAGAGATAGACACACCCGACCTGGAAGTGGCCCATCAGCCCACCTCGGCAGGCTCGGAGGCGATCCGTACCTTGCGCGCGTCGTTGTTCCTTGCCGCGCCTGGCGGATTGCCAACGCGGCTGTTGTTGACCAGCGCACGCCCGAGCGAGGGCAAGACCTGTATTGCCGTGAACCTGGCGACGGCTCTGGCGCAGATGGGCCGACGCGTATGCATTATCGATTGTGACCTGAGGCGGCCACGCGTCAACAAGGCATTGAGCATCTCGCTCTCTCCGGGCGTTACGAACTATCTGACCGGGAACCACGTGCTCGAGCAGGTGATCCGGCCAAGCGGTCAGCCCGGGCTCGATGTGATCAGCGCCGGTCCCATTCCGCCGAACCCCGTTGATCTGCTCGATTCGGCCGCCATGACCCGGCTGCTACGAGAGCTGGAGGAGCGCTACGACCACGTGCTCATCGACGCTCCGCCGGCGCTCGGATTTGCCGACGTGCCGATCATCTCGAATCAGCTCGGCGGTGGCTGTCTTCTGGTGACGCGCTCCGGCGAGACGTCGAAGAGACTTGCCAAGCAGGCCTGCGACTACCTGATCCGCATGCAGTCGAAACTGCTCGGCGTAGTTCTGAACCGCGTCTCCACGAAGCGCGCGGGCTATTCCTACTACGGCTACTATGGCTACTACGGCGACTACTACGCCAAACGGGAAGAGGACGAGTCACTAGGGAAGATCGAGTCGGTGGCTTGAACTAGACGTGGTGAAAGCGCGAGCGCCAGCAGCAGTTGCCGCCTTGTCGTTCCTGGGAGCGATCTTGTTCCTGTCGGGCGCGGCCAGCGCTCGTGAGCTACTGGGGCTTCGCCACGCTTCGAAGAGCGGATTTCAGCAGATCGAAGGTCTGAGTCGGGCCTCCGGTCTTTCCTCATCCAACTGGCGCTATCCGCTCTACCTGGGGGGACTGCAGGCCCGCATGGGTCAGTCGAAGCTCGCGCTCGATAGCTACCTCGAAGCCACGCGCCGGTTCCCGGCGTGCGGGCCATGCTGGGTGGGTGTTGCCGAGACGCGGCTCGCCTTGGGCCAGGATCCGTTGCCTGCATTGAGCTCGGCGATAGGTCACGGACGATCCCGGACATCGGTTCGAACGCGCGCGGCGGTCATCTACTCGAAGCTCGGCCTGGATGAGCCGGCAGCCGAAGAGTTCAGTGCTGCGCTGGGCGGCCGTCGCACCGATCGAGGTGAGTTCTACTCGCTGCTCAACCGCTTGTACGCTCCCGACTACGTACTCGACCGTATCATCACCGACGCGGAGCTGGAGACTTACTTACCATTTGCTCAACGCGTGCTGAGCCCCGCACTGGTGGCGCGGGTCTGGGAACGATACGAGAAGCGGCAGCACCAAGACGGAGAACAGCGCGAACGCTACGTACGCTATCTGCTCAACAGAGGGATGGCTCACGACGCATGGTCCGTTGCGTTCGGGAGCGCAGCTTCTCCGCACGGTACGGTCCTGAACGGCGACTTCGAACGACGCTCGGAAGCCGAGCCGCTGGGCTGGCGTGTCTCTGACGGTGAAGGCGTTCGTGCCGCCGTGGTCGGCTGCTCGGATTGTCGCTCCGGTTCGCGGGCTCTTCGCCTTCGTTTCGATGGCGAGCACAACGTCCACTACTTCGGCGTCTCGCAATCGTTGCCCGTAGCGCCTGGTGCAACCTATTCGCTTACAGCGCGCGTCAAGCACAGCGAGATAACGTCGGCGGCAGGACCGCAGCTTCTCGTTCTCGGACTGGGAGACAAGACCGACGCCCGTTGGCCCGTCTGTGAGATGTGGTCCGCCAGCGAGCCCTTTCTACGCGACCAGGACTGGCACGATATTGCCATCGAGTTCACTGTCCCGAGCACCTGCGAGGGTGTCAGGATCTTCGTTGCTCGTCGGCGTACGGACAGGCTGAGCCGATTGATCGGCGGTGAGCTGTGGGTGGATGACGTGTTTCTAACGGTCCGACCGGTTCAAGAACCGTCCCAGCATACTGGTAGGCGAACGCCGGCGGCGGCGAGTTGAGCTCTTTTCGTGGGTCCCGTTACCAACACCGGAGATCGCTTCGGGTACTTCGCCCGCGAGAATCGTCCGTGGTCCAGAGGTCACGAGAGCCGAAGCCTCGGGTCCGATGATGTCCACCGCCTTCTCGAGAGCCTGCCTGAGTCGAGGCGGCCGGCGGTCGCAGGAGTGCGCGTCGCTGGCAATCGCGTGGGTCAAACCGGCCACCAGCAGCTTCTCGGCGCAGCGCTTGCTCTGGCGTCCCCAGACGCCGAGGAACGAGTCGCCGTCGACCTGAATCGCGGCGCCCGCGCGAATCCACTCGCGTACAAGATCAAGGTCTTCCTGAACGAGCTCGTTGCGTTCGGGATGGGCAAGGACCGGAATGAGATCCTGCGCACGAATAGAGAAAATTATGTCCGCCATCGCGTGCGGTACGACGGCGACGGGCATCTCGAGAAGAACCGCTTTACCGCCGCCCAGCGTGGGCAACTCATCCGATGGGCTGCTAACCAAGTGGCACGCGAGATCGACCTCAGCGCCCGACAACACATCCAGTGGCACATCGGCGAGTCGGAGCCGTTCGCGCAGCTCCGAGACCAACGGATCCACACGAGATCGCGTGTTCTGGTAGATACCGTCGATCAAGTGCGGTGTAGCAATCGCCTGGCGGATCCCGTTGTCGACCATCGCACGACACAGGTCGAGAGATTGCTCCCAGCTGCGAGGACCGTCGTCGATGCCCGGCAAGACGTGGCAGTGAATGTCGATCATGTCGATAGCCGGTTTCGCGAGCCGTGGCTGCGCGTCCTCCTTTGGGCCTGGCGAGGATCGAAGCTCGAGTCGCAGACCCGCGGATCGTCCGTGGCTGTCGAGAAAAGCGCCAGGACTGCCACGAACGTGAAGGCAATGCCCGGGATCCGCAGGCCGAAATCTGCAATTGAGTGGATCAGCACCGAGACGATGCCGACGGCGAGTGCCAGGATGACGGTCCGCTGGACATGCGAGAGCCGCATCGCGAGCGTGACGTGCAGGCGACGTACGAACAGCGCCATCAGATACGCGACGGCCGCCACGCCTATGATGCCGGCTTCGGCGAAGAGCTCGAGATAGTCGTTGTGCGAGTGGTCGAAGAAAAGACCGGTCGGCCGTGGTCGGTAGCCGGTGAGCAACACCTCGACGGACCCGAAGCCATGGCCGAAGATCGGCTTTTCTTTGATCATCGCGACAGTCGCTTCCCACAGCGGCAGTCGAGCTTCTTCCAGGTCATGCTCGATACGCAGGAATCTCTCGAGCACGGGTTCCACTCCGATGATGGCCGCGTACGCGAGCACGACGAGAGCGATGGTCGCGAGGAGTTTGTAGGAAGTCGGTTGCCCCTCGTCGGCTCGTTGCCTCGGTCTGCGGAAGTGGTTCGCGACGCCGACCACGAGGGTAGCCGCGACCAGGCTCATCATTCCCATACGCGACTGCGAGAAGACGAGTCCGAGGGCCATCATGATCACGCATGCCCAGATGAGGAGCTGACGGGCCCCTCTGTCGCTGTCTTCGCTGGTACCTGGACTTCGATCGGCCAGGAACGTGACGCATGCGAAGGCCACAGGCAACGTGAGCTCCATCAAGTACGCGAACTGGTTCCGGGAGTAGAACGTTCCTGTTGCGGAATTGAAGAACGTCCAGCGCTTGTAGAACAGAACGTACTCGTTTCCGCTGAGCAGGTTCAGGACGCCGTAGGTCGCCTCGAGCGCACCGATGACGAGCAGGCCGGCGAAGAGAATCCGGAATCCACGGCGATCGCGGACAGCCGACCGAACGAGGCAGAAGAAGGCCGCAAGCGAAGCGAGAAATCCGACCGAGTACCAGATCAAGAGCGCGGGGGCGTTGCTGAGACCTACCGTCGAGTGTGCCAGCGCCTGGAGCACAGCAACGGCTGGAAGGCAGATGATCGCGAAGGGGGCCACGGGCCCGGCGAGCGTCGAGGCCGTCGTACTCACGCCGTCCCGGACTGCACTCCGGCTGACCGCCCACAGGAAAGAAACGGCGATCAGCAAGATGAACAGGTTTTGTGCCAGAGGCGATCGAGCGCCACCGAGTGGCACGAGGGTGACGACGAGGAATGAGATCGGAAACCAGGTTCCGATGAGATGTCTGTCCAGATTGGGCACGTAGCTGTTGGTAAGAGGATTGCATGGTGAATCCTGAGGTCAACGATCCAGCGTGAGGTGCGTGCAGTGGTGGAGGTGAGGTATGTTTCAAGAGCGTGCAAGAACGCTTCAAGGGATTTCATTATTCCTCGATGTCCTGTGCATCTGCGTGGCGTTCATCGCTGCGTTCGTGCTGAGAGCTGTTCACGGCAACATCCCCATGCTCAACAGGATTCCTTCCGTCTCGTGGACGGCGGAAACCTACGTCCCGTCCGACTACGCTGTACTGCTCGGGTTGAGTGTCGTGGGGTGGGTGCTCTCGCTGCGCACATCGGGTGTCTATCTATCGCACCGCTCCGAGCGCTACCCGTCGGTTCTCGCAGCCTACGTGCGTGCGTTGGCTCTCGCCGTGCTTGCGACCGGCGCGGCGACTTTCGTTCTGAAGATCGGGATCAGCAGGATCTTCTTCGTCTACTATTTCGTGGTCGCTTTCACGCTGCTGCTCGCCAAGCAGGCCGTCGTGGTTGCTTGTCTACGAGAGATGCGACGTCATGGGTTGAATCTCCGTAACGCGCTGGTCATCGGCTCGGGCAAGCCGGCATCGTGGTTCTGCAAAGTCCTGATCGATGCCAAGCAGACGGGCTACAACCTGGTCGGTCTGCTGCTCACGCGAAAGATCGTGTCAGCCGAAACCGCAGACGTGCCGGTGATCGGCACTCTTGACGATCTTGACGCGGCCCTGACCAATCACCCGGTCGATGAGGTCTTCGTGGTGGGCGGGGCGTCGGAGATCGCCGAGCTGGCGCCGGTTGCGCAGCGGTTGCTCGAGAAGGGGCGTGTCGTGTCGCTCATCACCCCTTTGTACAGCGGTCATCACGGAACTCGTGGCCGCGTAACGGAATTCTCGGGAGTGCCCATGATCTCGTTCGGACCGATGCCCCAGGACGAGGTCGTGCGAGCCATGAAGCGAACCCAGGACGTGGTTCTTTCGCTGGCCGCGCTGCTGCTGAGTGCGCCTTTGATCCTCGCGGCAGCACTCATGATCAAGTTCGCCGATGGCGGTCCGGTATTCTTTCGTCAGAAGCGCATCGGCTTCAGCGGCAGGAACTTTGACATGATCAAGCTGCGAACGATGCGTGCCGATGCTGAAGAAGTTCTCCGCGACGATGCACGGCTGTACGCGGAGTATCTTGCCAACGACTGCAAATTGCCGGAGTCACGCGACCCGCGTTTCATCGTAGGCGGCCGTACTCTTCGCAAGTTCAGCATCGATGAGCTTCCGCAGTTCTTCAACGTGCTCAGGGGCGACATGAGTATCGTCGGGCCGCGTCCGATTCTGCCGGAGCAGATCGGCGAGTACGGAGATTATGCACCGATCTTCCTGTCGACGAAGCCGGGAATCACCGGTTTGTGGCAGACTGAGGGTCGCAGTGACATCTCCTACCCCCAGCGAGCCCACATGGACCTCGACTACGCCAGCGGCTATTCGCTGGCTTCCGATTTTCGTATCATGGCGCGCACACTACCGGCCGTCGTGCGCGGGCGTGGTGCCTTCTAGGTGAGCAGCATGGATACGACGGCAAGGACCGGTCGACCGCCCAGGGTCCAGGAGCTTTCTGCGTGTGCCATCATTCCGGCGCGTGGCGGCTCCAAGGGAATACCCGCAAAGAATCTGCAGCTGATCGCCGGCAAGCCGCTTCTGGCTCACGCGATCGTTGCCGCCAGACGAGCGGACTTGGTGGAGCGGGTCGTCGTATCGACGGACGACGCCGCGATCGCCGGCGTAGCACAGCAGTATGGTGCGGATGTCGTCGTACGGCCCTCGAGTTTGGCAACTGACACGGCGGCATCCGAGGCCGCGTTGTTGCACGCGCTCGAGCAGCTGGAAGGGCGCGGGTATACGCCGTCGGTGATAGCGTTCGTGCAGTGCACGTCACCGCTGACATCGCCGGAAGATATCGATGGCACGATTGCGGCCCTCGGCGAGCAGAGCGCTGACTGCGCGTTCGCAGTGACGAGCTTTCACGGTTTTCTCTGGAAACGTGAACCGGACTCGAGCTTCCGGGGCGTGAATCACGATATGCGTGAACGCGTGATGCGACAGGATCGAGAGCAGGAGTATCTCGAAACCGGAGCTGTGTACGCGTTGCGGGTAGACGGCTTCAAGAAAGCCAGGCACCGATTCTTCGGCCGCACCGCGGCCCACGTGATCCCGAGAAAGCGTTGCTTCGAAGTGGACGAGCCGGGCGATATCGAGATCGCCGAAGCGTTGCTCGTTGCGCAGAATCGTCAGCACGCCTCGCGGATGTTGCCGAGCAAGCCGGGCGGAATCGTCTTCGATTTCGATGGGGTGTTCACCGACAACCGGGTGATGGTGCTGGAGGACGGCCGTGAGGCGGTCGTCTGCAACCGCGGAGATGGGCTGGGGCTATCTCGCCTCCGGGCGCTCGGGATACCGATGATCGTCATATCGACCGAGACGAACGCGGTCGTTGACGCGCGCTGCGGGAAGCTTGGACTCGACTGTATGACGGCGATTGAAGACAAGGCGAGCGCGCTTGCCGGATGGCTGAGCCGAGAAGGCTTGAAGGCTGACGACATCGTGTACGTCGGCAACGATGTGAACGATGCAGAGTGTCTCGAGATGGCAGGTTGTGGAGTAGTAGTCGCTGACGCACATCCGCAGGCGCGAGCGGTTGCCGACCTGGAACTGTCTACCAGGGGTGGCCAGGGAGCTTTGCGAGAGCTTACGGATCTGGTGGAAACGCGGCTGGGAGGTGAATGATGGGTGCAACGGTGGAGATTGGCGGACGAGCGGTCGGAGACGGCCAATCAATCTACGTAATCGGCGAGATCGGCATTAACCACAACGGCGACCTGGACATCGCCAAGAAGCTGATCGATGCAGCATCCCTTGCCGGGTGCGACGCCGTCAAGTTCCAGAAGCGGACGCCGGAGCTGTGCGTGCCCGCGGAACAACGCGACGTAATGCGCGAGACGCCGTGGGGCATCATGTCGTACATGGACTATCGAGAACGTGTCGAGTTCGGCGAGTTCGAGTATGCGTCGATCAGCCGTTACTGTCAGGACAAAGGCATCTCCTGGTTCGCTTCGTGCTGGGACAAGCCGTCGGTAGATTTCATCGAACGGTTCGATCCGGTGTGCTACAAGGTGGCGTCCGCCTCACTCACGGACGACGCCCTTGTGCGATACACCGGGGCTACCGGTCGCCCGATCATGCTCTCGACGGGCATGTCGACGATGGATCAAATCCGACACGGGTCGTCTCTGGTCGACCCGGACCGGCTCCTGATCGCCCACAGCACGAGCAGCTATCCCTGTCCTCCCGAGGAGCTGAACCTGCGGATGATCAGTACTCTGAAGGCTGAGTTCGACACTCCGATAGGCTACTCCGGACATGAGGTTGGTCTGCAGACCACGTACGCGGCCGTCGTGCTGGGAGCAACATTCGTCGAGCGCCACATAACGCTCGACCGCGCGATGTGGGGCAGTGATCAGGCCGCTTCGATCGAGCCGGGTGGCCTCGTGCGGCTCGTCCGCGACCTGCGCGTGATCGATGCGGCACTCGGCGACGGCGTCAAGCAGGTGTACGACAGCGAGAAGCCGATTCTGCAGAAGCTTCGCAGGACTGCTTGAGACGTTGACGACGTGACGGATGCGATCAATACGATCGTTTTCGTGAACAACGCCATCTCGGCGCGACTGGCTCATTCCGAGCTTCGTCGCCGCGGCGTGGCTTGTGAGAACGTCGCGTTGTTCCTGCTGCGCAGAGTCCGGGCCGAATGGTTCGACGACTGCGCAATGATCGTCGACTATGGCCATAGGCCGAGCCACAAGCCCCACGGACAGCTCCGCTTCGCTGGCTTCTACTGGCGTGCCGCACGCATTCTCAGACATCTGCTCGAGCGCGAACCGATCCGGCGCGTGTACGTGGTGAACAGCGACAATCTGCTGACCAACCACGTTCTGGCCTGGTCGAATGCGCGGGACGGTGTCGAGGTGTCGGTTCTCGTCGAGGGGATCATGAATTTTCAGGACATCCGACTCCGCAACCGTGCATGGTGGCGGACGCGGCCGAAGGCCACCGCGGCCGCCCTACTCGGGCTGGAGTGGGAAGCGCCCTCAGGTCATCTCAGCGGGGCCGAGCATCCGAGCGTGTCGCGTGTGATAACGTTCGCGCGCACTGGTCTGCAAGCGTCGAGCGACAAGGTCGAGCTCCAGCCGTTCGAGCCGGTGCAACCACTGCATTCCGTCCAGCGCGACACGGCCCTGGTCGTCTATACAGGACTTTGGCAGTGGATGCCGGAGCCGGAGGCAGAAGTCTTCTTCCGGTCGTTCGTGCAGTGGCTCGAGGGACGAGGGTTCGCCCGAATTCTCGTCAAGCCGCACCCGCACGTCAGCGCCGGAGTTCTCGAGAGCATGATGCCGGAGCACGAAGTTCTCGATACGTCGTTGTGCCTCGAAGAGCTTGCGCCCCATATCGAGGCCGGGACGGTCGTCGGCACGTGCTGCACGGGGCTCATCACGTTGCGACTTCTGCGCCCCGATCTGCGCTGTGTCGACTTCGGCTCCGAGGCCTACTGCAAGACCGCATACTTCGGCGATCGCACGGTGATCTCGACGATGCGCGAGGTCGGTGTCGAGCTCGTTCAGGTAGACGAAACAACGGACGACATCCCCCTGCGTGTCGCGGTGGCCGGGTGAGCACCGGAAGAACTAGAGGCGAAGGAACGATGCAGACGGCACAGGTAGTCAATCCCATCGCGTACTCCAAATCGGTCGCACGCGACGTCGCCAAGTACCTGCTCGCGCGTCCGCGCGATTCGTTCATAGTCTCGTACCCCAAGTGTGGCCGAACCTGGCTACGCTTCATGGTTTCGGAGTACTTCGCTCGGAAAGTGGGCAGCGACCACGACAGGAGCACCCTGGACCTGGATACCGAGCTGCTCAACGCAGCCGGCATTCCGCGCCTTCTCTGGACTCACGATGATAGCGACATCCTCTCAGAAGACGGGCGGCGACCGGATCCGACCGTGCTCTTCGCGTACGGCAGCCGTCTGAAGTACCGGCGGAACAAGGTCCTCCTGCTGGTGCGCGACCCACGCGATGCCGTGATCTCTTACTACCATCAGGTGACCAAGCGGTCGGCTGCGCCGATGTCTTTCACCGGCATATCGGAATTCGTTCGCCACCCACTGTATGGTATCGACCGCATCATCAGGTTCTACCAGGTCTGGGAGCGTAACCTGTCGGTACCGAAGCGTCTTCTACTGGTTCGGTACGAGGACATGATGACCGATGGGGTCGAATCCCTCGGAAAGATCCTCGAATTCATCAGCGCCCAGCGCCCGAGTGACGACCTGCTTCAGGACGTGTACGACTACAGCCAGGCCGACAAGATGCGCAAGCTCGAGAAGGAGGCACGTGTAGACGGGATGCGCCAGTTCGGCCAAGAACGAGACGCGCTGAAGGTGCGCCGTGCCAAGATCGGCTCGTACGCTGACGAGCTCGCTGACGATGACATCGGCTACTGTAACGAGCGGATGCTGACGATGCCCTCCTGCTACGGCTATACGGTCGGCGCCTGAGCGGGGACCGAACGCGGAGCACGCTCCGCGGCTTTCGCGATGGCCTCAGGACAACGTGGCGAGGGAGAGAGCGCGCTTCGAGATGACCAGCGTGGCACGAATCCGGGAACGCCTGCGCGCGTCCAGCTTCATCGGATCTGTTGGCGTTTACGTCGTCGGTGGCACGGTGCACCGGGCTGCCGTTTTTGCGCTCGTCCCGCTGTACACGCGCTACCTTACTGCGGCCGAGTTCGGTCTGTGGGGCATTCTCAACTCTATCCTGATCGTGCTCACGGTGGTGCTCGACCTCGGCATCAGCAAGTCGGTCCTCCGTTACTACTTCGATCACGATTCGGACGACGCGCGCGTGCGCGGTTACATGGTTGTGAGCTTCGGACTCCGCGTCGCGGCGACCGTGTTGCTCGTGGCTCTTGCCTACTGTCTCGGTCGGCCGTTGTGGGCACTGTCGGTCGGCGACGGCCTCCCTTACACGCCCTACGTTCCGTTGTTGCTCGCGGCAGTTGCAGGCGAAACCCTCGGCCTCATGGTCATCGCCGTGTATCGCGCGCAGAACCGACCTCTACCGTTCATTCTGGCGCGTGGATCTCAGGCGATCTTGCAGCTCAGCCTATCGGCGGTGCTCGTCGCTGTGATGGGCTTCGGGGTGCTTGGCGCCATCATCGGTCAGGCGGTGGGTGCGGCAGTGGTCGGCACGGTTGTCGCCGTCGCGTTCGTCCGGGAGAACCTCAGGGGAGGGCTTCGAATCGAGATCGAAGACGTCTGGCACAACCTCCGGTACGGCGTGCCGCTGATCGCGCACGAGCTGGCGTGGTGGGTTCGCAGTAGTGCCGACCCCATTATCCTCGCGCAGTTCGTCTCACTAGCCAGCATTGGTGTCTACCATCTCGGATATATGGCCGGTCTGGCCTTGAGCTTCCTCGTGCACAGCATCGATCTTGCTTACGCTCCCCGATACTACCGAACGATGCGTACGAATGCGCGAGCCCACATCGAGGTCGCTACCTACGCCTCACGGTTCATCGGGTTCATCGGAGTGCTCTGTACGTTCGGGATGCTGTTCGCGGGCGAGGTTATCGTCGTAGTTGCAGACGCGAGTTATGCGGGTGCCGGTGTCATCGCGCCCATCGTTCTGGCCGGTTACTTTCTACACGCGCAGTACGTGCTCTACGTAAAGCCGCTTGCGTACCACAAGCGCACGGGGCTCATCCCCTTGTTGACGGTGGTTCCGAGCATGGCCGGCATCTATGCGAACACGTTGCTCGTGCCGCATTTCGGTGCGATCGCGGCAGCTTGGGTGACGGTTGCGACGTTCGCAGTAGTGGCGGCCGCCGTCTACGGGGTGAGCCAGCGTATAGATGCGGTTCCGTACTCGACGGGTCGTATCCTCTTCTTTACCTGTCTGGTTCTTCTGACCGGAGTCTGGTCGGCCCTCCTGTCGCCCGAATACGGGACGTTGGAGGCTTTCTTGACCAAGGGCGTGATCCTGGCGCTTGTGGCGGTGGCTGCGTGGCGGATGTTGCTGGACCCTGGCCACGCTCTAGCAGAGACGGGAACGGCGGCAGCGGCGAATCCGATGACTGCCGTCACCGGGTCTGCAGAGTAGGGAGGCCGAAGGCGTATGGAGATCACTCCGCAGTTCATGGTGCTCGTGCTGGCGCTGGTGGGAGGCGCACTCTTCCTCTTCCTGCGCGAGGTCACCAAGACGCCCGCAATGATCTTCGCCGGACTCACCTTCTACTCGGCACTGAGCAAGCAGGTATCGGTCTTGTATCTGGAGGGGCACCGCTCCTACATCTCGGAGTCGGGAACGATCTCGTTCGACAACGGGGCGTTCTGGCGGCTGCTGATCTTCCACGCGGTGATGTTCGGTGCGGCCGCCGTGGTCGCTCGTTATCTTGCAAAGCGTAGCGCGGCCACGAGGATACCCGGATCGATCGCCATGCCGCCTCGTCGCAAGCTGAAGATCGCGATCAGCGTCGTGGCCGGCGTGCTCGGCCTCCAGGCGCTCAATCTCGCACTATCATCGGGCGTTCCTCTGCCGGGTGCTGACGTCACGCGCTGGACCTATTGGGAAAGCCACGCCGGGTTGCCGTTTCTTGCCCTCGTCTTCGGTAAGCTCATGGTGTTCATCCCGTTCGTCATGGGGATTGCCTATTTTGCGACAACCCGCGCGGGTCTCGATATCGAACGGCGTGCCACGATCGTCTGTATTCTGGGCTATACCGCGTATCTCGTTCTCACCGGTCAGCGTTTTCACGGATTCCTCTCGCCGTACGTTCTGTTCGGCGGGATCTATCTCATTCACCGTGTGATGTCCGGGAGGTCCATCGTGTACACGAAGTTCACGGTGTATACCGTGATCGCGCTGGGCATATTACTCAGTTACGGCGTCATCGTCATGCAGTTCCGTGGCATCAGCGTATTCGCGGGCGGTGCGGTGTCGGGTCTGCTGTACCGAGTTTTCGTCTTGCAGGGCCACGCTTACTGGAACGTGGATGTACTGGTTTCCCAGTACGGTGCTCTCGGGCACGCTGGCGACATGCTGAACGGTATGGAGACCCTGATTCAGGCGATCGGCAAGACGAAAGTCGTATACGGTTATCTGACGAACAACATCAACTTCTCGGCCGGATTACCCACGATCACGATCTACGTCTTCGGCTACCTCATGAGCGTGCCGCTGGTCGCACTCTACGGCGCGGTCCTCGGAGTGATGATCCATCTCCTTTACTGGTGTGTGCGGTCTGGCTCGATCATGATCGCATTTCCAGCGAGCTACCTGTGGCTCTGGACTCATTCGGTGTACGCGCACGCCTCGCTCGAGTCGTTGGTGAGCCCCAAGTTTGCGGTGTTCGGCCTAGCCGTGGTGGTGGCGCTGTTCATCGACAGCAAACGTCGGCAGCCGGCCGGGTTTCGCCCGTCTGCGAGTGGTCCGCGTGGGATGATGCGCGGCTACCCGGCGGCGGTCCAGGCTGGCCGCGCGTGAAGGCGCCAACGAGCGCTCACTTCTCAACTTCTACGTACAGGGAGCGGTCGCGTTCGTTGGCTTCGGAGTCGTAGCTACCCTCGAACGCGAAATCCGGTGTGGCGCTCGAACGGAAATCACTGCGTTCGATCTTCCCGGGATCGAAGCCCGCGCGTGCGAGGGAGCGGGCGAGCGACTCGAAATCCCACGCATTCTGATGAGCCAAGCGGTCGCTGCCGAGGAGGAACTCCTGGTTGCTACGGGAGATGAAGTCCTCCTTCATGCATTCGAAGATCGTGTAATCCTCGCCGTAGAAGCGCTTGGCCTTCTCTCGTCGCCTGACGAACAAGGGGAAATTCTCATTCCGCTCCAGGTACTGACGAACACTTTCGCCGGCATCGGGGACGATGATGCGCATGCGCCCCCCTGGTGCGAGCACTCGGTGGCAATCCGCGAGCACTTCGCCGATCGTGAAGATGCTGATGTGCTCGAACGTGTGCGATGCATAGATCGCGGTAACCGAGCCGTCGGGCAGTGGTAGCGACCGGTAGTCGCGGAAGTCCATCGCGATGTCACCGCGTTCCGGGTCGATATCGATCGTGACCCAGTCGGCGTCGGGCTTGACCCACCCGGGTCCCGGACCGAAGTGAAGCTTGTGACCGCCGCCCGACAGCGACGGTACCCCTTTCCCTTGCGCCGCGCCGTTTTGACTAGCGCCGCGCCGTGCAACCGACCAGCGTAGCTCGAACTTGCCGACCGGAAGCGACCCGGCCCTCAGGTAGGATCGGATTGCTCGCACCATGAACCTCCCTGCTCACGCTCTACGCGAGCCCGCTCGCGACGCGCACTATTGGCAATAATCGGGCCGGGTTCAACCACGTTGGCGCCGGGCCTGCACCGGCTTGGCGAACTCCAAGGCCGCTCGTGCTAGCATGACAGTGGGCAAGCTCGTCAGGTGGATGGGGTTGCGGTCGTGATGGGCGGATCGGCTCAACTCGTTGGGACGGCGGCGGCAGGTGGTTCGCCGGAGGGCGGATTTCGCTCGCGCGGCTTCGTGCTGCTGCCGGGCCTCTTGGGGCGACAGGAGGTCGGGGCGCTACGCCAGACGTGCCTCGATCACTTCTCCCGCAGCAGGATATATCTGGACTGCGGCATTACGCAGCCTGACGCATTCCGCAACATTCCGCAGATCCGCTGGCTGTTGAAGCATCCGCCCGTTCTCGCGGCCTTTCGCCGCTACTGCGGTGAGCGGTTAGTTTACTGCCACCACTCCGACGTCCATCTCAACAAGTATACAGGGTGGCACAAAGATGCCTGCGGCTCCTCGGACTTCTCCGAGGACGGACTGCGGAACTACGCAGTCTACAAGCTGGCGCTCTATCTTCAGGACCACTCCTCTGGCGGGCCTGCGCTCACGGTGCGCTCCGGTTCGCACCTGCTTCCGCGTCTTCACGACGGAGAACCCGTGGAGATCCGGCCGAAGGTCGGCGACGGCATTCTCTTCGACTGCCGCATCTCGCACCGCGGCCAGGACCTGAGCCCGCACGCCAAGGTCATCAGGTCGTTGTTGCCTTCGCAGCGCTTGCGATCCGGACTGTTCGGAGGACTGCGCAAGCTCTTCGCCGAGCGCGACAAGCTAGCGGTATTCTTCACCCTGGGCCGGCCCAACCAGTTCCTCGATGAACACGTGCGGATATCGGTCGACCGGCAATTGAAGCAGATCGGCGAGCAGAGTTACGAGCTGCCCGACGGGATGGCGAGCCTGCTCGGCGAGGCGGGCCTCGGCTGGCAAGGGCTCGACCACTGAATCTGTTTCGGTCCACTCTCTCGGTGGGCCTCCGCGGGAGACGTCCGCTATGAAAACGCTTCTGTGCATTCCGACGCTCAACGCGGGCCCGCACCTCGCGGAGCTCCTGCCGGCGATCCGGCGGCAGACGACGCAGCCCGACGATGTGCTCGTCATCGATTCGTCGTCTGACGATGAAACTGCCGAGGCTTTCGCGGGCATCGGTGCACACGTGCACCGGATTCCTCGCGCCGACTTCGACCACGGTGGCACCCGGCAGCTTGCCCTCGAGCTCTACCCTGACGCCGAGGTCCTACTCTACCTCACGCAGGATGCGATCCCTGCCGACCACCAGACGTTCGAGGCGCTGCGCAGCGAGCTTCTTGGCGAGCGGGTCGGAGCGGCCTACGGCCGACAACTCCCTCGCACCGGCGCAGACGCAATCGAGGCGCATGCGCGGTTCTTCAACTACCCGCCACACTCGGCCGTGAAGACGATCTCGGACGCGCGCGCGCTCGGGATCAAGGCGGCGTTTCTGTCGAATTCGTTCTCTGCCTATCGGCGAAGCGCGCTCGAAGAGGTCGGAGGATTCCCGCGGCGCAACATCTTCGGTGAAGACATGCACGCGGCCGCCCGGTTGCTGATGCGAGACTGGCGCGTGGCCTATGTCGCCGACGCGATGGTCCGTCACTCGCACCCCTACACCCACTTGCAGGAATTTCGCAGGTACTTCGATGTCGGGGTTTTCCTCTCACACAACGAGTGGATCACATCGACGTTCGGACGTGCGAGTGGCGAGGGATTTCGCTATCTGAAGTCGGAGATCCGATACCTGGCATCAACCGATGCACGACGCCTGCCGCAAGTCCTGTCGCGCAGTGTCATGAAGCTTCTGGGAATGCATCTGGGACGCTACGAGGGAAGACTTCCCACTCGAATCAAGAGAACGCTGAGTATGAACAAGGCGTTCTGGACGCAGAGTCTCGAAAGAGCTCGCGCGTAGTCCGGCGGCAGGCGCTGCCCGGGCGCATAACTGCTAGCGGCGATCCAAGACCAGGAGCCAGTCGTCGCTGGACGGAGGTGCGGGAAGCGTGAGTGTTCGCGCCGACGCCGAGAGCTCTACGCGTGTCCTGCGTCCACTGCGAGGATCGCACCACGCACCTCGGTAGGTGCCTTCTCCTGAAGGGATCTCCAGGCCAGCGAGCCGGTGATTTCGTCCGGCACGAGCGTAGTAGATCACGAAGGTCTTGTCGCCGTCGGCCTGTACGAGCACTCCGGCATCATCCCTGGATAGCGCTCGAGGTTCGAGCCTCCACCACTCTACTGACTCGTAGCACGTACGCACGTGACGCATCTGGCTGCCGCCGGGCAGACGCAGGCCTTCATACCACGTCAAGACCGGGCCCCATCGCGAGGTTGGTCCGGGCGCGTTGGCGTCCCCGATGCCGGCGTAGAGGCCCTGTGCGCCGTAACTGAAACCGAGCGACCCGCACTGGATCGCCGTGTATGCGCTGTTCCGGACGGCGGAGGCGTCAACCGTGAACCCAGGTCTCGCGAAACCCTCGTAGTTCGTCTCGCTCTCGAGAAACGGCTTTCGCGGCACGCGATCATACACCTCGAGGTAGCCCGCACAGCGCTCGCGCCGGAAGTGGCCGCTCTGCAACATGATGAAATCGAGCCACGATGCCGACCATGCATCGCGCGTATCGTGAGCACGGTGCCATGGGTGGATCGACATCGCTCGCTCGTACGGATCGATGGCCTTTACGAATCGCCCTAGCTGGAGCATCTTCGCGACCCTGTCATCGCGGTTCCCGGAGTTCTTGTTGTATTCTTGCGTGAACAGGAACGTGATCGGGTAGGCGCCGTAACGTGCGACGTAGTACCACCAGAGCCGCTTCAGTTCATCGAGGCTGATGGGATCGAGAAGACTTCCGCCGGCGAATCCCATCACACCTACCAGACCCTGCGCAGCAGCGTGGGCGATGTAGCGATCGGTCGTGCGCCAGTAGCGCAACGCGGCTTCCCTTGGCGGCCGTACTGCCTCGAACGCGGTCGGGCCGCCTTCGCGTGAGAAGGATCTGAATCCGTGGGCCTGGTATACGGTGAACCGCTGAGCTGTGCGCACCGCAACCATCTGACGAAAGTTCACCAGTGGTACTGTCGACGAGGGCGCTCGCCACCACGTATCGGCAAGCCAGAAGAATGGTGTGCCGTCGGTGTAGGTGAGGAACCGCTTGTTCGCGCTCACCTTGAGGAACCCGCCGTGGATGGTCAGTGCGTTGCGATCGCCGTGGGGTCGCGCGAGAAGCGCCCCCATCCGACCGTGCAGCCCGGTGTCGGCCGTGTTCATGCAAGCTGTCCGGAACTGCCAGCGCCCGGGGGCCGTCGGAGTGAAGCGGATCTTCCACGTTCTACCGCCGTCCCAGAACCCCGGCAGCACGAGTTCCTCGCCCGCGGGCCCGCGAAACAGCGCCGAGAAGCGAATGTTCTCAATATCGAATGGGTCGGCGTATTCTCGGTCAGCGATGAAGGTCAGCTCGTGAACTTCCCACTGCCGTGGTCCAGCGATGGTCTCAGGATCGACAGGGGGATGTCGTGCACTCCAGAGCGTGAGTGCAAGCGCCGCGATCAGTAAAGCGAGCCAGCGTATCATGGGGGCGGCGAGCCCGACCCTGTGCGAGCGAGCATGGGCCGCCGAGCGCTTCTCGCGGTCCCGTCGTCAGCCATCGTACTGCTGCGGCCTGTGGGTCGCCCGTGTCATGTGACGTCTGTTGCCATCGAACACGTAGTCAGCGCTCATGTGTACGATCGGGGTCTCGGGGACGTGAAAGATGAAGATCCCGGCGACCACTAGTCCAGATACCCCGTGGCCTTCAGCCGATCCCGCACCCTCTTGCCGATCGCGTCTCGTTCCACCCCCGCATCCGGTAGCCGCTTCATCCTTGCCAGGTTCGCGTCGATTCGCGCCGACAGTGCTTCAACGACGTCGCCCGATCGCACCGATACATCTTCGTGCTCACCGGGATCGACACCGAGCTGGTACAGCTCGGTGCGACCGTCGTCGTGTCGAACCAGCTTCGCGTCGGCCGTGCGAAGCGCAAGCTGGCGCTCGCGCCGGCGAACGGTCAGATCGAGCAGCGCCTCACCGCCGACCAGGCCGCGCGGCGGCCCGCCCGATAGCAACGGGTAGAGGCTGCGCCAGCCGTTATCGATGCCGAGATAGTCCAGCACCATGCCGGCGGCGCCCACCGTCGAGACCACGTCGCCCACGCGCGTGCCCTGGAGCCGCGGCCCGGGGAAGTGGGCGATGAGCGGCACCATCACCACCTCGTCGTAAAGCGTCCACTGGTGCCCCTCGAGGGATCCGTGCTCCATGAACTCCTCGCCGTGGTCGCTGGCCACCACCAACACGGTGCTGTCCCACAGCCGCTTCGCGCCGAGCGCGTCGAACAGGCGCCCGAGCTCGGTGTCCACGTAGGCGATCTCGCCGTCGTACAGTGCCAGCAAGTGCTCGAGATCGCGCTCGGCCAGCGGTGGCGGCGTATCGTAGCCGGCCACGGCCTTCACGTAGGGCTTGATCGAGGCGTAGTTGCCGCGCATCGAGCCGCGGTAGTCGGGGTCGAAACGGGTATCGAACGGCGGCGGCGGCGCGTAGTCCCAGTGCGGATCGAAGATGTGCAGCCACGCGAAGAACGGCCGCTCGGTGTCACGGGCCGCGAGCCATTCGATGGCACTGTCGACGATGTGCGTGGCCACGGGTCGCTGTGGAGAGCCGAGCGCGACGCGTTCGTCGAAACGGTCGAAGCCGGTGTCGAAGCCCCAGCGGGTCGACAGGTACACGTGGCTCACGGCGGCGAACGTCTGGTAGCCATGCTCACCGAGCAGCTCGGCCAGCGTGACGGCCGACGCGGGCATGGCGTTGACGTCGGTCTGTACGCCGTGCTCGGCGGGGTACAGGCCGGTGAGGAGCGACGCATGAGCGGGCAGCGTCCACGAGCTGGTGCTCACGGCACGTTCGAACACCACCGACCGCGCGGCCAGCTCGTCGATGCGCGGCGACGTCGCGCGCTCGTACCCGTAACAACCGAGGTGGTCGGCTCGCAGGGTGTCGATCGTCACGAGGATGACGTTGCTGCCGGGCGCGGTGGGAGCGGCCCGCTGGCAGGCGCCGAGGAGCAGGGCCGTGAGCACGGCGACGGCGCCGGTCAATGCGCGCGGTGATCGAAAGATTCGAAGCATGGCGGAGCCCGGAGCGGCCTGCGCATTCTGCGTAGGGGCGGGCCGGCTTACAAGTGCGAAAGCGCAGAAGACCGGGAGCGCCGCGGCGGCGGCAGGCCCTCAGGCGAGGTCGGCCACGCGCGTGATGACCGAGTCGGCCAGCATGAGCCCCTGCGCGGTCAATCGAACCTTGCCGCCGTCGCGCGCCAGGAACCCGTTGGCGGTGAGGGCGGGCAGAGCAGGCGCGACGTCGTCGAGCGTGGCGCCGAACGTACGCGCGAATTCGTCTTCGGCGATTCCGTCGAGCAGGCGCAGTCCGAGGATGAGGAACTCGGCCATCGCCATGTCGCGATCGAGCTGCTCGTAGCTCTCCTGCCAGGTGCGGTCGGCTGCGGACATGTACGTCTCGGGCAGGCGAACGTTCGAATAGCGCTCGCCCCACACCTGCGGCGCACCGGTACCGGGGCGCGGCGCTCGGAAGAAGCCGTGCGCGCCGGCGCCGATGCCGAGGTAGTCGTTCCACGTCCAGTACGTGAGGTTGTGGCGAGCTTCGTGGCCGCGCCGCGCGAAGTTGGAGATCTCGTAGTGACGGTAGCCGGCCGAGCCGAGCCGTTCGATGACGAGCTCGAACATGGATCGCTCGAGGTCTTCCGGGGCCTGCGTCACGCGGCCGGTATCGCGCAGCCCCGTCAGAGGCGTGCCGCGTTCGTAGGTGAGCCCGTAGGCCGAGACGTGGTCTGGCCCGAGCCCGATGAGCGCGTCGACGTCGTCGCGCCACTGATCGAGAGTCTGGCCGGGCACCGCGAACATGAGGTCGCACGAGATACTCGAGAAGCCGACGTCGCGAGCGGCGGCGAGCGCGCGGCGGGTGTCGTCGGCGTCGTGCACGCGACCGAGCGTGGCCAGGTGTGCGGCATCGAACGACTGGCCGCCGATGCTGAGGCGGTTCACGCCGGCACCGCGAAACCCCGCCAGCCGCTCGTGCGCCGAGCCCTCGAGGCTGCCGGGATTGGCCTCCATGCTGATCTCGGCGTCGTCGGTGAAGCCGAACTCACGTCCGATGGTTTCGAGCAGGCGGGCGATCGTGGACGGCGAGAACAGCGACGGGGTTCCGCCGCCGAGGAACACGGTTGCCACCGGCCGGCCGGCCCAGGCGGACGCCGCCGCCGCCGACTCCAGCTCTCGCACCAGAGCGTCGGCGTAACGCTGTTCGGGGATCTGCTTCACCGCGTACGTGTTGAAGTCACAGTACGGGCACTTGTGAAGGCAGTAGGGGAGGTGGATGTAGACCGAGAATGCCAAGCCGGGTGGGCCGGGCGCGCAGCGCCGGACGCGCTAGAAGTACTTGCGTAGCACGGCCACCACCACTCCGCGGATCTGCAGATCGCGATTGCGCACCATGATGGGCTTGTACTTCACGTTGGCCGGCTCGAGGCGAACCGTGTTGCGGTCTTCGCGGAAGAAGCGCTTGCAGGTGGCCTCGCCGTCGATGCTGGCCACCACCATCTCGCCGTTGCGCGGCTCGGGCCGCTCCTCGACCACGATGTGGTCGCCGTCGAGGATGCCCTCGTCGACCATCGAATCGCCCACCACGCGCAGCGCGTAGGTGTTGCGCCGGCGTACGAAGCTCTCGGGCACCTCGATGGAGTCGTCGCCCTCGATGGCCTCGATGGGGGCGCCGGCTGCAACCCGCCCGAGCAGGGGAAGGTCGACGGCGCGCGCCTTGCGGCGCTTGGTGACCACCTCGATGGCGCGGCTGTGGTTCCACTTGCGCCGGATGAGACCCTTGGCCTCGAGGTTGGAGACGTGTTTGTGGACGGTTGCCAGCGAGCGAAGCTTGAAGTGCTGCCCGATCTCCTCGAGCGTGGGTGCGTAGCCGTTCTCACGGATACCTTCCTCGATGAAGTCGAGGATCTCTTTCTGGCGCTTCGTCAGGATCATTGCGTTCCCCTCCGCACAACTTCCGCGTGGTACTTATAGCGTAAGCGAAGGTTAGGCGAAGGTCAAGCGGCGCGCGACGATTCGTCGAAGATGTCAGCGATTGCGCAGCTGCGCGACGGCTCGATTGTGTTCGTCGAGCGTCACCGAGAACCGGTGCGCGCCGCCCTCGGGTCGCGCGACGAAGTACAGGTACGGGCTCTCGGCGGGTCGCAGCGCGGCGGCCAGCGCCGCGAGACCGGGATTGCAGATCGGACCGGGGGGCAAGGCGGAAATGGTGTACGTGTTGTACGGTCCGGGAATCTTCAGGCGTCGGTGGAGCTTGGTTCCGTCCCAGGCCGTGCCGGAGGCGTGCAGGCCGTAGACCACCGTGGGGTCGGTCTGCAGCTTCATGCCGCGGCGTAGTCGGTTGTGGAACACCGACGCCACCAGCGGGCGCTCTTCGCCCACACCGGTTTCCTTCTCGATGATCGAGGCCAGCACCACCAGGTCACTGACCACATCGGGGGCCAGGGGTTCGCCCGCGGCCTCGCTCTCCGATCCGGCCGCGGTGCGCTCGACCAGCGCGTTACCGGTGTAGGCGTCGTCGGCGGCCAGCAGCGCCGCCATCACCTCACGGAATCGCGCGAGCTGGATGTCGACGATCTCGGCCGCCGACATGCCTGGCACCAGTGCGTAGGTGTCCGGGAACAGGTAGCCCTCGAGGCAGTTCGCCTCGGCGCGTGCGCCCATGCGAGCGCGCGCCGACGGATCACACGCGGCCTCCTCGTACTGGGCAGCGGTGATCAGGCCGGCCTGCTCGAGCAGCGCGCCGATCTCGCTCCAGTTGAGCCCCTCGGGAATCGTCACGGCCACGGTCGGCTGCGGCGGCCGGCGCTGCAGCTCGACGAGCACGTCGGCGGGCGTGAGCGCGCCGGCGAACTCGTGCACGCCGTGGCGAATGGTGCGGTCGAGCTTGTTCAGTCGGGCGAGTAGCAGCAGCACGTTCTTGCTGCGCACCACGCCGGCGTCTTCCAGCCGTGCCGCCACCTGGCGCACGCTCTCGCCCTGCTCGACCTCGAACGCCACCGTCGGGCTGACGGCCACGGCCACGTTGAGCTGGAACAGGCCCCAGGTGGTGACCACGAACAGAACGACGGCAACGGCAACTGCGGCGAGAAACGGCTTCACGTTCAGCTTCCGGTAGGACCGCTCACATCGGCGCGGTCGAGGTAGGATTGCAGAATCAGCACCGCTGCTAGCTTGTCGATCACCTTGCGTCGCTTGTTCCGGCGCATCCCGGCTCCCACCAGCATACGCTCGCTCTGCGCCGACGTCAGCCGTTCGTCCTGATACACCACCTCGAGCTGTGCGGCGTCGGCCAGCGCATCGCAGAAGCGTCGGACGCGCCCGGCCTGGTAGCCCTCGCTCGCGCTCGCCTCCAGCGGCAGTCCGGCGACGAACAGCGCGAGGTCGTAGTCGGCCAGAGCTTCGAGCACCTGGCGGACATCTTCGGCCAGCGCTCGCCGCGCCACCACTCCGACCGGCTGGGCGGTGAGGCCGAGTCCGTCGCTCACGGCTACGCCGATGCGCTTGTCGCCGACGTCGAGGCCCGCAATTCGCTTGCTGTGACTGCTAGAGCTGGTCATCCGAGGTGGCCGGTGGGCGCCCGCCGCACGTCCCGGTGTCATGGGCGAAAGAGCGGGCACCGGAAGCCCAAGAACTAGCCGCGACATCGGAGGCTGGCAAGCTAAGTAGGCAAAATCCCTCGAACTATTGACTTTCCCCCCCAGGATAGGCAATCTGAAGGTTGCGGTTTCGGACCTAACTGCCCGTAGGTTCGAAGGAAAGTGGGGTAGCGGTTGTGGTGGTGGATGTTTAGTACGGGATCGGTGCGCTCGTTTTTCGAGCGGCACGTTTCTCCTCCGGCGGTGATGGTTGTCGCCGCTTTTCTCAGTCTTGTCAGCTTTCCGAGCTCTGGCGACGGCCCGGTTCTGGTCGCCGCCGTGCCCGATTCATCGGGTGGGCTCGGTAGGCCGGGTGGCGGTGAACGACCGGCCGGCGACGAAGCCGGTGGCGTCATCGGCTCCCGGGAAGCTGCAGAGCAGGTGGTTCTGGCCCAGGCTGATCACTCAGCCGGGCAGACGCTCGCCGACGGGTCCGACGACTTCGTCGGACCGCGGCAGCCACTCGCGCTCACGGATGCCCTGGTGCGGCGCTACGAGGCCGTCGCGGAGCATTATTCAGGGGTGACCCTGGCGCACGCGTCGTTCTTCGGCCCGCCGGACCCGGCGGTGCTGGGTCGTATCATCGAGCCGTTCGATGTGCGGCTGGGCACGGGCTCCGATCTGGCGCGGTCCGACGAGTTCGTCGGACCGGAGCAGCCACTCGGGGTCGTTCTGGTGCGCGCCTACAAGGCCGCCGCCGCGACCGAGGAGGTCGTGGCCGCGCGCGACGATGACGACGACTTCGTGGGGCCGCGCCGTCCCGACCCGGTGCGTCTGGCCAGTGCCGAGATCGTCGGCCCGCCCCGCCCGTCGTGGCTCGAAGCGCGTGAGTGCGGCTTCGTGGGGCCGCCTCATCCCGACAGCGTGGTCGTGACCGCCCGCGCGGACGAGGACGACCACTGGCACGACGCGACGAGTCATGAGGGTCATGCCGGCGATGCGGCCGCGGCGGCCGACGGCGACCACCTGCCGCACGGGCTGCCGTTCGATCCGCTGGCCGTAGGGCCGTTCCTCGAGGGACCCGAACGCGTGCTGACGATGCGCGGCAATCCGTTCGCGAAGTTCCTGTCCAGCCAGAACAAGCCCGACACGGTTGCCGACATACACGAGCTCAAGCATCGCATCCGGCCCGGCGAGACCATCTCGGAAGTGCTCGGCAATCTGGGCATGACACAGCCCGAGGTCGATCTCTGGATTCGAGCCGCCGACAAGGCGCACAACGTCGACCGCGTCTTCGCCGGCCAGGAGCTGGCGCTGCTGGTCGAGATGCCGCAGACCGAGCTCAAGCGCATCACGCTCGAGATCGACCCGGCCAACGTTCTCATCGCCGAGCGCAAGGCCGATTCGGTCGTGGCGCGGCGTGAGGCCATCCAGTTCGACCGCAGCCTGCGCGTCGCCGGTGCCGAGATCCAGCACAGCCTGTACATGTCGGCCCAGCACGAGGGGATTCCGGACAAGGTCATCTCCGACGTCGCCGAGGTGCTCGGCTGGGAGATCAACTTCGGTCGCGAGCTCGACGCCGGCGCGGTCTTCCGCGTGGTCTACGAGGAGCTCACACGCGTGGACACGTCGGAGACCATTCCGGGCCGCGTGCTGGCCGTCGAGCTCGAGAACCGCGGCAAGCACATGGAGGGCTTCTACTTCACGATGCCCGACGGCAGCCACGCCGGTTACTACGATCGAGACGGCGAGGGCCTGGGTCGCGCGTTCATGCGCTACCCGGTGGCCTACTCGCGGATCTCGTCGCCGTTCACCACCAAGCGGTTTCACCCGGTGCTGAAGCGCAACATGCCACACTACGGGGTCGACTTCGCTGCGCCCACCGGCACGCCGGTGAAGGCGGTGGCAGACGCCACGGTGGGTCGCGCCGGCTGGTACAACGGCAACGGTCGCTTCGTGAAGCTGCGCCACGACTCGGTGTACGAGTCGGGCTACGCGCACCTGTCGAAGATCGCGCCTGGAATCGAGCCCGGCGCGAAGGTGACGAAGGGTCAGGTGATCGGCTACGTGGGCTCCACGGGGCGGGCGACCGGGCCGCACCTGCACTTCGCCATGTACCGCGAGGGCAAGTACATCGACCCGCTCAGGGCGAGCCTACCGCGTACGCACTCGCTGGGCGGCAACGCGCTTGCGGCGTTCCGCATGACGGTCGACATGATGGACAAGGTCTACGCGCACGCCACCGAGCGTGACGCGGAGAAGATCGTGACGGCGTCGGCCGAGTAGCGCGATGCAACCGAGCCGACCACCGCCTCGACGGCCACCGACGGATTCGTCGTGAAAAAGGGCCGAGCGCGTTCCCGAAGAACGCGCTCGGCCCTTTTTTCGTTCGGCCTAGTCCGTTTTCGACCGACTCGAATGGGTCTGGACAGTGACCCGAAAGGGTGTCTAAGTTGGATCGTACCTTGGTCCGGCTCGCCCACTCACGCGCGTTTCGTGCTCGCCGGCTCAGGCCCGCGTGGCGCGCATTTGCGGCTGTTTTCGTCGTTGCCATGAGCTTTGCGCCGGCGTACGCCAAGGCGGCCGTCGCGCAGCTAACCGACCACACCGATACCGACTGCGCGATGTTCGGTGCGTCGAGCGACACCTCCGGCGAGCTCATCGCGTTCGAGAGCACGTGTGACCTGGCCGGGACCAACCTCGACGGCAATCGCGAGATCTTCCAGATAGACGGTCTCGGAGCGATCAGCCAGCTCACCGACACCGTCGACTGCGCCAGCGCGAACGCCTCGAGCAACGCCGCCGGTGATGTCATCGCGTTCGACAGCGACTGCGACTTCGACGGCGGCAACGTTGACGGCAGCGTCGAGATCTTCGTCTTCGGCGCCGCCGGCGTCGAGCAGCTCACCGACGATCAGTTCTGCTCGAGCTTCGTGCCGTCGATCAACGCGGCCGGCGACCTCGTCGCGTTCGACAGCGACTGCGACTTCGTCGGCGAGAACTTCGAGCGCAGCAGCGAGATCTTCCAGGTGGACGTCGCGGGGGTCGTCGCGCAGCTCACCGACGACGGCTCGATGAGCGGCTGCGGCAGCTTCAACGCCTCGACCAATGCGGCCGGCAACGTCATCGCTTTCGAGAGCGACTGCGATCTGACCGGTGCGAACGAGGACGAGATCTCCGAGATCTTCCGGGCGACGATCGGCGCCGGCTCCTCGGTCACCGTCGACCAGATCACGGTCTCGGGCGACGACACCTGCGGGAGCATGCTGCCGTCGAGCGACGCATCGGGAATGGTCGTCGCGTTCGAGAGCAACTGCGACTACACGGGCGCGAACGCCGACGGCGGCGTCGAGATCTTCCGGATCAGCCCCAGCAACACGCTCACCCAGGTGAGCGGCAGCGCGACGGCCGAGTGCGAGAGCATCATGCCGCGCGTCTGCGACGACGCCTCGCGCATCGTCTACACGAGCTTCTGCGATCCGCTCGGCAGCAACGCCGACGGAAGCTTCGAGCTGTTCGCGAACAGCCTCACCGAGACCGTCCAGCTTACCGACGGCGACGACTGCACCAGCGTGGCCGGCTCGATGGCCGCCGGCGGCACGTTCGCCTCGTTCGTCGGCGACTGCGACCTCACGGGCGGCAACGCCGACGGTAGCGTCGAGCTGTTCCAGACCTCCGTCGACGTGTGCGGCGCGTGCGGCGGCCCGATCAGCGGCAACGGCGCGCCGGAGCGCCCCACCGCCAGCGACGCTCTGTTCATCTTGCAGGCGTCGGTGGGCTTGGATCTGTGCCCCACCTGCTCGTGCGACGTCGACGCGAACGACCTGGTGGCGGCAACCGACGCGCTGCTCGTTCTGCAGGCGGCGGTCGGCCAGCCGGTCGATCTCGACTGTCCGTAGCAAGCGATTAGACAAACCCCCTCCAGTCGCCGCGCCCGGCTCGGTCCGGCGTCCTTCAGCAGCCCGCTGGACGACCTTCTCCGAAGCTCCCCTGGGACCTCGCCCGCACGCTCCTGCCGCAGCAGCGGCGGTCGCACGCGGCCTCTTGCCACCCGGTTCGCCTGCGCATAGGCTCGGCCGCGTCGGGAGGCCGATGGCGTCGAGCTTCACCGGCCACCTCACGAGCATGAACGCTCTCGCTCGCTTCGTGGCCACCGGCGCTTACACGGGCTACGCACCGTTCGCGCCGGGAACCTTCGGTACCTTGCCCGCCGTCGCGCTGGCGCCGGCGCTCGCCGCGCTGCTGCCGTCGCGGCCCGTGGTCTACGTGGCCGTCGTGCTCGCCGCGATCGCGATCGCGGTGTGGGCGGCCGATCGGGTCGCCCACGTCGACGGCATCAAGGATCCGCAGATCGTGGTGGTCGACGAGATCGTCGGCTACTTCATCGCGATGGCGTTCCTGCCCGCCACCATCACGACCTTGCTGGCAGCGTTCGTGCTGTTCCGGCTGTTCGACATCGTCAAGCCGCCGCCGGCGCGACAGGCCGAGGCGCTGCCGGGCGGCATCGGCGTGGTGGCCGACGACCTGGTGGCCGGTCTCTTCGCGAATCTGGTACTGCGGCTGGCCGTGATGTGCGGACTTCTGTGAGGTCGGTTCGAAAAAAATCCACGCGCGGCGTACAAAAGGCGAAAGTTGGGGTGATCCATGATAAAACCCACTGACGGCAACGGGTCATGACGAGCGAAACGGCGAAAACGGGGCAGAGCACGGTCGAGCGGGTGGCGATCATCTCCACCGGCGACGAGGTCGTCGAGGGGCGCACGGTCGACACCAATGCGTCGTACATCGCCGACCAGGTGGCCGCGCTCGGCTGCGACATCGTTTCGCAGATCACGGTCGGCGACTACCCCGACCGCATGGCCTGGGCCTGGCACCGCTCGCTCGAGCAGGCCGACGTGGTCATCTCCACCGGCGGTCTCGGCCCCACGGCCGACGACCTCACCAACGAAACGGTCGCGCAGGTGGCGGGCGTCGAGCTCGAGCTCAACCAGGACGAGGCCGACAAGATACGTGATCTGTTCAAGAGCATCGGCCGCGAGATGCCCGAGAACAACCTCAAGCAGGCGGCGTTGCCCGCCGGCTACGAGCTGGTTGCCAACGGCCTGGGCACCGCGCCCGGCTACCGGCTGGTCATCCCACAAGACGGGCACAGTCCCACCGCCGTGGTGTTGCCGGGCGTGCCACGCGAGATGAAGGCGATGCTCGAAGAGCAGGTGCTGCCGTGGCTCGCGTCGCGGCAGGGTGCCGACCGCTGCGTCCTGTCTCACACGTTCCAGACGTTCGGCATGAGCGAATCGGGTCTCGACGAGGCCGTGACCGGCCTGATCTCGGCCGACGAGGCGCGCGTGGCGTTTCGCGCCAGCTTCCCGCAGATCTCGCTGCGCATCACGGTCGACGGTACCGAGGCCGACGCTCGTGCCCGTCTCGACGAGCTGTGCACCCGCGTGCGCGACCGGCTCGGTGCGGCGGTCTACGCCGAGGGCGATACCAACATGGAAACGGTGGTCGGTGAGCTGCTGCGCGCCCACGGCAAGTCGGTTGCCACGGCCGAGTCGTGCACCGGCGGCCTCATCGGCAATCGCATCACCGACGTCGCCGGCAGCTCCGAGTATTACACCGGTGGGCTTGTCGCCTACAGCAACGACGTGAAACACAAGGGACTCGGAGTATCGAGGACCACCCTGGCAATGTTCGGAGCCGTCAGCGAAGAGACCGCGTGCGAAATGGCCATCGGGGTGCGCAAGCACACCGGCGCCGACATCGGCATTGCCACCACCGGCATCGCCGGGCCCGGCGGCGGCACCGACGAGAAGCCGGTGGGCATGGTCGCCATCGCGCTGTCGGCGGGCGACGCCGATCATGCCACGTCTTCCACCTACCAGCTTTGGGGAACTCGCGACTGGGTGAAGCTGCTCACGTCGCAGATCGCGCTCGACTGGATTCGCCGCCACCTGATCGGGCTCGACCCGCTCGATTCCAATCTGGGCCGGCGCACGAGGCCGCGAAAGCGGTGAGCGGGCCGCGACATGCGTTGCTTCGTTGCGGTGTCGGTCGGACCGCGCATAACAAAAACGATGGCCTCGGCCGTCACCGAGCTGAGGGCCGAAGCCGAGCGGTCGAGCCTGGATGTGGCGTGGACTCGCCCCGAGGGATGGCACATCACGTTGAAGTTCATGGGTGAGATAGCGGCAGAGCAGCGCGGCGAGATCGGCGTCGCCGTGCACTCCGCGCTGGCCGGGCAGCCGCCGCTGCCGGTCGCGGCCCGCGGCCTGGTCGCGCTGCCGCGAGCCGCGTCACCGCGCGTGCTGGCCGTCGTCTGCCACGACGACGGCCGGCTCGGCGAGCTGGCCGCCGGCCTCGACGCCGCGCTCGAGCCGCTCGGATGCGAGCGCGAGCGGCGACGGTTCGTCGCACACCTCACCGTTGCACGCATTCGCGACCGGCGGGCGTCGCTGCGCCGTGGCCACTGGAAGGGCCTCGGCGCGCTCGTCGCGGCCATGGCCGACCGCGAGCTCGGCCGTGGTGAGATCACGAGCGTGGGCCTGTACCGCAGCGAGCTCGGCGACGGGCCGGCCCGCTACGAGCTGCTCGAACGATTCGAGCTCGACGCGGCACCGCCACCGAGCACGCGCGCCGGCGGCGGAGCGTGAGGCGGTTGCAGAGTTATGGACTGGTACCGGAGCGTCAGCCGGCGTTGGAGGCGGTAGAGAAAAAGTACGCCGGGGCGACCCGACGGCCCGGACTATGAGAAAAGCAAGACGATAAAGAAGATAGAGAAACCAGAGCAAAGTAGAGAAAGAGAGAGGAGGCAAGGAAGATGTCAGTGGACGAGAAACAGAAAGCACTGGAGCTTGCAGTCAGCCAGATCGAGAAGCAGTTCGGCAAGGGTTCGGTGATGCGGCTGGATTCGGACAGCGAGCAGGCCGATATCCCGAGCGTGTCGACCGGCTCGCTGGGCCTCGACGTGGCACTGGGCGTCGGTGGATTCCCACGCGGTCGCGTGGTCGAGATCTACGGCCCGGAATCGTCGGGCAAGACCACCCTGGCGCTGCAGTCCATCGCCGAGTCGCAGCGCGGCGGCGGTGTGGCTGCCTTCATCGACGCCGAGCACGCGCTCGACGTGGGCTACGCGCGCAAGCTGGGCGTGCGCCCGGGCGACTTGCTCATCTCGCAGCCCGACAGCGGCGAGCAGGCCCTCGAGATCGCCGAAACGCTGGTACGCAGCGGTGCTGTCGACATCCTGGTGGTCGACTCGGTCGCGGCGCTGGTGCCGCGCGCCGAGATCGAGGGCGAGATGGGCGATTCGCACATGGGTCTGCAGGCGCGTCTCATGTCGCAGGCGCTGCGCAAGCTCACCGGAACCATCGCACGCTCGAACACGCTGGTGATCTTCATCAACCAGATCCGCATGAAGATCGGCGTCATGTTCGGCAGCCCCGAGACCACCACCGGCGGCAACGCACTCAAGTTCTACGCGTCGGTGCGTTGCGACATCCGGCGCATCGCCGCCATCAAGCAGGGCGATCAGGTGGTGGGCAGCCGCACGCGTGTACGCGTGGTGAAGAACAAGGTGGCGCCGCCGTTCCGCGAGGCCGAGTTCGACATCATGTATGGCCAGGGCATCAACAAGCCGGGCGAGATCATCGACCTCGGCGTCGAGATGGGCATCGTCGAGAAGAGTGGCTCGTGGTACTCCTACGGCGAGGAGCGGCTCGGCCAGGGGCGCGACAACGCGTGCGAGCTGCTTCGTGAGAACCCGAAGATGGCAACCGAGATCGAGACCAAGCTGCGCCAGGACCTGGGCCTGCTCCCGCAGACCACGACCTTGAGCGTGGTCGAAGGGGGCGCCGGCGGTGGCGAGGACAAGCAGGCCGCCGAGGCCGGCAAGGGTGCAGAGGCCGGTGCCGACAAGCCGAAAGCCGCCAGGAAGGCCCGCGCGGTCAAGTAGGGACGGCCGCGAGGAGCTCGCCGGGCGAGCAGGGTCGGCGGGGTGTGGCGCGGTCCACACCGCCATGAACCTGCTCGCCCGCCGGCCCTACTCGCGCTCGGGGCTTCGAGAGCGCCTGCTCGAGAAGTACTCCGACATCGAGGCCGACGCGGCCGTGGCCAGGCTCGTCGAGCAGGGCCTGCTCGAGGACCGGGCCTACGCCGAGTCGTTCGTACGTGAACGATTCGAGCGGCGTGGCCAGGGCCGTCTCCGTATCATCGACGGCCTGCGCACGGCCGGTGTCGACGCCGCGCTGGCCGAGGCCGTCGTGGCCGACATGATCGACGACCGGGCCGAGCGCGAACGCGCCGCCGCCGTGCTCGCCGTCTACCGCCGTCGCCGTGGCGTGGGCGGCATCGGCGGTGTGGCGGGGCGGAAGACCACGGCCGACCGCGCGCACGGCGAGGAGGCCGCGTTCCGTCATCTCACCGGGCGCGGGTTCGCCGCTGAGCTCGTGCGTGACTTGCTCGGAGTTTCACTGTAATCACCGGAAGTTATCATGCTGGGCGCCGACGTACGGCAGAGCTTCCTCGACTTCTTCGAGTCCAAGGACCACCTGATCGTGCCGAGCGCGCCGATCGTGCCGGTGGGCGATCCGACGTTGATGTTCACCAACGCCGGCATGGTCCAGTTCAAGGACATCTTCCTCGGCAACGCCGAGCCCGCACGTGGCCGCGTCGCCGACACCCAGAAGTGCCTGCGCATCTCCGGCAAGCATAACGACCTGGAAGAGGTCGGGCGCGACACCTACCACCACACGCTGTTCGAGATGCTCGGCAACTGGTCGTTCGGCGACTACTACAAGCCCGAGGCGATCGAGTGGGCGTGGGAGCTGCTCACCGGCGTCTGGGGCCTGCCGGCCGAGCGCCTGTACGCCTCGGTGTATCGCACCGACGAAGAGGCCGAGAAGCTGTGGAAGAAGATCGCCGGCCTGCCCGATGATCGCATCCTGCGCTTCGACGAGAAGGACAACTTCTGGGAGATGGGCGACACCGGCCCCTGCGGTCCCTGCTCGGAGATCCACATCGATCGCGGCGAGAAGGCCTGCGACATGCAGCACGTCGATGGTCACCGTTGCGCCGTGAACGTCGGCTGCGCTCGCTACATCGAGCTGTGGAACCTGGTGTTCATCCAGTACAGCCGCGACGAGCAGGGCCGCCTGCACGACCTGCCGAGCAAGCACGTCGACACCGGCATGGGCCTGGAGCGGGTGGCCGCCGTGCTCGAGAACGTGGCCGGCAACTACGACGGCTCGCTGCTACGCACCATCATCGCCACCGCCGAGAAGCTGTGCGGCAAGCCCTACGGCAAGGACACCGAGCTCGACGTCTCGTTCCGGGTGCTGGCCGATCACAGTCGTGCGGTGTCGTTCATGATCGCCGATGGCATCGCCCCGTCGAACGAGGGGCGCGGCTACGTGCTGCGCCGCGTGCTGCGACGGGCGGCGCGCCACGGCAAGAACCTCGGCTTCGACGGGCCGTTCCTGTTCCAGGTTTGTGACAGCGTCGTCGAGTCGATGGCCGCGGCGTTTCCCGAGCTCGGCGAAGGGCGTAACCGCATCCTCGAGGAGGTGCGGGCCGAGGAGGAGCGCTTCGAGCTCACCCTGGATCGCGGACTTGCCCACCTCGAAGAAGAGCTCGGCCGGCTGGGAAAGCCGGGTGCGGGTGGCAAGTCGGTAGGCAAGGGCACCGACGCGAGCGTGGTGCTGCCGGGCGACGTGGCGTTTCGCCTGTACGACACGTACGGCTTCCCGCTCGACATGACCGAGGACATCCTGCGTTCGCGTGGCATCGAGGTGGACCGTGACGGCTTCGACGCAGCGCTGGCCGATCAGCGTACGCGCGCCCGCGACGCGCACGCCGCCAGGGGCGGGGTGGCCGACTACACGTTGCTGGTGGCCGCCGCACGCGAGCTGGGTGGCTCGGCGTTCGCCGGCTCGCACGAGACCGAGACGGCCACCACCATCGTGGCCATGGCCGAGGGCGGCCAGCTCGTCGGCTCTGCATCCGAGGGCGACGACGTGGACGTGGTGATGTCCAGCACGCCGTTCTACGGCGAGTCGGGCGGACAGGTTGGAGACCGCGGCACGATCGAGACCGGCGGTGGCGCCAGGCTCGAGGTGCTCGACACCCAGAAGCCCGCGCCCGACGTGATCGTGCACCGTGCGCGCGTCGTCAGCGGATCGGTCAAGCCGGGTGACGAAGCGCGTGCGACGCTCGACGCCGGGCGCCGCGAGGCCACCCGCCTCAACCACTCTTCCACGCACCTTCTCAATGCAGCGCTCCGCAACCACCTGGGCACCGGCGTGAAGCAGGCGGGCTCGCTGGTCGAGCCGGCGCGCCTGCGATTCGACTTCTCGCACGACGGGCCGGTCGCCGACGAGACGCTCGCCGACGTCGAGGCCGAGGTCAACGACGCGATTCGCTCGAATTTCGACGTCAGCGACGACGAGATGCCCTACGACGACGCCATCGCCGCCGGTGCTCTCGCGTTCTTCGGCGAGAAGTACGGCGACGTCGTGCGCGTCGTGCGCATGGGCGAGTACTCCGTCGAGCTGTGCGGCGGAACCCACGTTCGCCACACCGGCGACATCGGCTTCATGCAGCTCACCGCCGAGAGCGGTGTGGCCGCCGGCGTGCGTCGCGTCGAGGCCGTCACGGGCACGGGAGCGCTCGCGCGCGTGCGCGATCGCGATGCGCTGTTGCGCGAGCTCGCGCGCCTGCTGCGTGGGCCCGAGGAGCAGTCGGTCGAGAAGGTCGAGAAGCTGCTGGCGGGCGTGCGCGATCTGGAGAAGCGGCTGGCGGAGATGGAGAGCAAGAAGTCCGGCGACGCCGTGCAGGATCTCATCGCCGGCGTTCGCGAGTTCGACGGTACGCGTGCGGTCGTCGCCAAGGTGGACGGCGTCGACGCCAAGGGCATGCGAACGATCTCCGACCAGATTCGCGACCGTCTGCAGTCGTGCGTGGTGGTGCTGGCTGCCGAGGTGTCCTCGGGCGTCGCCGTGACCGTGGCGGTCACCGGTGACCAGACCGGACGATTCCACGCCGGCAACATCATCAAGGAGCTCGCACCGCTGGTCGACGGGCGCGGCGGCGGCAAGCCCGACTTCGCGCAGGCCGGCGGCAAGAACCCCGCCGGCATCGTCGGTCTCCTGGAGAGGGCCAACGAGCTCATCGTCTAAACTCGAGTTCGCCGACGCCCGTCGTCTGCACGAGCTGTTCGGCAGCCACGACTGCAACGTCAAGGTTCTCGAGGCAGCGCTCGGCGTGAGCGTGTCACTCACCGGTTCGGGCGTCATCATCGGCGGAGACGAGCACGATGCCGAGCTCGCCGGCCGCGTGCTGCAGGAGCTCTACTCGCTCTCGGGCGAGGGCTACCCGGTCGCCCCCGACGACGTGGAGCGCGCGATCGACGTGCTCAGCCGCAACAGCAACGTCGATCTGAAGGACGTCTTCCTCGAGCCGGTGTTCGCCGACTCGAGCCGCAGCCGCATCATGCCGAAGACCGTCAACCAGCGGGTCTATTTCGACGCGATGCGAAGCCACGACGTCGTGTTCGCGATCGGGCCCGCCGGTACCGGCAAGACGTATCTCGCCATGGCCATGGCCGTGGCCGAGCTGCTGCGCGGCAACTACGCGCGCATCATCCTCACCCGCCCGGCGGTCGAGGCCGGCGAGAAGCTGGGGTTCCTGCCCGGTGACCTGGCCGAGAAGGTCAATCCCTATCTGCGGCCGCTGTACGACGCGCTCTACGACATGGTGAGCATGGACAAGGCCCGTCAGATGGTCGAGCGAGGCTCGGTCGAGGTGGCACCGCTGGCGTTCATGCGAGGCCGCACGCTCAACAACGCGTTCGTGATCCTCGACGAGGCGCAGAACACCACACGAGCGCAGATGAAGATGTTCCTCACCCGTCTCGGCTTCAACTCCAAGGCCGTGATCACCGGCGACATCACGCAGGTCGACCTGCCGAGCGGGCAGGCATCGGGGCTGCGCGATGCGCGCAACGTGCTGGCCGAGGTCGCCGACATCTCGTTCGTGTGGTTCGATCAGCAGGACGTGGTGCGACACGAGATCGTCAAGAAGATCATCGACGCCTACGACAGCGCCGAGAACGGCGGCCGTGACGCCGACGACGCGCAGTCGGGCTAGCAGCCCCTTGGAGACCTCCGGACCAGGCGGCCATGCCGGTTGAGCTGAGCGACCGCACCGGCGGCCCCGCGCCGATCGGGCTGGCAGCCGCCGCCGAGCGTCTGCTCGCGCTGCTCGACGTGGCCGACCGCGAGCTCGACGTGGTTCTGGTCGACGACGAGACCATGCGCGAACTCAACCGCACCTGGCGCGGCAAGGACCGCCCCACCGACGTGCTGTCGTTCCCGCAAGACGACGGCCTTGCCATGGCCGCCGAACGCGAGGCCCCGGCGAGCGCCGCAGACGCGACCGCAGCCGCAGGTGCTGCGCCGGAGTCGCTCGGCGACGTGGTGATCTCCGTGCCGACGGCGCGCCAGCAAGCGGAGTGTGGCGGCTGGAGCCTGCAAGAAGAGGCCACGCGGTTGCTGCTGCACGGCGTGCTGCACTTGCTCGGCCACGACCACGAGGCCGGCGGCGAACCCGAGGCGCTCATGAAGGCCGCCGAGGCACGCCTCGCCACCGAGCTCGTCGACGCGGGCTTTCCGTGCGCCCGCGAGGAGCTCGCTTGACGACCTCGCAGGCCGCCGGCGCCGCGGTAGGCACCGGGCTGTTCCTGTCGCTCGCGCAGCCCACCATGAGCGTCGCCTCGCTGGCGTGGGTGGGGCTGGTGCCGTTGCTGCTGGCCGTGCGTGGCGCCGGCCCGCGCAAGGCGCTCGGGCTCGGCTACCTGGCAGGCATGAGCCTGTACCTGCCGGTGCTGTACTGGATCGCGCCGACCATCTCGAACTACACGCGTGTCTCCACGCCGCTCGCGATCGGGGTGCTGGTTCTTCTGTGCCTCACCGTCGCCAGCTTCGTCGCCGTCTTCGCCCTCACCGTCGAGTGGCTCGCCGACGGCGGCATCCCGCGTGTCGTGTCGGCGCCGCTGGTGTGGGTCGCGCTCGAGTGGTCGCGCATGTACGTACCGGCGGCGTTCCCGTGGGCGCTGCTCGGCTACTCGCAGTACGGCGTGCTACCGGTCATCCAGTCGGCCGACCTGTTCGGCGTGTGGGGCGTGTCGGCGTTGCTCGTGTTCGTGAACGCCGTGATCGCCGAGGTCGCGGTCGACGGCGTCCCGCGCCACCGCGCGCTGCTGGCCGCGGCCGCGGTGACGGTGGTCGCCACGGTCGTGTACGGCTGGGTGCGCATCGAGCAGGTCGACGGTCTGGAGCCGCAGGGTCGTCTCACCGTCGGCGTCACGCAGGGAAACGTCGCCCAGGATCGCAAGTGGAACGAAGCGCTCCAGGACGAGATTCTCGACGCCTACCTCGAGCTGTCGCGGGATGCGGCCCGCGACGGTGCCGAGCTGGTCATCTGGCCGGAGGCGGCGCTGCCGGTCATCGCGAACCACGATCTGCGCACGTCGCGCCTGACCGATTTCGCCACCGCCACCGATACCTACATGCTGGTGGGCGCGCCGGCCGTCGAGCTCCACCACGGTCGCCCGCCTCGTCAGTTCAACAGTGTGTTCACCGTGGTTCCCGACCACGGCTTCGCCGAGCGCTACGACAAGATCCAGCTCGTGCCGTTCGGCGAGTACGTTCCGTTCGGATGGCTGATGTCGTGGGTCGGCAAGGCGGTCGAGGGGATCGGCACCTTCGGGCGCGGTACGCGTCACGTGGTGTTCGAGGGGCCGCCGGTGCTCACGCCGGCCGGCGAGCGGCCGGCACGGTTCGCGGCCCTGATCTGCTACGAGGGGATCTTTCCGGGGCTCACGCGCCGGTTCGTCGTCGACGGCGCCGATTTTCTCGTCAACGTGAGCAACGACGCCTGGTACGGCCGCACCTCGGCGCCTCACCAGCACCTGGCGATGGCGGCCGTGCGCGCCGTCGAGAACCGCGTGCCGCTGGTGCGGAGCACGAACACGGGCGTTTCGGCGATCGTCGACGCGGTGGGCCGCATCCGCGAGCGCACGCCGCTGTTCGAACGCGCCGTGTTCGTCGACGAGCTGGTGCTCCGCGAGCACGGCTCGCTGTACCTCGTGATCGGCGATCTGTTCGTCTACGTGTGCCTCGGTGTCGTCGCCCTGCTGGTTGCGGTGCGCTTGCAGGGCCGTGGCGTGTTGATCCGCACCGGCAACCGTGGAATCGTGCGCCGATGATCACTGGCGAGGCGCAGGACCGACTTACCGCCCTGGAAGAGCGAGTCGAGCTTCTAGGGCGGCATCTTTGACCTCTCCAGCCTGAAAACCCGCTTCGCCGAGCTCGAAAATCGCAGTCAGGACCCCGGCCTGTGGGACGACCGCGAAGAGGCCGGGCGTGTTCTGCGTGAGCGTGCGACCCTCGAATCGACGATCAAGGACTACGAGCGCCTGGCCGAGAGCACCGGTGACCTCGGCGTCTATCTCGAGATGGCCGGCGGCGGCGACGGCGACGCGGCCGGTGAGTTCGAGGGCCTGATCGGCCAGATCGAAACCCAGGTGGGCGAGTTCGAGGTGCGGCGCATGCTGTCGGGCGAGTACGACCGTAACAACGCGCTCGTCACCATCAAGCCCGGCGCCGGCGGCACCGAATCGCAGGACTGGGCGGACATGCTGCTGCGCATGTACCTGCGCTGGGCCGAGCGCCGTGGCTTCAAGACGAAGATCCTCGAGTACTCACCAGGGGAGGGGGCGGGTCTCAAGACCGCCACGTTCAGCCTGGAAGGCGAGTACGCCTACGGCTACATGCGCGCCGAGTCGGGCATCCACCGTCTGGTGCGCATCTCGCCGTTCGACAACGCAGCGCGCCGCCACACCTCGTTCTCGTCGGTCTATGCGTTCCCCGAGATCGACGATTCGATCGAGGTCGACATCAATGACGACGACCTGCGTATCGATACCTACCGCGCCAGCGGTGCCGGTGGCCAGCACGTGAACAAGACCGACTCGGCCGTACGCATCACGCACGGGCCGACCGGCATCGTGGTGACCTGCCAGAACGAGCGCTCACAGCACAAGAACAAGTCGATGGCGATGAAGATCCTGCGCGCACGCATCTACGAGCTCGAGCGCCAGAAGCAGGAAGAGCGCATGGCCGCCATCGGGCCCACCAAGCGCGAGGCCGGTTTCGGCAGCCAGATCCGCTCCTACGTGCTCCACCCCTACAGGATGGTGAAGGACCTGCGCACCTCGCTCGAGAAGGGCAACGCCGATGCCGTGCTCGACGGTGACATCGACGACTTCATCAACGCCTACCTCATGCAGGACTCGTCGCCGGACGCGGCGAGCTAGCCGCGGCGTCGGCGCAGGTCCCACCGCCGCGGGCGAATCCGTGCCGCCGCGGCGCGCGACGAGCACCGCGCGCTCAGGCCAGCGCGCGGGCGGCGGCGCGTTGCATGCGCAGGCTGGCCTCGTCGAGCTCGGCCTCGGTGATCACCAGCGGCGGCGCCAGCCGTACCACGCGATCGTCGTGCAACGTCCAGCCCATGATCAGGCCCTCGTTCTTGCACTCCGCGGCGAAGCGCGGCACGAAAGAGGCCTCGTGCATCTCGATGCCGACTAGCAGCCCACGGTGACGGACCTCGCGCACGCAGCGTTCGGGTAGACGCTCGGCGAGCATGCGACAGAACTCCTTGCCCACGCGTGCGGCGCGCGCGGGTAGCTCTTCCTCCAGGATGACGTCGAGCGCGGCCTGCCCGGCTGCGCATGACAGCGGGTGGCCGCCGAACGTCGTGACGTGGCCGAGCGGCGGGTCGACGGCCAGCGTGCGCATGGTGCGTCGCGACGAGATGAACGCTCCGAGCGGCAGGCCGCCGCCGAGCGCCTTGGCCAGCAGCAGCACGTCGGGGACCACCTGCTCGCGCTCGAGCGCGAACAGCGTGCCGGTTCGCCCGAGCCCGGTGATGACCTCGTCGAAGATCAGCATCGCGCCCTCGCGCGTGCAGCGCTCTCGCAGCGCGGACAGGAATCCGGGCTCGGGTAGAACGACGCCGGCCTCGGCCTGTACCGGTTCGACGATGACGGCGGCGGCGCGCTCGTCGATGGCATCGAGCGAGGCGACGTCGTTGAACCGCAGGAAGTCGACTTCGGGAAGCAGCGGCAGGAACGGATCGCGGTAGACCGGGTTGCCGCCCACCGACACGGCCCCGAGCGTGTCGCCGTGGAAGCCACCGTGAAACGACAGCAGGCGTGAGCGGCCGGTAGCCTTGCGCGCCAGCTTTAGCGCGCCCTCGACGGCCTCGGCTCCGGAATTCGTGAAGTACACGCAGTCGAGCCCGTCGGGCAGCAGATCGGAGAGCGACTGTGCCAGGCGCACCTGCGTCTCCTGGATGAGCTCGCCGTACACCATCACGTGCAGGTGGCGGCGAGCCTGCTCCTCGATGGCGGCCAGCACGCGCGGATGGCCATGACCGACGGCGGCCACGCCGATGCCTGCGAGCAGGTCGATGTAGTCGTTACCCTCCGGCGTGCGCACGGTGGCACCGATCGCGCTCTCGACGACGATTCCCATCGGCGTGAGCGAGGTCTGCGCGAGCGAGCCGTGGAACGCCGACAGCAGCTCGGTGGTCTTCACGCGCCGACCTCGTGCCAGGCGAGAAGGTCGCCGAGCCGCCGGCGGCCGTCCTGCTGCCAGGCGATCGGCGGTCGCTGCATCTCGCCAGCGGCGCATACCAGCGTTGCACCGAGCTCACGCAGCCGATCGACGAGCTCGTCGCGTGCGTGGGCCGGATCGTCGAGCGCAAGACCGACGCCGGCCAGCGCGACGTCGGTGCGCTGGAGCAGTCGGAGCGCGCCCTCGCGATCGTCGGCCGGCACGATGGTGATGCAGCGCAGACCGGGGCCGGTCGCGGGTCGGGCTCCTTGACACACGTGGACGCACCAGGCGTCGTCGCTGCCGCGAAGCAACATCTCGTCGGAGCGCGCGAGCGACGACATCTCGGCGGCGCCGATGAACGCGCGTCGGCTCGCCTCGAGCTCGACCGAACGTGCTCGTCGCGGCCAGCGCAGCTCGGTCCGGTCGAGCTCCCCGGCCAGCGCGTGAGCCACGGCGCGCGCGTGGTCGTCGCCCTCGACGATGATCGTATGCGGGCTGAGGCAGCCGAGCCCTTCGTGCAGCACCATGTCCTCGGCCAGCGCGCCGGCCCAGCGCTCGGGCGACACGCCCGCACCGACCAGTGCCACGCTCAGGCGGCTACCGCGCTCGACCACCGAGCCGGCGGGGTACCGGGCCGCGAGCATCGCGACGGTCGCATCGCCGCCGGAGATCTCGACGCGGTCGGCGTCGGCGGCCAGCACGCGCTCGACTTCCATGACATCGTGCGCCGGCGCTGTTGCGGCGGCGTGCTCCGAGCCCTCGCCGGTCGGACTGCCGCCGCCTCGCGCGATATCCTCTGCGGCGGAGACACCAGCGGCGCGCTCGCTGTGCGCCCACCCGGCGACGACGACCATGTCGGCCAGCTCCGGCGCGAGGTCGGCCAGGGTTTCGACGAATGCGGCGGTCAGCAGCGGCTGACGTGAGCTGTCGCGGACCACGCACACCGAGCGGGCCAGCAGGCACGCGACGATCGGTGCGATGGCGAGGCCGGTGACGTTGCCGGCCAGCAGGTGGACGACGACCGGTGGGCCGAGCAGGCGAGCGCGCGTACCGTCGGGGCGTGCTATGGCGCGCTCGAGCGCGGGTGGCGACTGCGCCTCGGCCGCGATCAAGGCGCCGAGACTGTCGGCGGTCACGACCGAGAACGTGTTGTCGAGGCAGCGCGCGAGCATCTGCGGCGCGATGGCGAGCGCGCGTGCGAGCTCGTCGACAACGCTCGCGCGCGCTGGCAGTGCCGGGTCGCTCCAGCGCGCCGCGGTCGTTGCCAGCGCGCCGACCACGTCGTCGTTCGTCGCCTCGGCGAGCACGCGGTCGCGGGCGGCGCGGGCACGTGCGAGCGCCGCCTCGAGCTCGGCGGCCGTTCGCGACACCGTGACCCGGGCATCGCCCGGCGCCATCGCCATCGGGCCGGCGTGGGGCCGGGCGCTCATGCGGTGTTCCCGCGCTCGCGCGGCTCGTCGTGGGCGGCGACCGTCGCCAGCAGCTGCGAACAGCCGCGTGCCTCGGCGCCGCTGGCTCGCCCGAGAAGCTCGAATCCGGCGCCGAGCTCGCGGCCGAGGTCGAGCGTCTGCAGCGCGCTCACGGTTTCCCAGTTCGCCAGATCGACGTGCGCCAGCAGGCCCGCCTGGCCGGGTGCTGCCGGCTCGAGCGAGAGCGGGTCGACGACGGTCGTGCGAACCCAGGGCGGGCCGACCTTGGAACGCGGGGAGAGGCGACCGCTGCAGCGGCCGAGCCAGGCGTCGTCGTAGAACTGCGAGAGCATCTCGGTCATGCCGTACTCGTTGACCGACAGGTAGGCGGGAACGTGCAGGAAGCGCCAGCCTGCCTTGAGCATGCCGCGCGCCGATAGCGCACGCACGGCCTGGCGATCGCCCTCGTTGTCATCGCCCGGCGTGCGGCCCTGGCCCGACTTGCGGCCGCCGGTGTCGACGATGCGGCTGTCGGCCGGCAGCCGCAGTCCGCGGTCCGCGACGCGCAGAGCGTCGAACAGTGCCGTGAATGCCGAGGTGACGCCGAGCAGCAGCACCGGCGCCGACCCGGCGGCCTTCTCCTCGAGCCACGTGACAGCACCGGCCACGTCGAGGTTCCCGTCCGCGTCGAACGCGACCGCGACGTCGTCGCTCGCGAACGACTCGAGGCACCAGGAGAACATCCGACCGAGCGAGGAATGCTCGTTCGATGCGGATGGACCGATCAGCAACGTGGCCATCGGCCCGGGGCCGTCGGGCAGCACCATGCGCTCGAAGTGGGTCATCGCCGAGACGCGATAGGTGTCGAGCGATCGCAGCGCGTGGCGGCTTCGTTGCCGCTCGCCCGCCGTCGTGCCGGTGCTGAGGAACAGGTGCGGTCGGTCGGCCTCGTCGGTCAGCGCGTGCTTGAACGCGTCGGTCGGGATCGCCGGGATCTCGCGCCAGTGCGCGACCGATCGCGGGTTCGCGCCGCGGCTTTCGCAGAAGCGGCCGTACAGATCGTGTGCGTCGTACTGGTAGGCGAACGCCTCGAGCGCGAGCGTGTCGAAATCACCGTCGACACCGCCCGTGGCGATGAACGAGTGAATGCGGTCGGCGAGCACGGCCGGCTATCGTAGCGCGGGCACGCAGGCGGCGGTAGGCGCCGGCAACAGTGGCAATGACATCCACGCACGCATACGCTCGCGCGCATGCCCGACGAGGAGATCTCCGAGATCGAAGCGCTGTTCTACGAGGGCTCCGACCTGCACGGGGAGGGGCGTGGCGACGAGGCCATGGACTGCTTCGACCGCTGTCTCGCTATCGATCCCGACTACGCCGACGCGATTCTCGGCAAGGCCATGGTCCACCTGTCGCGCGAGGAGTTCGACGAGGCCATCGCGCTGGGTAAGCGCCTGGCCGAGATGGACCCCGACGACGTGCTGGCGTTCACGAATCTGTCGATGTTCTACCAGCGCGCCGGGCGCATCGCCGAGGCCGAAGAGGCCGGAGCGAAGGCCCGCACGCTGGAGTGGAAGAAGCAGCTCCAGGAAGAGGACGGGGACGACCGCTGAGGGTTGAACGCTCCGGTCAGTCGGCCTTGGCGGCGTCCAGCTCTTTCTTCATCTCGCGCATGTCGCGCTGACAGACTTCCTTGTCGCGGGTCTCGCGCGCGATCTTGGTGGAGAGCGTCTCGCGCTGGTTCTTCAGGTCGACGATGTTGTCGTTGAGCTCCTTTACTTCCTGTCGCAGCTCGATCGCGTCGCCGTAGTTGTAATAGCCCGCGAAGAAGCCGGCTCCGAACAGTACCAAGGCCACCACGACGCGCTGAACCCACGTCCATACGGCCTCACGCAGCTGATCTTCAGCCGACTTTTTTTCCTCTTGAGCCATCTCACCCTCCTTGTTGCGCCCGGGTGCGCGTCAGCCCGCCCCCCCGACAGAGTTAAAGGCTATCAAACCGGCAAACGCACGTCTATTCCGCCGATCGCGCTGCGTCAAAGGTCGATCCGGCGTCCGCGCGAGCGATCGCGACAGAGTTGCGGGCACGGCACGGGCCTACTATTGTTCGCGGCCGTGAGCGCTGAGCGTCGATCGTGGGCTGTCGTGCTCGGCGCGTCGAGCGGCTTCGGTGCGGCCGTCGCCGTCGAGCTGGCAGCCAGACACATCAACATCTGCGGCGTGCACCTGGATCGCCGCGCCACCCTGGCCTCGGCCGAGCAAACGATCGCCGAGGTCGAGCAGGCCGGTGCCGAGGCGCTGTTCATGAACGTGAACGCGGCCGATGCCGGCAAGCGTGGCGAGGTGCTCGACGCGCTGGCCGAGCGCGCCGGCGATGGCGAGGTCGTTCTGCTCTTTCACTCGCTCGCGTTCGGTTCCCTGGCACCGCTGGTCGGAGAGGATCGCAAGACGTCGGCGAAGCCGTCGCAGATCGCGATGACACTCGACGTGATGGCCAGCTCGCTCGTCTACTGGAGCCAGGAGCTGGTGTGGCGAGGCCTGCTGGGCACCGGCGGCAGGGTGCTGGCCATGTCGTCGGCCGGCTCGAGCCGGGCGATGGCGAGCTACGGTCCGGTGTCGGCCGCCAAGGCGGCTCTCGAGGCCTACGTCCGTCAGCTCGCGCTCGAGCTCGCTCCGCGCGGGATCACTGCGAACACGATTCGCGCCGGTGTTACCGACACCGCCGCGCTGCGCAAGATTCCCGGGTGGGAGCAGATCCGCGACAAGGCGACCGCGACCAACCCGGCCGGCCGGCTGACCACCACGGGAGACGTCGCCCGCGCGGTGGCGATGCTCGTCGAGCCCGGCGCCGGCTGGATTTCCGGCAACATCATCGGCGTGGATGGCGGCGAGGATATCGCTGGCTGAGCCCGGTACGGTTCTGTACACGCCCCCCCAAACAAGATTCACCGGACCGGAACCCCGTTGTAGGCGTTACGCACTTGCCCCCCCATCGGAGGGGTGATGACAGTTCCCGGCATGCTAGCCTTGGTGGTATAGGCGAAGTCATGCTCGGTTGTCGGTCCACATTGGTAGCGGCATTCGCGGCGGCCCTCGGGCTGGCCGCCGGTTCGTTCACGACCATCGCCCACGCCGGCCTCCTCGACGATGCCGCGGGGCTGGCCATCGTCGGCGGAGGCGATGCCCGCGACCGCGTCAGCTTCAGGCTGGCCTCGGTCGTCGACGGCGACGTGTGCATGAGCGGCGGCTTCGTCGGCTCGTCGTCGTTCGTGATCGGTGACATCACCGCCGTCGACCCTCAGCCGGCGGCCCTCAGGCTGCGCTCGGCTTCCGTGCTGCTCGGTGACCTCGTCACCGGCGGTGGCGCGGTGCGGGCGGTGCCGCGCAGGGCGACGTTGCCGGGGCTCACCGTGGTGCGTGTGCCCGGCGGTCGTCGGGTGGCCAAGCGCGACGGCTCGGGTGACTACGACACCACCGGCATCGACGCCCGGGTCGAGGCTTGCCGTCTTGCTCAGGCCAGCATCGTCACGGCGGCCGCCGAGCTGCGCGAGATGGAGGGCGTGGCCGACGCCGGTCGCATCTCGGTGCCCTCCAGGCAGAGCCGGGTGGTGACGGCGCCTATCCCCGGTCGTCTCAACGTGGTCGACGTTTCGCGCGTTACCGTCGGTCAGAACGCCGCGCTGGTACTCGACGGCGGTGGCGACGCCGATACGGTCTTCGTCCTTCGCTCGGCGGGCCGCGTTCGAACACGGTTCGGCGGCACCATCGGTCTCACCGGTGAGCTGCGCGCCGAGAACGTCATCGTGCTGTCCGGCGGCGCGTGCAATGCAGGCCAGGCGAGCCACGGCGCGGGCACGCTGCTGTGCCCCGATTCGCGCATCAGCATGCACCCCGGTGCGCTCTGGACCGGCGCGCTGCTCGGTGGACGTCAGGTGGAGATCGGCGCCGGTGCGTCGGTCGCGGCGATCTCGTTCACCGGTCAGTAACCAGTCCCGCGATCAGTCCTGCATCTCACCCAGCGCGGCGAGCTCTCGTTCGCTGAAGCCGGCCCGCCGGCGGTCGGCCGTGTTGAGCGGCCCCTTGATGCGTCCGTTCATGTAGGCGGATACCAGGCGCGGGAATGTCTGCTCGGGATCTTCGCCGCGCTCGTGGCAGGCATGCCGGAACCAGCGCGAGCCCGCAGCCACGTGCGCGACCTCTTCCTCGAGGATCACGTCGAGCACGTCGGCCGTTCGGTGATCGCCGCGCCGGCGCAGGCGGCGGATCATGCCGGGTGTGACGTCGAGACCGCGGGCCTCGAGCACGCGCGGCACCATGGCCATGCGCGCGACGACGTCGTGTGCGGTCTTCTCGGCCATCTCCCACAGCCCGTTGTGTGCGGCGAAGTCGCCGTACTCGGCGCCGAGCTCGCGGAGCCGGGCACGTAGCAGGCCGAAGTGACGGGCCTCGTCGTCGGCCACACAGGTCCAGTCGTCGTAGTACGCACGCGGCAGGCCGCGAAACCGGTACACGCAATCCCAGGCAAGGTTCACCGCGTTGAGCTCGATGTGGGTGATCGCATGGACGAACGCGGCCTGGCCCTCGGCGCTGGACAGGCGACGCCGTGGCACCTCGAGCGGACCCACCAGCCGCAGTCCGGGCGGCAGGCCGGCCGTGCAGTCCCCGGGCGGGCGAGCATCGGCGCGCGCATCGAGACGGCCCTCGGTCCAGGCCCTGCGCGCCTGGTTCGTGAGCTCGACCTTCTCGTCGGCGTCGCGGGCCTCGAGACAGGCGCTCGCGGCCTCGAACAGGCAGTCCGAGCTCATTGCCTGCGCCATACCAGGGTGCGGTTGTTGGCCGGCATCGCGTGATCCGCGACCAGCTCGAGCGAGGTGTCTGCACCGAGCGCTCGCAGGTCGTCGACGTCGCGGATGCCCATCACCGCACTTCGTCCTCGCAGGCTCGCGTCGAACTCCTCGTTGCTCGCGCTGGTGTGGCGGCCGCCGTACTTGAAGGGGCCGTACTGACAGAACACGCCGCCGACATCGAGTACCCCGGACACGCCCACGAACATACACCGGACCTGCGGCCACGACATGATGTGGGCGGTGTTGGCGCTGAACACGGCGTCGCTTCGTTCCACCGGCCACGGTCGCGTGCACACGTCGAGCTCCACGGGCGGCTCGAGATTCGACAGCTGCGCCTCCTCGAGCCAGGCGCGCACGCCGTCGTGATTCTCGACGAGATCGCTGGTTCGCCATACCAGGTGGTCGAGGTGCCGGGCGAACCACACCGCGTGCTGGCCGGTGCCGCTGCCGATCTCGAGAACGGTGCGGCAGCCCGCGAACGTGTCGCGCAGGATGGTGAGGATGGCGTCCTTGTTGCGGTCGCAGGCCGGGGCGAGTGGCTTCATGGGTCTCCCGTGGGCACGCGATTGTCGAAGCTTGGCGCGCCCACGTCCAGCGCCTGCGCCGTGGCGGTTGCCGGCACGAAGCACCACGCATCCGCCAAGGCGTCTGCCGGCGCCGGGCCGCGAACCGCGCCCGTCAAAGATTCATCGGTACATCCTCGTCGCCGGGCGTACGATGGTTGGATAGGGAATTTTGAGACCTGCGGTCGGCGACGAGCCGCCGGCAACGACCCCGGGAGGTACCCAAGCTTTGCAGATCGATTACACGAACACGTTCGACGACGTTCTCGCGTTCGCGCGCCACCACTACGGCTCGTCGAACGGCATCCAGCGCAACGTACGCGTCCAGCGCTTCGGCGGCGTCGCCATTCTGGGCGGCTACTTCCTCGGTCTGGGCTGCTTCAGTGGTTCGCTGTTCTACTTCTTCGTCGGCGCGGTCACCGCGGTGGCTTGGTGGGTGTGGATCCCGCGCGTGCTGATGAACTCCTACGAGCGGCAGGTTGCGCGCACCTACGACGGTCACAAGAACCACGGCACGTTCGGGCCGCATCGGCTCGACCTCACCGACGACCACCTCGCCGAGAGCAACAAGTTCGGCGAGTCGAAGGTCAAGTGGCCCGCCGTGGAACGCATCGAGTCGAACGAGGGTCGCACGTTCATCTACCTCAGCTCGGCGCACGCCCATATCATCCCGAAGGATCAGGTGTTTTCGGGTGACTACGACCAGTTCATCTCGGCGGCGCAGACGGCCTTCTCCGGCGCCCCCGCGGTGGCCGAGTAGCCACGTCGTCGCGTGGTTCCGGGCGGCCCGTGCGGGCCGCCTGCCTTGCAATTTCCCGGGATTTGCCTAGCCTCCGTGACCCTTGGGGGCCGCGGGGGCTGTTTCGGCCGCTCGCAGTGCAAATGTGGACAGGTACAACCTTCGCTTGTAGGATCCCAGCGAAGTTCATCAGGTAGTACCGGACAACCAAACAAGGATCGGAGACTCACATGGCGAAAAAGGCATCACCCGTGAAGCAGCAGATGACGAAATCCCAGCTCTTTTCCGAGATCGCGGAGAACACTGGGCTGTCCAAGAAGGAAGTCACTGCTGTCTTCGAGGAGCTCGGACAGCTGGTCGAGCGGCACATCAAGAAGAACAGCGTCGGTCAGTTCACGCTGCCAGGTCTGCTCAAGGTCAAGTCGGTGAAGCGGCCGGCACGCAAGGCACAGAAGGGCGTGCCGAATCCGTTCAAGCCCGGCGAGCTCATGGACGTGGCCGCGCGTCCGGCGAGCATGAAGGTGAAGGTGACGCCGCTCAAGAGCCTGAAGGACATGGTTCTCTAGAGCGTCGTTCGCAAAACGCTACATGCGCGGCGCCGTGTACCGAGCGGCGCCGCGCATTCTCTCCCGTCCTGCACTCCTACTGAATCTGCAATCCGTCGACGCATCGACCTTCGAGGCACACGCCTCCGTCGATGACACAATCAGATGTGGAGTACCGACAGCTGTCGTCCTGATAGTCTCCACAGATCCTGCGATCGGCGCGCCGTAGCGCGCGCCTGAACGGCGCCTCGTACATCCGGCTGATCCATTCACCGCAGGTGCCCATGCACTCGGTGGTAGTGCCCACGTGTACGCACTGCTCCGACGTTTCGCAGCGGTTCGTGCGCCGTACCAGCCTGGCGATCTTGCGCGTCGCGCGATCCAGGCGCTCCTCGCAGGTGGGGCCGTTGCAGCTTCGCGGCACGCAGACCTGCATCGGACAGTCGTCGCAGCCCTCGCAGCTCGACGCGCAAACGCAGCGGTCGCCGGCCGCGCACTCGTTGCCGTCATCGCAGCGGTACGGCGTGGGCAGGCCGGGCGGGATGCACACCGGCGGACCGCAGTCCTCGCACAGCTGACAGCTCGCGGTACAGCGGCACTCGCGAGGCTCGTCGCCGCGGCCGCAGCCGAGCGGCGTCGCGAGCCTGTCGTCGCACTGCCAGACCTCGGCGGTGCACGAGGGGGCGCAGCGGTCCATGCGGCCGTCGTCGTGCTGACATTGCTCACCGGCCGGACAGGTGTCGCCCTGGCAGCAGAAGACCGGGGCGAAGCCGGCCAGACAGCGGCCGTCGAAGCAGCCGAGGCCCGGTTCGCAGTCGCAGGCCGTCCGGCAGTGTCCGGCGCCGTCGACCACGCAGACCTCGGCCGCGCAGTCGTCGCAGTCGGGACAGCTGGGCACGCATACGCAGCGGGTTCCGGCGGGGCAGGCCTCGGGGCCGATCACCGCGTCGGCCGACGCAGCATGACACGTCGACACCGGCGCCGGGCAGATCCGGGCGTCGGGGGTCTCGGGGTGCGTCGCCGCGGCGGGCACCGCGACGGCAACGACGAGCGTGGTCGCAACCAGTCGAACAGAACAGAACCGGGTCATGGCGTTCCTCCCGGGTAGCTCGAGGTGGGCACGGCCATAGTAACCCGAGGTGCCCCGTGTATGGCAAGTCGACGAGGCGAGATTCGGCCACACGTGCCGCGGCGGCTGTCGTGTGATAGCCGGTCGGTTCGTGCGTCGCCGCGATCTCCGGTGGCGACCGATGACCATGAGCCGCTCATCTGACGAACGCATCACACAGCCCGGCCAGCACTGGGACCCGGAACGGTACGCTCGCAACGCGCGCTTCGTGTCCGAGCTGGGGGCGCCGGTCGTGGAGCTGCTGGCGCCGCGCGCGGGCGAGCGCATCCTCGATCTGGGCTGCGGCGACGGGGCGCTCACCGCAAAGCTCGTGGGGATGGGCTGCGACGTCGTGGGCGTCGACAGCAGTGCCGAGCAGATCGAGGCGGCCCGTGAGCTCGGTCTCGATGTGCGCGTGGCCGACGCCGAGAGCCTCGACTTCGAGGACGAGTTCGATGCGGTCTTCAGCAACGCGGTTCTTCACTGGGTGAAGGCACAGCCCGGGGCGCCGATAGACGGTGCGTGGCGTGCTCTGCGTGCCGGAGGTCGCTTCGTCGGCGAGCTCGGTGGCCACGGCTGCGTACGTACCATCGAGCGGGCACTGGTCGAGGGGCTCGAGCGTCGCGGTGTGGACGCCGCGGCGGTGCACGCGTGGCACTTCCCGACCGATGACGCCTACCGGGCACTGCTCGAGGCACGCGGGTTCATCGTGGAATACGTCGCGCTCATCCCGCGACCCACGCCGCTGCCGGGCGACGTGACCGGCTGGCTCGAGACGTTCGGGGAGTGCTTCTCCAACGCGCTGCCGGTCGCCGAGCGGTCGGCGTTCATCGCCGAGGTGCGCGAGACCCTGCGTCCGCGTCTGTGCGATACGGACGGTCGCTGGAGCGCCGACTACGTGCGCTTGCGCTTCGCCGCACGCAAGCCGGCCTGATTTCCCACAGGCGAGGTTTCGTTCTATGCCCCGAAAACGGTAGCCGGGCACCGAGCGGATCTCCGATCACATCGATCGTGGACGGCGCTTCGTGCGTGCAGGAGGATTCTCCATGGCGAAATATCTACTCATCGAGTCTCGCGATCCGTTCGATAGCAACGACGTCGCGACCTACTACGACCTTGCCACCGATCTGGTCGCGCAGGGCAACGAGGTCACGTTGTTCCTGGTGCAGAACGGCGTGCTGCCCGCCCGTCCGGGCAAGCGCTCCGACGAGCTCGCGCGCGTGGCCGGCGCCGGCGTCGAGGTGCTGGCCGACGAGTTCTCGCTGCGCGAGCGCGGCATCGCCGCGACCCGCCTCGCCGAGGGCGTGAGCGCAGCGCCGCTCGAGGTGGTGGTCGACCAGCTCGCCGATGGCCGCAAGGCCATGTGGCACTGAGCCGAGGTACGAATCATGGCAGACAGGAAGAAGCTCACGTTCGCTCTGATGGACGCCCCCTACGAGAACGCGCGCAGCACCACCGCGCTGCGTCTCATCGCGATCGCGGCCGCCCGTGGCTACGACGTCAACGTGTTCGCCTACGAGGGTGCGGTGGGGCTGCCGTCGCCACGCCAGAAGCCGCACGCGAACGCCGTGCACGGGCGCGACGTGGACGAGGAGGACCATCCGCTGCCGCACAGATGGATAGCGGCGCTCATGGCCGAGACCGAGCGTAACGGCGGCAAGCTCGATTGGGTGAACTGCGGCCTTTGCGTCGACGAGCGCGGCGCCGACGAGGCGATCGACGGGGTGCGCCGCGGCACTCCCGGCGATTTCTGGAAATTCGCCGAGGGCTCCGACAACACGCTGGTCATCGCGACCAGATCGTAGGAGGTGCCGTCATGAAAGCGCTGAACATCGTCGAGACGGCCTACCGGGCGACCATCGAGGAGCAGGACGACACGATCGTGTGGATCACGCACGCCATGAAGGGCGCCGGCGCCGACGTGTCGCTGCTGCTGCGCGGCAACGCCGTCAACTACGCGGTGAAGGGACAGGACGCCTCCGGGCTGGCGTTCGGTGAGGCGCGCCAGACCCGGCCACCGGAGCTGGCCGAGGACGTGGCGAAGCTCGTGCCGAAGGGCGTCGACGTGTACATCGTCGACGACGACCTGGCCGACCGCGGCATCGAGCGGGGCGAGCTCATCGACGGTCTCGAACACGTCGGGCGAGGCGAGATCGCCGCCCTGCTGGGCAAGTTCGATCAGGTGTGGCACTGGTAGGCGAGCGGAGCCGGGCGACGCCATGACGACGAACGACATCGTGATACGACCTGCCGGCGTCGACGACGCCGCGTTCGTGGCGTGGGTGATCGCCGCCGCCGGCCGCTCGCACGTGGAGCGCAGCGTCTGGGATCTCATGGTTCCGTCGCAGCGGGAGTGCGTCGCGTTCCTCGAGAAGCTCGTCTGCAGCAAGTCGCCGTCGTACTGTCACCACTCCGCGTTCACCGTCATCGAGGCCGACGGCAAGCCGGCGGCGGGCATGTGCGGCTACGATCCGGACGTGGCCGGTCTGCCGGTGCTCGTCGATGCCGTGGCCGAGGCGTTCGTCGCGCTCGGCTGGGACGCCGATCAGACGGTCGCCGCCCAGCAGCGGGCGGCGCCGATCATGACGTGCGCGAGCGAGGAGCCTCCCGGTTGCTGGATCATCGAGTGCGTGGCTACATTGCCGCAGATGCGCGGCCGCGGTCTCATCCGCCGGCTGCTCGAGCACATGATCGACGAAGGACGGCGACGCGGCTACGAGCGCTCGCAGATCTCGGTGCTGATCGACAACGTCGCCGCCGAGCGTGCCTACAGGGGCGTCGGCTTCGAGATGATCGACGAGAAACGACACGACGATTTCCAGGCGGCGTTCGGCTGTCCGGGCATCCGCAGGCTGGGCCTTGATCTCTAGCAAGTTGCGACAGCTGGCGTTCATGGCCGTCGTCGCGCTCGTGACGGCGATGCTGGCCGGCTGCGCTACCATCGAGGTGGGCAGCGACTACGATCCCGAAGCGGACTTCGCCGCCCTGCGCACCTACGCGTGGCTTCCCGATCAGGACCGCATGGTGGGTGAGCACCGGATCTACGACACGTTGCTCGACACGCGCGTACGCAACGCCGTCGATCGCGAGCTCGCGGGCCGCGGGTTCGCCAGGGGCGAGGCCGACGCGGTCGACTTCTACGTGGCCTACCACGCCGGTATCGAGACGAAGGTCGACGTTCGCTCGATCAACAGCGCGCTCGGCTACGGCGAGGGCTTGTGGGGCCAGGAGATCGGGCCCGGTTCCGACGTGCGCGAGTACGATCAGGGGACGCTGCTCCTCGACGTGGTCGAGCCCGACGGTCGTCAGCTCCTGTGGCGTGGTTCGGCTTCGGTAATCGTGAGTGATACCGACGACCCCGAAGAGCGGTCCCGGCGTATCGACGAGGCCGTCGAACGCATGCTCGCGCGATTTCCACCGAGCTGAATCGACGCCGCCGCTATCCGGCCGCGGGAGATATACAGAGATGAAATCAACGATCTGGTGCGCGGCCGCTATCGCGCTGGCAGTGGCCGCTGCCGGATGCCTGGCCGGTACCGATGCGCCGGCCGGCCGCTACGAGGTCCAGATGGTGCAGATGAGCGAGTCGGTGTGGGGCGCGATTCGCTGGGATCGCGTGAGTGGCGAGGCGTGGCAGGCCGGCGGCGATCGCTGGGTGGCCATCGGTGAAATCGCGCAGCCGCCGGCATCGACGTACGCGGTGCGGATGATCGGGCTGCAACGCGACTGGGGCGCCGTTCGCTTCGACGTGAACAGCGGACGCGCGTGGCGTGTCGTGGACAACAGCTGGGCCGAGATCGAGGAATAGCGGGCTGTTGATGAACCCCGGCCGGGCTTCAGCCGGCCGTGCCGTCGTTGCAGGCGGCCGTTGCGCGCACCAGCGGTGCAACCGAGAGGCCCTGCACGACGATCGAGAAGATGACCACGATGTAGGTCATCGTCACGATCAGGTCGCGCGCGGGCGTGGTCGGCGACAGCGACAGTGCCAGCGCCACCGAGATTCCCCCGCGCAGGCCCGCCCATGTGATGATCTTGATCGCGTGCGGGCTGAAGCGTCGCCGCCGCAGAAGCAAGGTCACGGCTCCGCCCACCGCGGCGAAGCGCGCGAGCAGCACCACCGGAATGACGAGCAGACCGGCCACGACGTGGCGGCCGTCGTACGTGAGGATGAGCACTTCCATTCCGATGAGCACGAACAGCACGACGTTGAGGATCTCGTCGACGAGCTCCCAGAACGTGTCGAGGTGCTCTACCGTGCGCTCGCTCATCGCGTAGCGGCGGCCGCTGTTGCCGATCAGCAGGCCGGCGACCACCACGGCCAGCGGGCCGCTGCTGTGCAGCGACGACGCCAGCGCGTACACGCCGGTGCACAGCGCCAGGGTGATCAGCACCTCCACCTGGTAGCTGTCGACGGTGCTGAGCATGCGATAGGCCACCCACCCGCACGTCAGCCCCAGCACGAGCGCACCGCCGACCTCGACGGCCAGCAGCCCGGCGATGTCGGCGGCGCCGGTCACGGCGTGCCCGCCGCCTTCTGCATGGCCGCTCGCCACGAGCCCGACGAGCAACGAGAAGACGACCACGGCAATACCGTCGTTGAACAGCGACTCGCCGGTGATCTTCGTCTCGAGGCTCTTGGGCACGCCGGCCGACTTGAGGATGCCGAGCACGGCGATCGGGTCGGTGGGTGAGATGAGCGCGCCGAACAGGAGGCAGCTGCCGAACGTGACCTGCATCGCCAGCATGTCCGCGAGCAGGTACGTCATGCAGGCCACCAGCGCCGTCGACACCAGCACGCCGACGGTGGCCAGGGTGGTGATGATCCACTTCTGCTCGCGCAGGTGCTCGAGCTTCACGTGCAGCGCGCCCGCGAACAGCAAGAACGCCAGCATCGCGTCGAGCACGGTCTCGCTGAAATCGACCTCGACGAGCAGCCTCTCCACGGGCTGCTCCAGCGGGATGCCGACGGCCGTCAGGAGCTGGAGGCCGAGCGACATCGCGAGCGCGATGAGCATCACGCCGATCGTCGTCGGCAGTCCGATGAAGCGGTGGTTGAGCCACGCCAGCACTGCCGCGGTGGTGAGCGACACGGCGGCGAGCGCGAGGATGTGGCCGGGATCGGGAGCCATCAGGCGCCCACGTATAGCCGTTCGGGCGGTCAAGCCCAGCGACCTGTCACGCCGCGCGTGCGTGGTTCGCGCCACGTGCTTGCCTCGCGCGCCCGTGGCGTATTAAGAAGGCGGCCGGGCGCGCCTGCGGCTCGAATCGAGGAGGGAAGATCGATGCACACTGAACGCGTGTCCTCGGTGGCCGTTGCCGCGTGTCTGGCGCTGGCGCTGTCGAGCGCCGGGTGCGGCGGGTCGCGACCGGCGAGCCGCGGCCCGGCGCCGTTGTTCGACGACCTCGGCGACCACCACCACGAGATCACCACCGACTCGCCCGAGACGCAGGGCTACTTCGACCAGGGGCTGACGCTCACCTACGGCTTCAACCATGCCGAGGCGATTCGCTCGTTTCGCGCCGGTGCCGCCCTCGATCCGGCCTGTGCGATGTGTTACTGGGGCGTCGCCTACGCGCTGGGTCCGAACATCAACGCGCCGATGGGCGGCAAGGCCGCGGTCGAGGCGTTCGCCGCGTTGCACAAGGCGCTCGAGCTCGCGCCGGCTGCAAGCGAGCGCGAGCAGGCTTACATCGAGGCACTGTCGGCACGGTACGCACCGTTCCCGGCCGACGACCGCACCGAGCTCGACCTTGCCTACGCCGAGGCCATGCGCGACGTGGCCGACCGCTACCCCGACGATCTCGATGCCGTGACGCTGTACGCCGAGGCTCTCATGGACACGACGCCGTGGGACTACTGGCAAGCCGACGGCAAACCCAGACCGGCCACGGCGGAGGTGTTGACCGCGCTCGAGAGCGTGCTCGAGCGTGACCCGTACCATCCCGGCGCCAATCACTACTACATTCACGCGATCGAGGCGTCACCGGAGCCCGAGCGCGCCGAGGCGGCCGCCGACCGTCTCGGCGGCATCGCGCCGGGTGCCGGACACCTCGTTCACATGCCGGCCCATATCTACCTGCGCGTGGGTCGCTACGCCGATGCTTCCGAGGTCAACATCCTGGCGGCGGCGGCCGACGAGTCGTACATCACGCAGTGCAACGTGCAGGGCTTCTACCCGGCGCTGTACTACCCGCACAACATCCACTTCCTGTGGTACACGGCCAGCATCGAGGGGCGAAGCGAGCTCGCCCTCGACTCCGCTCGTCGCCTGGCCCGAAGCGTCACCGACGAGCAGGTGCGCATGTTTCCCGAGATCGAGTGGTACCGCCCGGTACCGACGTTCACGTACGCGCGCTTCGCGATGTGGGACCGCATCCTCACCGAGCCCGCGCCGCCGGAGGACTTCCTGTACTCGACCGCCGTGTGGCACTACGCACGCGGCATCGCGCACGCGTCGAGGGGCGAGCTGGAGCGGGCCGAGGAAGAGCTGGCCGCGCTCGACGCGATCCTCACCAGTGACGAGATGCAGGGCTACGAGACAGCGCCGGGTCAGCCGCCGGTGGCGGAGCTCACCGACATCGCCCACCACCTTTTGATGTCGGAGGTCGCGCGCCTCAGCGGCCACGACGACCGCGCGCTGGTCGAGCTCGAGTCGGCAGTGGCCGTGCAGGACAACCTTCCCTACATGGAGCCCCCGTACTGGTACTACCCCGCACGCCAGTCGCTCGGGGCTCTGTATCTGCGGCTGGGGCGACCGGCCGACGCCGAGCGTGCCTATCGTGACGACCTCGACGCCCACCCCGACAACGGCTGGTCGCTGTTCGGGCTGATGCAGGCGCTGGATGCCCAGGACCGGGACGCCGAGGCCGCCGCCGTGCGCGAGCGGTTCGAGAAGGCGTGGGCGCTGGCCGACGTGCGGCTCGGGGCGACGCGGCCTTGACGTGTCGTCAGGCGAACTGCCGGCGCCAGGCTTCGAGCTCGTCGGCGAGCAGCTCTTCGAGAAACGCCCGGTGGCGGTCGGGAACCGTCGGGGCGGCGGTGGGGTTGATCTCCTCGCGCGCGGCCGGCGGCATGAAGCGCGGGTCGGACGACACGCCGATGAAGCGCAGCGCGTCGGTGAGGAACTCCTCGGGCCGGGTCGCCACGTCGTCGAAGCGGCCGACCATGATGCTCTCGGGCGGCAGGCAGGCCGACCAGTTCTCGAGGCATTCAGCGTAGCGCGCGCACTGCATCTGGTACGGGTCGCGAAAGAACGCCTGGAACTCGTCGTCGCCCACCTCGTCGAGCGGCCGGAAGCGGTTGCGCGACAGGTCTTTCTTCGCATGCGACCAGGCGCGGTCGATCGGATTGCGCACCATCATGATCACCTTGATGTCCGGCTTGAGGGTGGCGATGTCCTCGATCACGTCGCGGTCGATCGCGGCGTAGCTGGCCGTGGCCTCACCGCGCACGCGCGGGCGGTACGGGCAGCGGTAGCGCGTCAGGCTCATGGTCTGCTTGTAGGTGTACAGCCACAGCGGATCGCTGAAGAAGCGCAGGTACCAGCCGAGATCGGCCGACTCGAACTTCGGGTCGTCGCGGTTCTTGATGCGGCTGAAGTAGAAGATCTCCTTCGGCCGGGACAGGAAGATCTCGGGGTGCTCGCGCAGGTTGGCGTGCAGCCACGTGGTGCCGGTGCGCTGCGGGCCGATGATGAGGAAGTCGGGAAAGCGGCCGATGTCGAGCGGACCGTCGGGCACGTTCACGTACCGCAGCCGTTCGCGCTGCTGGTCGCCGAGCAGAACCCGACCACGGCTCGCTCCTGACGCCGGGCTGTCGGTGGCACCCACGCCGTTGGTGTAGACGAGGTTCGTGGGAGGCTCAACGTCGGCCGGCCCCCCCCCCGCTCACCCCGATCACTGGTCCGGTGCCGCCAGCAACTCGACGGCGACCACGGCCCAGTCGGTCTTCTTGCTGAGGCTGCCGCCGACCGACATCGGCGAGGGCCCCGTGAAACGCCCGTCGGCCACGGCGAGCGAGGCCACGCGGCCACCGCTGCCGGCGCGGGCTTCCCAGTGCTCCGTGAAGCCGGCACCGGGCGTGTGGCGCCGGTTGCGCATGGCGGCCGCCACGAACACCGTCGAGCCCGTTTCGCGGGCCGGCAGGTCGAACCGGTACGAGGAGCTGTCGCTGCCGCCCGAGCAGGCGCCGCCGGCTCCGTTCGTGTTCGCCGTGGCGATGGCGCCGAGCGCGTCGCCCGCGCGCACGCCCGTGTAGCGAGCCACCGTGAGCACGGCGCTCCTCGGCGTGGCGGCCAGCGTTGCCGTCACCGCCGTGCTCGCCGCCGGTGAGCCCGTGGCCACCCATACCTCGACACCGGTCTGGTCGCGGCCGCCGCACTGCGCGCCGGCACGCGTCCAGCTCAGCCCGAGGCCGTCGACGGTGACCACGTCGGTGCGGCTCTTGGTGGCGACGGCGGCGACGTAGTAGCTCGCCGGTGCGGCCACCACCGGCAGCGCCGTCTCCAACACCGCCATCTCGACGGCGGTTCCCGTCTGTACTTCTTCGAGGGTCACCTCGCCGGCAGCGCCGGCCGGACACACGTCGACGTGGCTGCAGCCGCCGGCGACGTCGCACGAGTCGGTGGTGCACGGATCGCCGTCGTCGCACGCGAGCGGCGTGCTGACGCACACGCCGGCGCCGTCGCAGGTGTCGATCGTGCACGCGTTCGCGTCGGCACAGTCGCCGTCGTCGGTGCAGGCCGGAGTCGCGGTGCAGACGTCGGCCTCCTCGTCGCAGAGATCCTGCGGGCACGGCGGTACGCCCGGTGTGCATGCGAGCACGGGGTTGCAGGCCTCGGCGCCGTTGCAGAACAGACCGTCATCGCAGCGCGAGTGATCGGGCAGGTTGTCGCAGCCGTCGTCACCCTCGTCACAGGAGTCGATGGTGCATTCGATCAGGTCGTCGCAGGGTGCGGGGCCGGCGACGCAGCCGAGCCATCCGTCGCAGCGCTCGAAGCCGTCGCAGAACGCGCCGTTGTCGCACGCGAAGTCGTCCGGCGTGTGGTCGCATTCGCCGGTGTCCTCGCTGCACACGTCGAGCGTGCAGATGAGCCCGTCGTCGCACTCGTCGTCGGTGCATGGATCGTCGACGACGCTGATGTCCACCTCGGCGCAGCCGGCGTCGTCGTGGCGGCAGCCCAGCATCGGTTCGCAGGTGTCGATCGTGCAGCTGTCGCCGTCGTTGCAGCTCGGGCCCGCACGGCCGGCCACGCACTGGCCGTCCTGACACGACTCGTAACCGTTGCAAGGATCGCCGTCGTCACAGGCGGTCGCGCACGAGGCGAACGGGTCGTTCGCCGCGTGCGTCCAGTCGGTCCAGCCCACGTTCTTGCCGGCGCGCGACGGCACGCGAGACGAGAACGCCGTCCCGTAGTAGTGGTTGACGAGGTACGGCTGCCAGCTGTCGTCGCCCTCGGCCGGGTAGTCGGCCTCGTTGTACAGCCACTCGAACGCACGCAGCAGCGCGCGATCCTGCCACTGCCACACGTCGTGGCCAGCGCGGTGCAGCATCACCGCCTGGGCCAGCGCTCCCTGCAGGCCCTCGTACACGTAACCTTCCTTCACCGGCGGCCACGCGAACTTGCCGCCGCGGCGCTGGTCGTCGGCCAGGACGCCGTCGACCGGGTAGCCGTCCTTCGTGGTGCCGGCCGGGTTGATCCCCACGGGGCGATCGGGATCGGGGTGCCACGAGTCGTTGCCGTAGCTGAAGTCGGCGTGGCTGGCCCGATCGCCGAGCCAGCCCCTGAACACCGCGGCGCTGCGCTCCAGCTCGACGTCGTCACCGAGATACAGCGCCACGGCGATGCGGCTCGCGCCGGCATGAGTGCCCCAGTTGTTCGGTCGGTCCTCGTGCGCCGAGACAAGCGTGCGTCCGCCCAGATCGGTGGTGCGCACGCTCGCGAGCCAGGCGCGGAAGACCGCGTCGTCATCGGCCGCCAGACCGACCAGGTCGGCCGCGATCACGTATGCTGCCAGGCCGCGGCCGAGCGCGAGCGTGGCGCCGCCCTGCTCGGTGCCGATCGCGGCCATGCAGGCGGCCACCACCTCGTCTCGCAGCACCTCGTCGCCGGTGCGAGCGTAGACCAGCGCCCGGGCCATCACGCGCACGTCGGTCGCACTGCGGGTATCGGCCAGGTCGGGTACGCCGAGAGGCTCGGAGGCTTCCTCGAGCAGGCTTTCCCACGCCTCGCCGTGGGTGGGCAGCGCGGCGAGCTCGGCCGCGCTCGTCCAGATCCCGACGCTCGCGGCGGACGGCCGCGCAAGGCCGAGCAGTGCGAAGGCAGTCGCGATGGAGAGCGCGACGAACGTGGTTGCAGTGGTACGCGCGACGGCAGTGCCGCCGGTGGAGCTGAGATGTTGCATGGGTTGGCGTGGTCCTGTGGCCGGGGTTTCGCGGGAATGCGTTACGCGCCCTTGGTACGCGTCCACGGGCCGCCTGAACAGGCCCGGACGCCCCCGGGCGGGTAAACGGGGCGCTATTTACACACGCTAGCGGCAGCGATCGTCGTAGGCGGCCCCGCTGCGGTAGGTCCACGGTCCGGGGCGCGCGAATCGGACCATTGGAGGAGGGTGCCGGGTGGGGCTAGGAACGCTCGGGCCGGGGGCCGAGCAGGAGCAGCAGCGCGGGCAGGAGGAGCAGGTCGCCGCCGAGCGCCGTGATCAGGATGATCGAGATCAGCACCGCGATGTGGATCATGGCGAGGAAGTTCGACACGAACAGCACCGAGAAGCCGGCAACGAGCAGGACGCTGGTGAGCAGCATGGCGCGCCCGGTGGTAGCGATCGTGGCTCGCACGGCGTCCTCGGGGCTCTTGCCGGCCGTGAGCTCGCTGCGGTAACGCGCGAGAAAGTGGATCGTGTCGTCGACGGCGAGCCCGAACGCCACCGGGAACGCGACGATCGTCGAGAATCGCAGGTCGATCCCCAGCGGCCACAGCAGGCCGAGACCGATCGTGATCGGAAGCACGTTCGGCAGTGCGCTCAGCAGCCCCAGTCGAGCCGAGCGAAACGCGATCGCGGTGATCACGAAGATCAGCGGCATTGCGAGGTACAGGCTGCGGATGAGCGTCGAGATGAGCACGTGCGCCGCCGATCGCCACACCGGCCCCTCGCCCGAGGCGTGGACGTCGACTCCGGGCCCGAACCTATCCTGCTCGAGCCGCTCGACCTCGTCGACGATGCTCCAGTACACCTCCGACGGTACGTCCTGGATGATGGCCGTCATGCGCGCGATCGAGTAGTCGTGGTTCACGAGCCGATCGAACTCCGCATCGCTGCCCGCCATCTCGAACAGCAACAGGTACTGGGCCACAGCCTCGCGGGTGGGCGGGAGCCGGTACGCGTCGGCGAGACCGTCGTGCATGGCGCGGTTCATCTTCTTGATGAATGCCACCGGCGTGTTGACCTTCGACACGAACGGCAGCGCCTCGATGCCCGCGCGGACGGCGTCCATGTCGGCGAGCAGCTGCGGGTTCTTGATCGCGTCGGGTGCGCCGCCGTCGACCACGAAGTCGAGAGGGTAAGCACCTCCCAGGTTGTCCTCCAGGAAATGCAGGGCGCGCACCGCCGGATCGGTCGGCATCAGATCGCGAGTGGGGCGGTTGTCGATCTTCGCCGACGGTACCGCCGAAGCGGCGGCGGCGAGAACGACGAGGCCGGTGACGGCGATCGCGCGCGGACGGCGCACGACCAGGTCGGCGGTGGCCGCCAGCACGCGGTCGAGCCCGGCCACCGTGGCTGTCGCGCGCGGCGCCTGCGGCTTGCGGCGCTCGCTCAGCACGACCAGCGCCGGCAGCAGCACCACCGCGCCGACGAACGCGAACACGATGCCGATCGCGCCGAATATGCCGAAGTCGCGCACGCTCGGTACGTCGGCAGTGGCGAGGGCGATGAAGCCGATCGCCGTGGTGAGGCTGGTGAGCATGCACGCCTTGCCGACGTGGCCGATGGTTCGAGAGAGCACGCGATCGCGGTCGCCGCCAGGATCGAGCGTGATGTCCTCGTCGTAGCGGTTGAGCAGGTGAACGCCGTCGGACAGCCCGATGACCAGGATCAGGATCGACAGCACCCCCTGGCCCGTGAGCAGCGACATCGGCAGGCCGGCGCCCGTGAGGATCCCGAGCGCGAGCGTCGACGCGACCAGCACCGGGATCAGCGGCATCCACGTGGCGCGCACGCGTCCGAACGCCAGCCACAGCATCGACGACATGATCGCCACGGTCATCGGGATGAACAGCGCCGTGTCGTCGAGCATGTGGTGCATGAGCACATCGCTCATGTACGGATAGCCGGCCATGTGGAACGCGAGCGCATCGTCGCCGTCCGATCGTGCTCGCGCTTCTCGCGTCGCCTGTGCGAGCAGCGCGTGTACCTCGTCGAAGTACGCGCCGCTCTCGTCGAACGTCATCTGCGACTCGGCGATCCGCACCACCATGGCGGCCGTGCTCGCGTCGCGCGAGATCAGGTTGCCGACCACGATCGGATCGTCGACGAAGCGTTCGGCGAGCGTTGCCAGCATGGCGGGGTCGGGCGGCAGCGATTCCACGAACTCGGTGACGTCGAGGCTGTCGTTGCGCCCGAGGATGTCGAGGACGTTGGTCAGGCTGGTGACGCTGCGGGTGTGGTCGAGCGCCTCGAGCCTTCGCGTGAGGCGGTCGATCATCAGCAGGTTGTCCGGGGTCAGCAGCGGATCGGCCCGGAAGCCGATCACGAAGCTGTCGTTCTCCTCGCCGAAGATCTCGGTGAACTCCTCGAACTCGGCGAACTCGGGCGTGCTCTGCGGCGCGAGCGTGCGGTAGCTGAGGTCGTAGCGGCCCGAGCGCGAGTGCGTGAAGGCGGCGACGGCGCAGACCACGGCGAAGATCGCGACGATGGTGCGCGGATGGCGCGTCACCACGCCGCTCAGCCGATCGGTCCAGTCGCTCATGCCGTCGATACGACGCCGCCGCGGCCGTGCTGGCGCCCCGTCTAGCCTGTCGCGCGTCTCAAGGTCGCCGTCTGTCGGGCCCTGTCGGCCACCGATCTGGCAGCCTCGGTTGCCGCGAACAGCTCTAGCTCGTCGAGATCTCCACTGCCGACGGGTCGCATGGCGACGTCGGCACTCGGTACAGACGCTTCCTCGCGCATCACGCGCCTGTAGATGCGATGGTAGCGCAGGAACATCGCCACCAGGCGCGCCTGCTTGCGTACCGTCTCCCACAGGTAACGTGGGTAGAACACCAGAGGACTTTCCAGCGCGAGCCCCGGTCGTCGATCGCGTCGGACCTTGAGCCGCACCACGCCGCCGTCGAGCGGGTGCAGCCTCTCGATGGTGGCCGTGCTGTGGAACGAGAGCGCCACCCACTTCACCTTGTTCGCGCGCGAACCCCACGAGCGCGCGCGGCGCATGGCGGTCTCGACGTGTTCCGGCGTGTAGTAGGCCTCCCACGCCTGGTGGTAAATGCGGAGCAGATCCTCGTTCGACATGCGCGGGTGCGGTGTGGTCACGTGCACCGAATCGTAGGAGTTCATGTCGGGATCGAGCACGGCGCCCTGCTCGACCAGCTCCTTGTGATCTTGCGAGCCGGGCAGGGGGACGAGGATGAAGAACTCGAGCACGTCGACGGGCAGCTCGCGCTGGATGATGCGAATGTCGCGCAGGATGCTCTCGGGCGTGTCGTCGGGAAATCCCAGGATGTAGCCCGCGCAGGTGACCGCGTCGACGTCGTGCCAGGCCTGCAGCATCGCGCGGTACTCGGTGATCTTGTTCTGCGACTTCCTCGAGCCCTTGAGCGACTCGGGGTTGATGTTCTCCAGGCCGATGAAGACCTTCTCGATGCCGGCTCGCCCCGCCTTCTCGATGAAGCGCGGGATCTTGTGGCACAGGGTGTCCACCTGGATGGTCAGCTTGAGGTCGATGCCGTCGTTCTCGCGCAGCTCGATCAGGCGGTCGAAGATCGCCTCCCACTCCGTGTTGCGGGCGAAGTTGTCGTCGGTGATGAAGAACTTCGTGATGCCCTGGGCCACGTTCGCGCGCACGATGCGCTCCACGTCGTCGGGCGTGCGATGGCGCGACTCGCGGCCCTGCACGTTGATGATCGTGCAGAAGCTGCACAGGAACGGGCAGCCACGGCCGGCGTCGAAGCTGGCGCGCGTGTCGGTCATGCGGCGTATCACCGCAGCCGGCAAGAACGGCTGCGGCTGCGCGCCGAGCGCCGGCAGCTCCGCGGTGAAGTCGTACAGTGGCTTCAGGCTGCGCGCGAGCGCGTCGGCGAGCAATGTGTCGAGTCGGCCCTCGAGCTCGCCGGCGAACAGCGAGATGCCGCGGTCCATCGCATCACTCAGCTCGGGCGTGGGCCCGGGAAGCATGGCCAGGCAGCCGCTCACGTGAAAGCCGCCGATGCAGGCCTGCACGCCCTCGGCGAGGAACCGATCGGCCAGGTCGACGGCGCGCGGGAACTGGTTGGTCTGCACGCCGATGAGCGCCACCAGGCCGTGGCCGCCCGCGCGGCGGACGTCAGCGGCGATGCGCTCCACGTCGATGCGCGTGTTCGTCTCGTCGTAGGCCGCGACCTCGATCTCGACGTCGTCGCCGAGCGCGTTCCTGTCGATGCAGTCGAGCGCCAGGCCGTAGATGGCCGCCATGGTGTTCGACGGCACCGACGAGCGAAACCACTGGATCACGTAGCCGTCGTCGTCGTAGTGCGACGGCTTGATCAGGATCAGACAGAATTTCTTCGTGCTCGTGCCGGCCACTGCGGCCGCCTCCAGGCGGTCGCGCACGGTAGCATCTGGCGGGGTCGTAGGCACCCCCACCCACCACCGCAGCGGCTGGCCGACCCGGTAGCCCGCAGATTCCGGTCTAGTCGCCCTTCGCCTTGAACTGGGCGGCGTCGTTCTTGGTCGGCGTCGACATCGGCACCTCCCAGCACGTGATCCCGCCGTCGTCGACGAGGAACTGAGCCGTCACCGTCGTCGTCAAGGGCAGCGTCGGTGCGGCGAACGAGGCGCCCTTGGCCTTCACCTGGATCTGCGTCTTGTCGGGCGAGCCGTCGGCCTTGATCTTCACCTGCTCGACACCGTCGGCGTTGCCGCCCTTGTTCTTGTACTGGAGCCGCTTGCCCGGCGTGGCCTTCCAGCACGGCTTCGTGCCGCAGGTGCCGCCGGGCAGGATCTGGGCCTCGAGCAACGGCTGTGGGTCCACCGAGGAGTCCCACACGCACAGGCTGTACTGCGGCGAGCCGCCGACCGGATCCCCGAACTCGGTGTCGAACGTCGCGGCGCCCTTGTTGTACTTGAACTTGAGCTGGTTCCTCGACGGGTCGGAAGCCTTGAGCTTGATCTGGAGCTGGGACTTTCCGGACAAGGCCGTCTTGCAACCGCCAAGCGGCGCACCGCCGCACAGCGGAGGGGGCAGCGTGGTCGTCGTGGTGCTCGTGGTCGTCGTCGGCAAGCCCGCCGGCAGGACGATGTCGGCCGCGTTCAGGTTGTCGCCGCCCAGGCCCGTGATGGGGTTGGCGCCGCATGCCCTGGCCGCCCATAGCCCCATGTCCTCTTCGTAGGCGACGCCACAGGGCACACCCGGAAAGCCGAGGGGCGTACCCTCGGTGAGCAGGTCGCCCTCCTCGATCGCCACGCCGAAGCAGTCCGCGGCGCCGATGGCGGCCGAGCCGGGAGCGACCGAGTAGATGACGATATCGCCGGCGCCGGGCGCGTAGACCCCATCGAACGCCGTGTCGAGCACGACGAGGGCGTCGATGTCGTCTGCGGCTCCCAGACCGAGAGCGGCCGGGGCCGCGTACAGCCCGAACACGCCGCCGGCGGTGACCAGCACATCCGCAGCGCCGACGGCGGCGAGTGCCGCCGTCGCAGCGTCGACGGAGAAGTAGACCGGCGTGCCTGCATCAGGCGTCGAATCCATGGGCGCGACGTCGTACGCAGCCGCGGGGACCCCGTCGATTGCGTCGACGTCGTCGGCCGAGGGCGGCGACGGCTCGGCCAGCCCGATCGGGAACCCCACGGGCAGCGGACAGAATCCGTTGACCACGCCATCGCCGTCGGCGACCTGGAAATGCGGGCTGGCGCCCGGCACCGGGCCGCCTCCGCCCATCGGGGCACCGTAGGGCGCCGTGATGAAGACGTCCGCCGCTGCGTCGCTCGATGCCGGCATGCCGCAGGCTTCCGCGCCGACGTCGGTGGCCAGAGGGAACGCGCCCGGGGTCGCGGCGGTACAGCTCGACAGCGTATCGCCGGTGGCCGTCGGGTCGACCGAGAAGTTCACGGCGTACGCTCCGGCGGGCAGCGGCAGCGCGATGCCGACGGCGGGACTGAGCCCGGTGGAGAATGCGTCGACGTTGCCCGCCACCGGAAATCCGAGGCCGCAGCCTGCCGGGCCCATCGGGATCGTCACCCCTGCCGAGTAGATGTCGCCGTCCGGCGAGAACGGGGTGGCGAAGCACGGCGGCCCGGCGACGACCGGGAACGGTAAGCCGGCCGTGCCCGGCGCGAGCGACGCGCTCTGCGCCAGCGCCGCCGCGGGTGCACACAATGCCACGACCGATGCAGTCGCCAGCGCAACGTTGAAGGACCGGACTCTGTTCATCAATTTCACCTTTTGCTCGGACAACCCTACGGTCGCGGTCCGGGGGTAGTCAATTGGAAACCGTGGACGAGCCGGCGAGAAGATGGACGCGGCAGCTGTCCGCGATGATGACCGCAAGGTCAGCGAGTCCCCCGGCCCCCGGATTGACGCGCGCTGTTCGATCGTATAACTGAATTAGTCGAACGACTAATTCGCTGCCCCGCACCGTCGCGTGGTACCGCAGGGGGGGATGCGCTCATGAATCGATCGGAACACGAGGACGAGTACGGCTTCATCGCGCCGCTGCCCACCAGCCACAACGTGCGCAAGCTGGTGCCCGAGGACTTTCCCACCGGTCCGGTGGTCGGCGAGCGCCTGCCCGACTTCGAGCTCACCGATCACGGTGGTCGTCCCGTCCGGTTCCACTACGACCGCGGCGCCTCGAAGGCCGCCGTGGTGTTCTTCCGCTCTGCCGTCTGGTGACCCCCCTGCATGACGCAGCTCGGTGAGCTGCGCGACGCATACCGGAGGTTCGCCGACGTCGGCATCAAGCTGTACGCGGTGAGCTACGACGACGTCGAAGCGCTGGCGGCGTTCGCCGAGGCCGCCGACATTCCGTTTCCGCTGCTGTCCGATGCCGACTCTGCCCTGATCCGCGAGTTCGGCATCCTCAACACGACCGTGCAGCCGGACGACGTTCCGTTCTACGGCATCCCGAACCCCGGCACGTATCTCGTCGACGAGGACGGCGTGGTCATCGACAAGTTCTTCCCGCGGCACATCGCCAATCGCGAGAGCGCCGACACGATCATCGACAGCGCGCTCGGCGAGATCCTCATGGCGGAAGCGGAGCCGGGTACCAGCGGCGGCGATGACGACATCGCCGTGACCGTGCGACTGCGCGGCGGCGACGGCACGCTCAAGTCGGGCATCCGGCGGCGCGTCGTCGTGCGATTCGAGCTGCCCGACGGGCTACACATCTACGGGGAGCCGGTGCCGGAGGGCATGGTTGCCACCTCGGTCTCGGTTGCCGGACCCGACGGCCTGATCGTCGAGGAACCGGTCTATCCGCCCACCGAGCCGCTGGTGCTCGACGATCTCGGCCCGGAGCTGCAGGTGTGGAGCGGGTGCGTCGACGTCGCGGTGCCCGTGTGGGCCAACTCGCACCTGGTCGACCTGTTCGACACGCTCGAGGGGAAGACCGTCACGCTCGAAGTCACCGTACGCTATCAGGCCTGCAACGACCGCGCGTGTCTGATTCCACGCACCGAGAAGCTCTCGCTGGTGGTGCCGCTCGCCCCGCTCGACGTGCCGGATGTGCCGGGCCTGAACCTCGACGGGCAGCGCGTGACGAGCATGGACTCCGTCGAGTACCTGACGAGACTTCTGCAACGTTTCGGATGAGCCACGCCTGCGGCCGACCCGGCGCCGGCCCCGCCGCCTTGCCTCCGCACGTCGAGTCACTAATGTAGGAGGGCTTTAGCCCCAATCGTACGGAGGATTAGATGAGCACAGCAGCGAAGGCGACGGCCACCGGCAGCGACCGGCCCGCGTACAAGGTGAAGGATCTCGCCCTGGCCGAGCTCGGCCGCAAGGAGATCACGCTGGCCGAGCACGAGATGCCCGGCCTCATGGCGCTGCGCGAGCAGTACGGCGCCGAGAAGCCCCTGGCGGGCGCGCGTGTGATGGGCTCGCTGCACATGACGGTGCAGACCGCGGTGCTTATCGAGACGCTGGTCGACCTGGGCGCCGACGTGCGCTGGGTGTCGTGCAACATCTTCAGCACGCAGGACACCGCGGCCGCGGCCGTCGTGGTGGGTTGTGGCGGCACGCCCGACAGCCCGAAAGGCCCCGCCGTGTTCGCCTGGAAGGGCGAGACGCTGCAGGAGTACTGGTGGTGCACGAACGAGGCGCTGCTGTGGCCCGACGGCAACGGCCCCGACCTCATCGTCGACGACGGCGGTGACGCTACGCTGCTGGTGCACAAGGGGCTCGAATTCGAGAAGGCGGGCAGCATTCCCGCTTTCGACGCCGACAACGACCCCGAAGAGTGGGGCGTGATCCTCGAGCTGCTGCGCACCGTCGAGGGCGAGAACGACGGACAGTGGCAGCGCGTGTCGCCGAACATCCGCGGTGTCAGCGAGGAAACGACCACCGGCGTGCTGCGTCTGTACCAGATGTCCACTGACGGCTCGCTGCTGTTTCCGGCAATCAACGTCAACGACTCGGTCACGAAGAGCAAGTTCGACAACGTGTACGGCTGTCGTCATTCGCTGATCGACGGCATCAACCGTGCGAGCGACGTGATGCTCGGCGGCAAGACCGCCGTGGTGTGCGGCTTCGGCGAGGTCGGCAAGGGCTGCGCCGAGTCGCTGCGTGGGCAGGGCTGCCGCGTGATCGTGACCGAGATCGACCCGATCTGCGCGCTGCAGGCGGCCATGCAGGGCTACGAGGTGGCCACCGTCGAGGACTTCGTCGCCACCGCCGACCTGTTCGTGACGACCACCGGTAACTTCAACATCATCCGCGCCGAGCACATGGCCGCCATGAAGGACAAAGCCATCGTCGGCAACATCGGCCACTTCGACAACGAGATCGACATGGCCGGCCTCGCCAAGATCAAGGGCGTGAAGCGGGTGAACATCAAGCCCCAGTTCGACGAGTGGGTGTTCCCCGACGGCCACTCGGTGCTGATCCTTGCGGAGGGACGCCTCCTCAACCTGGGCTGCGCCACCGGGCATCCCTCGTTCGTGATGAGCGCCTCGTTCGCGAACCAGGTGCTGGCCCAGCTCGAGCTGTGGAAGAACGACAACGGCTACGAGAAGCAGGTGTACATGCTCCCCAAGAAGCTCGACGAGGAGGTCGCGCGCCTTCACCTCGACAAGCTGGGCGTGAAGCTCACGACGCTCACGAAAGAGCAGGCCGATTACCTCGGCATACCCGTGGAGGGGCCGTACAAGGCCGACCACTACCGGTACTGATCGTCAGGTTGCGCCCGGCCCGCGACGGGTCGGGCGTGGCTACAGCGACTGGGTCTGGCCGAGCGTTCGCACCACGCCGGCACGGCGGGTCGTGAGGCGCTCTTCGGTGGCCAGCGCCCACACGCTGCTCGCGATGCCATCGGCCGACAGGCCTGCGGCCTCGAGCTGGCTGGTGCGCGAGGCGTGCTCGTAGGTTCGGTCGGCCGCACCGAGCGCGGCCACGCGGGTGGTGGGAGAGTCGATCTCCAGCTCTCGCGCCAGGTACGCCCCGAAACCGTTCACCACACAGCCGTCCTCGACCGTGACCAGCAGGCGATGGTCGAGCATCAACGTGGCCAGCATCGTGCGATCGTAGGGCTTGAGGAACCGGCAGTTGACCACCGTCGCCTCCAGCCCCTGGGCTGCCAGCTTCTCGGCGGCCTGCAACGCGGGCTCGCACATCACGCCCACGGCGAGGATCGCGCAGCCGCTGCCCTCGCGCAGGATCTCCCAGGTGCCGAGCTCGATCGGTGCCACGTCGGCCGTGGGCTTCGTCGTGCCGCCGGGCACGCTGTCGCGCGGGTAGCGCGTGCAGAACGGGCCGTCGTGCTCCATCGCGCAGCGCAGCAGTCCGACGAGCTCGGTTCCGTCCTTCGGCGCGGTGACCGTCATGTTCGGAATGGTGAGCATGTACGGGATGTCGTACAGGCCCATGTGGGTCTGCCCGTCGTTGCCGACCATTCCCGCGCGGTCCATGGCGAACGTCACCGGCAGATTCTGGATCGCGACGTCGTGCACGATGCTGTCGAAGCCGCGCTGCAGGAACGTGGAGTAGATCGCGACGATCGGGCGGACACCCTGCGTGGCGAGCCCGGCCGCGAACGTGGTCGCGTGTCCTTCGGCGATGCCGACGTCGAAATACCGGTCGGGCCAGCGCTTCTGGAAGATGTTGGTGCCGGTACCCGAGGGCATTGCGGCGGTGATCGCCACGAGCTCGGGATACTCCTCGGCGAGCTCGGTGATCGCGGTCCCGAACACGCTCGTCCACGCCGGCGGCCCGCCCGACGAAGGCAGCAGCTCGCCGGTTTGCGGATCGTAGGGCTTGCGAGCGTGGAACTTCTCGTGGTCGGGCTGCTGAAGCGGGAAGCCCTTGCCCTTCTCGGTGACCACGTGAACGATGCGCGGCCCGTCGAGCGATCGGACCATGTCGAACGTGCGTACGAGCTGCTCGACGTCGTGGCCGTCGATGGGGCCGAAGTAACGGAACCCGAGCTCCTCGAACAGCATGCCGGCCGAGAACAGGTTCTTGACGCTCTCCTCGACGTTCTTCGCGAAGTCGACCATGCCCCTGCCGCCGACGACCTGCGACGCTTTCTCGATCGCGTGCTTGGCGCGCTCGCGCCAGCGGTTGCCGAACGGGCTGGCGATGACGCCGCCGAGATACCTGGACATCGCCCCCACGTTGGGCGCGATGGACATGCCGTTGTCGTTCAGCACCAGCACGATGTCGCGGTCGGAATGGCCGGCATTGTTGAGGCCTTCGTACGACAGGCCGCAGGTCATCGCGCCGTCGCCGAATATGGCGACTACCTTGTAGTCGTCGCCGAGCAGGTCGCGGGCGGTGGCCATGCCGAGCGCCGCCGACACCGCCGTGCCCGCATGGCCGGCGCCGAAGTGATCGTGCTCGCTCTCGTCGCGCCGCAGGAAGCCCGAGATTCCGCCTTCCTGGCGAAGACTCGGCAGCCGGTCGTTGCGGCCCGTGAGGATCTTCCACGGGTAGCCCTGGTGACCGACGTCCCAGACGATCTTGTCCGCGGGCGATTCGAAGCAGTGGGCCAGCGCCACCGTCAGCTCGACCACGCCGAGGCCGGCGCCGATGTGGCCGCCGGTCTTCGAGACGACCTCGATGAGGCGTTCGCGCACTTCCGATGCGAGCGTCGCGAGCTCGTCGTCGGACAGTCCGCGCGTATCCGCGGGGCAGCTGATCTTGTCCAGTATTGACATGGTCCGTGACCCGGAATCGGGTGTTTCGACGGGTGAGTTGACAGCTACCGCAGGTAAAGGTCAAGCACGCAAATTCGCGTGCTTGGCGTGGGCTCACGCGGTGTGCTCCGATGGTCGCGACCGGATATTGCCCGGGCGAGGAGAGGTCGTGGCTCAGTACGCGTGCATCATCCAGTCGGGTCAGGTCGCCGAGGCGAGGCAGGCGGAGCTCTCGGATGGCCTGAAGCGTATCGCCCACGATCTACTGGGCGACGTACCGGACGCGGTGGACGTGAAGTGGATCACCGTGCGCGAAGGCTTCGGCTTCACGGCCGGCCGGCCGAGTCGATCCTCACTCGTGGTGCGTTCGGTTCCGAACGGATATCCCGACGATCGCCGAACCAAGCTCCTGAGCACGATCAGTGACCTGTGGCAGGACGTCACGGGGTGTGGTTCGGACGAGATCGTCGTGACGGCGATGGATGGGCCGCTGCCGCTGTAGGCGCCGTGTCGCCACGAATCACGGAGGAACGCTGATGCCACTGTATCGTTGCATGGTCGCGCCGGGCCTCACGTCGTACGATCAGCGTCTCGCAATCGCCCAGGACATCACCCGCATTCACTGCGATGTTACCGGAGCACCGCCGACGTTCGTGCACACGTTCTTCGCCGAAGACGACGCCGGCGAGCTGCCCGGCGGAACCCGTGCGATGGTGTTCGGCAGCATCAGGTCGGGGCGAACCGACGAGCAGAAGCAGCGCCTGGTGCGAGAGATGACCGAGGCCGTGGCCGCCGCGGCGGGCATCGCAGCCGACGAGGTCGTGCTGGCCACCGTGGATGTTCCGGCGCGCTGGGTCATGGAAGGGGGCGATCTTCTTCCCGAGCCGGGCGAAGAGGCCGCGTGGCTTGTCAGACACGGGTAGAGCCGCGGCGGCGTGCCGGTGCTGCCTCACATGGTGTAGGACGATAGTTGGATGCCGTCGGTACCGGCTCGGCCGGTCGTCGGATCCGCACGGGTAGGTCCTTCGAAACACCCTTGACTAGCCCCTCGCCAGATGGTGGTTTCAGGCTGGCGGCTCGACGCTCCACAGATTGAATACTCAGGTCGGTTCGTCTCGGGGGTCCGTATGCCCAGGCTCGCTCTGCGCTCAAGGAGATTTCTCGTTCGTGCGCTCGCCGTGTTCGTCGCGGTGGGGGTAGCTGCAATGGCGAACATCGCCACGGCTGACATCTACGGTGGCGGCGGTAGCGCCAAGACCGACTGCCTTCTCGTTCTCGACACGCCGGTCAACGACCCGATCACCAAGCCGAAGCGAATCCGTTGCACCGACGGCGACCCACTCTGCGACGATGACGGCGTCGTGAACGGTGTGTGCGTGTTTCCGACGGGGGTCTGTGCGAACAGCTCGTTCGATCCGTCCAGGTGCACGCTCGTGGGCCTGGACCACGGCATGATCGACCACTCCGAGGACAACGGCGACCCGAAGTTCGACACCGAGTTCCAGGCGCTGCAGTCGCGCATCGACAACGACCTCGATCTGCCGAGCTTCATGGTCGAGGAGTGCACGGGCTTCACGAACATCACCGTGGCGGTGAAAGGTCCGTTTCCGGGCAAGGCCTGCAAGCGCGGCAAGAAGAAGATGAAGATTCGATCCGAGTCGACCTCGATGTCCGGCAAGATCTTCAAGGACGTCGACAGCCTGAAGATGATGTGCGAGCCGGCCGAGGGGATGTGCGACGCGCCGACGTACTTCACCGGCACGTTCGACCGCCTCCAGCGTCAAGTATTCGATGTGTCGTGCGCGCTCGGCGGCTGCCACGATTCGGAAGGCGTGGCCGGTGGCTTGCTGCTCGAGGCCGGCACCTCGCACGGTGCGCTCGTCGACGTCGATCCTGCCAACCCCACCGCGCTCGGGGCCGGCTTGAAGCGCGTGACCACCATCGACCCGATGACCGGAGATCCCGACGCGAGCTTCCTGTACCTCAAGATCACCGGCGATCTCGCCGCCGGCATGGCCGAACGCATGCCGCTGGGCGGGAAGAAGCTCTCGAAGGGCTTCCGCGACATCTTCGAGCTGTGGATCCTGGCCGGCGCTCCCGAAACCGGCTGGGTACCCGGCACCGATCAGTAACGACCGCGGCGACAACGACGAGATAGGAGAAGCCGATGGGCGAGAACACGATCATCACCGAGTCCGACCTGCGACACATCCTGCGGCGCACCGGGTTCGGGCCGACGCCGAAGGACTTCAGCAAGGCCGATCACCTGATCGGCCAGACGCGCGGCGTGGCGGCGGACTACGTGCTCGGTCTCAATCGCAAGGTGCTCAAGGCCAAGGGCAAGGAGAACCTGGACGTCCACAACAAGTGGGTGAAGCATCTGCTCAAGGGCAAGACGCCGTTCATCGATAAGACGGTGCTGTTCTGGCACGACCATTTCTCGGTGTCGGCCAACGTGGTCGACATACCCGAAGCGATGACGTTGCACCTGATCAACCACTACACGTACGCGCTCGGCAACTTCAAGGACTACGTCAAGGCGATCAACAAGGACGCCGCGATGATGGTCTTCCTCAACACCGTCGACAACGAGAAGGCCATTCCGAACGAGAACTACCCCCGCGAGCTGTGCGAGCTGTTCACTCTCGGCGTGTTCGACCTCAACGGCGTCGAGAACTACGCGCAGGAAGACATCGTGCAGATCGCGCGCGCGTTCACCGGGTGGCGGGTCGAGGACGACGGCGTGCCATTCCTCAACACGAATCAGCACGACTACGAAATCGACTTCCCCGAGCGCGGGCCGAAGGCGATCTTCGACAACGCGCATGGTTTCCCGCCCGGAGGCGGGTCGTTCACCACCAGCGGCGAGGGCGAGGCCGAGATCGACGTGGTCATCGACCTCATCTTCGACCATCTCGACAGCGACGGCATGAACACCGTGGCACGACGTACGGCGTTCCGGCTGCTCGAGTTCTTCGCCTACGCCAATCCCGACAAGACCATTGTCGACGAGGTCGTGAGTGGCTCGAGCTTCGACAGCTCGTGGAACATCGAGGCGCTCATCCGCGAGATCATGGTCCACGACGCGTTCTTCGAGACGGCGGCGACGCCGCCGTTCGTGGCGACGACGAAGAAGTCGGTGAAGTGGCCGATCGACTACGTCGTCAGCACGATGCGGCTCACCCGGACCAAGGCCAAGGGCAAGTTCCTGATCCTGCGCGGCGGCCAGGAGCTGGAGCTCGTCGACCATCTGGGCAACATGGGGCAGATCATCGGCGATCCGCCGAGCGTGTTCGGCTGGGACTGGGAGGCGGGCTGGATCAGCAGCTCGACGTTGCTCGCCCGCTACACGTTCGCGCGCGACATCATCAACAATCGTGAGTCGGGCGCCTTCAAGCCCAAGAGGCTGATGGATCTGAGCCTTACCGACCCGGGCGAGATCGCGGACGCGGTCACCGATGTGCTGGGCGTGACCGATCAGCTCACATCGATCGAGCGCGACCATCTGATCGACTACCTCACGGACAACGGTGCCAGTCCGGTGCTCGACCTGGGCGACGAGGACGTACTGAACACGAAGCTCCACGGCCTGTTCGCGCTGGTGATGCAGTCGCCGGCCTATCAGCTCCACTAGCGCGGTAAGGAGAGAGAACGATGGCGATAACCCGACGACAGTTCCTCAAGCGCGCAGGTGTGGCGGCCGCCGGCACGGTGATGGCCCCGAGCCTGTTCGGCAGCCCGCTGGTCCGGCGCGCGTTCGCCGACACGATCGGCGATCGCTACCTGGTGATCCTGTTCCTCAACGGCGGTAACGACGGCCTCAACACCGTGATCCCGATCGACGACTCGGCGGGGATGCTCACCGACTACAACCTGGCGCGACTGGGCGGTGGCGGCGGCCTTCGTATCACGCCGGGTCAGGCATCTGTTCCCTCGATCGTGCCGTGCACAGATCCGGGCACGGGCACCGCGCTCGGCTTCCACCCGGGCTTCGCGAGCACGATTCCCATGCTGGGCGGGCTGTCCGAGATGTACGATGCGGGTAACGTCGCCGTGGTACAGGGCACCGGTTACCCCGACTACAGCCTGTCGCACGAATCGTCGCGTATCATCTGGCAGAACGCCAATCCGGCAGGACTGCCCTCGATCGCGTCGACCGGCTGGGCCGGACGCCATCTTGCGCAGGAGTACGGCCCGCTCGATGTGAGGGGCGTGACCATCGACAACTCGATCGCGGGCGAGATGCGCACCACCGGCACCAGCGTGCTTGCGATCAGGCGCCTGAGCCGCTTCGGGTTTCCGCTCGACGACTACGAAGAGCTGGACGAGACGATCTACAAGGATTCGTACTCGGATCTGTATTCGGAGGCGGGCGGCAGCGCGCAACCGCTCACCAGCCTGGTCGGCAGCGCCGGTCAGGCGACCCTGGAGAGCACGGAGAGCTACCCGCCGCTCGACGAGAAGTACGAGAACGAGCGTTCGGCGTTCGACGACGCCTACGGAGCCCTCGGCACCAGCACCGCGCGCGATCTGCGTGAGATCGCGAAGGTCATCTACGGCGTGTCGAGCGGCGAGCCGGGCGTGAACGCGCGCTTCTTTCAGCTCGACAACGGCGGTTACGACACGCACTCCGACCAGGGCGGCGCCGATCCGAACGGCCGCCACTACGAGCTGCATTCCGAGGTGTCGAACGCGGTCGACCTGTTCTTCAAGGACATGAACGACATGGGCGTCGGCTCGAAGGTGACGATGGTCATCTGGAGCGAGTTCAGCCGGCGCATCCCGCAGAACAGCAACGGCACCGACCACGGCTCGCAGGGGCCGATGTTCGTGATCGGCGAGTCCGTCAACGGCGGTGTCTACGGCAATCACCCGAACATCGATCCGCTCGCGCTCGACACCCGCGAGAACACCGTGTACTCGCAGGACGCCATCGACCCGTTCCGCTCCACCGATTTCCGCGACGTGTTCGGCACGTTGCTGAAGCACTGGGTGAACATGAGCGAGGGGGACATCCTGACCAACGTCATGCCGCTCGATATCGGCCCGGCGGCGACCTACTGGACGGTCCAGGATTTCGACATGGGATTCCTGTAGGGAAGCGTGCGGCTCGGCGACTACTGCCGCGGCGAGCCGCGATTCCTTCTCCTGCCCGGAGAGCATCTCGGCCCGGCCGGGCCCGATGACGAGCTGACTGCGTTCCTCGAGCGAGACTGCGGCTGGAGCCGCGAGCGCGTCGAGCTGCTCGGTGCATCGCTCGCGCTGTACTGGAACCGGTCGCGCGATCTCGCCCGCAGCACGCGCACGTGGCCATCTCCGCGTCTGCGCAACGTCGGTGTGGTGGCCGACGGCTCGGCGCTACGACCCTACGCGCAGGTTCTCAACACGAGCACGTCGATGCTCCACGACTGCGATCTCGATCCGGCGCTGTCGTGCCCCGAGCTCGTCGCCTATCTGCTCGTGCTCGGTGACTGGATGTCGATGACCGGCGAGGTCACGCAGGCACCGATGCGCAGCGCCGTCTGGTGGTTCGATGCCGACGACGAGATGTGCCGGAGATTCGGCGAGGCGGCGCGGCGCTCGACGCGGCCCGACGCCGGCATGCTGGCCGCCGTTGCCGACGCGACTACGTGGCTGCGCGAGCTTCGTCACCGCCGCCTGCGGCCGGCCGTCGGCGGTGTGCCCCATCGCGAGATTCCCGGTACCGGTCTTCAGGTACCGGGTGAGCTCGCGGCACGGCCGCCCGAGCTGGTCGAGTCGTGTCGCGGCGCGGCCGTTGCGGCGGTTGAGCAGTACCGCAGCGCGTGGCGAAGCGTGGACCCCGGCCCACTCACCGCGCTCGTGGAGTGGCTCGAACACGCGGCACCGCAGCTCGTGGTGACGACCGAGGTCGACACGATGGTCTGGGACCACGCGGAGCCGACGGCGACAGGTGCGCTGGCCGAAGCGCTCGCCGACGCAGATCCCGTGGCGGTGGAAGCGATCCACCGCGATCTGGAGACGATCGACGCGCGCAGCCGCGCGTTCCTCGACGCACTCTGCGACCGCGACGCGCTGCCCGATCCCGACGCGGGCCTGGAGCAGCGCGGGTATGCATACATGCACGCCGGGAGTCGCGTGATCGCGTACAACCTCCTCGAACGCGGCATGGAACGCCTCGCAGGGCCGCCGTTGCCGTACGAACGCGCGATGCTCGGTGCACGCACGCTGCACGAGTGGGCGCATCTCGCCGGCGAGGCCGGCTGGGTACCAGCCGTCGTCGATGAAGCCGAGCTGACCTCGCGTCGTGGGGCGCTGGCCGATGCGCTGGAGGCTGCGGTTGCGGGCTGCGCCGTGCCGCTTCGCAACCAGGCGAGTGACGATCTGGCCGAGATTGCGGCCGGCAAGCCCGACGGCGAGGCGCTCGCCGATCTGCTGCTCACGCGCCTTCCCGACTACCGCGCGAATCTCATTGCCGGACCGTTCATGACCGAGGCCGAGCGCGAGACGTACGTGCGCCACAACGTGCGCACGCTGCGTTACGAGTATCCGCCGACCAGGCTGTGGCGGATGATCGTGCGCTACCTCTACGAGTACCAGTACCTGCTGCCGCAGGCCGGGCTCACCACGACCAAGCAGGCCTACGCATACTTCATCGCGGTCACGGGTTTCGATGTGGATGTGATCGAGACGGGCGCGCTCGGCGAGGAACGCTTTGATGCCGTGACCGAAGCGCTGTCCAGCGTCTGTGGGGCGTATGCGGTCGATCCCGTGAGGATCACGCTGCCGGGCTCCTAGCCGGGCCAGACCGATCCCCTCGCCGCGACTTCTAACACCCTAAACCGGGGTCGATAGCGGACTCTAAACCGCTGTTTATGACCGGGCCGCGTGGCCCGATGGATCGCTGCGCGCGGCCGCGCGCGAATCCCGCCAAAAGCCCGTGTTTCAAGCACTTTCTGCTGTCTGTCCTGGCGCGCGAGCGATGGCACCACCGTTGCAATTACCAGGACAAGACCATGGCAAACCACACGACAAACTCCCAGCCCACAACGACTTCAAAAGTGATTCGCCGAGTGGCGAACACGATCACCGCCGGCTGGCTCGTCGCCGTCATGATCGCCCCGGCCACCGCGACCTTGGTCCCCTCGCAGCTCATCGGCGATGCCGGCCACTCGACTGCCGCTGTCAGCGAGTCTTCGAGTGCGGTTTCGACGCCTACCGCCACGCTGGTTCCCGGAGCCGCTTCGAAGGACCGCAGCCCCCTGATCTCAGCGGTCGCCGGGATCCAGAACGCGAACTAGGAATATGCGGGCCCTCGACGGGCACACATTTGCTATTAACCGCGTCTCAGCACCGGACGCTCTTGTCAGTCTTTCCATCCCCGTCGAGGTCGAGCAGCACGTAGTCGATGACCCCATCTTCGTTCTCGTCGATACAGTACGAATCGGGTTCGTTGTTACCGCTCGTATCATAGATGAATACGTTCGGAATGCCGTTGTAGGTCATATCGACGCTGATCAGATCGACCTTCTCGTCGCCGCTTAGGTCATGGTGCCACCGATCGCCGAGTCCGTCGCCATCGACGTCGAACTCTATCGTGTCGGGATGGCCGTGACCGATCAGTTCGTACGTGTTCAGTTGCCGCGGTTGCCTTGGCGGCGGCGGCGGACGCTCGTCGAGTAGCTCGCGGATCTCGTCGACGGCCACGGCGAAGTTCAAGCCCTCGCCCTCGGCAACCCACGTATTGATCCCGATCAGCTCTCCGCGCCGATTGAATAGTGGACCACCGGAGTTGCCGGGGTTGATTGGCGTTTGAGTCTGGATGAACGTCGCCTTGAAGTAGGCAAACCTATCGTAGGTCCAGTGGTGGTTCGTTCGAATCTGGCTTACGACTCCAGTTGTGAATGACCAGAACAGGGATTCCGGATGGCCAATGGCATACACGTTGCTGCCAACTTCGATCGAGTCCATCATGCCGAGGCGCGCCGGGGTACGCCAAGGGTCAGGATCCTTGAATTCCACAAGCGCGAGATCCTTTCGCGTGCTGACGGCCACAACCTTGCCTCTCTTGGCGTCTTCTTTGCGGAGCTCGCGATCGTCCGTGGGCTTGAAGAAAACGAGCAGCGTCGGCTGGCCGGCAACTACGTGGTAGTTCGTTACGACCAGATCGTGCTCGACGAGTATTCCGGAACCTCGGGCAAACTCGGTTTGGATCATGGCAACGCGAGTTACATTGTCTTGATAGACGCGTGCGCCCCGTGCTCCGCGAGTTTGGCGCGGCGCGTTTGCGATGAGGGCAGTTCCGTACAAGTCCTGTGATGTTTTTGGGTTTCCAAAACGGGAGGCGACCCCGTCGACCTCATGCCAGCCGGTGCGGGCAGCCGTCAGCCACATACTGGGGTTAACGGAACGTTCACCGGATGCCTGTGTCCCGCCGGTTTGCTCGACGAGACCAGCTAGCAGTTGCTCACTGGCGGGCTTGAGGGTCGCGCAGGCGTGATGCTCGGCCCCCGGCGCGTCCGTTCCATTTGGCGCGGCGGCCGGTGCGCAACCGAACGATCCGACTACGCTGACCGAGAGAGCAACGGCAGAGGCCATCCACTGCGGCTGGCTTCTCGGTTTCGTGATGGACATTCCCCCCTTTCCTGGATCGTGCGGTGCCCGGTCCTTCAGTTGTGTGCGTGCGAAGACATATCGCGAAGCGCTCAGATGCGCGAGAACGAAGCTTGAACGCGGTCGACGCATCGGGTCGCTCGACGAAGGATGGTGCCGAGGCCGCAGCAGTAACGCCAACTAGCGGCCGACCGAAGCCTAGAGCCGAGACGATTCGAAGTCCCTGTCGCGACACCACTGTCCGGAACTTAGGATAACAGCGGACCGGTAGCGTTCGCCGCGCTCGCCCCAGTCGCTCGTTACGATGCCGCAGAGTGGTCGACAGTTGTTAGCCATCACGTACGGAGTTCTCCTCGTGTCGACCTGTGCCGCCGCCGGCTGTTCGGCGTGGACGGCCGCTGTGCCCGTACCGGTCAACGCCGACCGAGGAGTCCGACAATGGCTACAAGTATCGGGCATGAACCAGTCGGCTGCGCTGTTGCCGTCGATGCTCGAACAGCAGCTCGTTCAGCTACCAACTGGTGATCCGGCCGCTTCCGATCGCGCCCGCGAGGCGCTGGCGGCTGCGCTGGGTAATGTGGATCTCTACAAGGTCATGGTCGATCATCTGAGGGCCGGATACCGGTCTGATGCGTATGCGGCCGCGATTGCATGGCGCAGGTCGCCGTTGGGACGAAGGCTGACGCAGCTCGAGGTGCAGGTCGGCGAGCCGGCTCACCTCGCAGACTACGGTCGTTTCAGGACGAGCCTGATGCGCTCACCTCCGTCGCAGCGGCGCCTCACCCTGATTCGCCGGCTCGACCAGGCCAGCCTGCAAACCGATATGGCGGTGGAACATGCGCTCAGCGTACAAGCGATCAACCTGGAGGCCATGAACCAGGCGAGTCCGGCCGCGCAGCGACTCTCGCCGAGCGTCATCGAAGGAGCACTGGAACCGTTGGGGCGCAAAATTCGCCCAGCGCTGAAGGCGGAGGTAGAGACGTTCGGCCTTTACGTCTATCGCGACGTGTCGGAGGCCGAGCTCGAGCTCTACGTCGATTATCTCGAATCGAGACATGGTTCGTACGTCACGCGTGCCGGTGTGCGTGCCGTCTTCGCTGCACTGCAAGCGCTGAATGCTGAGACAGCCCGCATTGTGCGAAGGCGGCCGGGGTCGACTGCACAGCCACATGTGGTCGCGACGCCCGCGCAGACGACGGACATTGATGCGGGTGCGCGACCGGCCGCAGATGGAACGGAGCCGCCGCACTCTGCAACTCGAGACCAGTCTCTCCACGACAGCGCCGCGGGCGCCCACCGCATGGGGCGCGCTCTTGCCGACGCAGGAAACGCGACCGTGGCCGAGCGACTGCTGTTGCGCGCTCTGTTGCTTCGAGAACAGGCGCTAGGCCCGGACCATCCCGAGGTCGGCGACACACTCGATAGCCTGGTGCAGCTGTATCTCGGAAGCTCCCGGTGCTCCGAAGCGAACGCGCTTGCCACGAGATCCCTTGCGATCCGTCAAAACGGCGTCGCCGAGGACAAGCGTGCCTTAGCGCTGAACAACGTGGGGTCGGTCCATCTCTGCTCGGGCGAATACAAGGAGGCGAAGCACTTTCTCCGTCGCGCACTAGGGATGATCGAGGAGCTACCAGATACCGAGCGGTGGAGACTCGAAGGTGCGGTGCGAGTTGGTCTGTGCGACGTCTCGATCCAGCGGGGCGCCCTGCACGAAGCGGAGCAGTGCTTGAATGATGGTCTCGAGAGAGCAGCTGACGAGGCTGCGACCATCGACGCAAGCAGCCACGGGAAACTTCTCCTGAGCCTCGGCGAGCTCTATCGTCTGGAGGAGCGATACGACGAAGCAGCGCGCGCCTACGACGCCGCGGTCGGCTATCTTCGGGCGCAGGTCGAATCAGACCACCGCGACGTGGCCGTGGCCCTGAGGGGGCTTGCGGCCACGCAGGCCGCTCTGGCCAAGCTGGATGCGGCAGAGCGCAACTGCGGCGAAGCCCTCGCGCGCAGCATCAAGGCAAACGATCAGCACCTGACGGCGCTGGTGCTCAAGACTCTTGGCGATGTGTTCTCCCTGCGCGGCGCGTACGAGGATGCCGAGACGACGTACTTGCAGATGGTGTCGATCCTGGAAACGCACTTCCCATCGCACCCCGATCTCGGCGCGGGTCTGGCAACCCTAGGCGAAGCGTACCTTGCCGCCAAGAAATACCCCGAGGCCACCGACGCGCTCATGCGAGCCAGGGACTTCTATCGCGACACCCTCGGCTCTCACCATCCGAACCTGGTCCATCTGTATGCGACGCTGGCAGCGATAAACGCGGCATCCGGGAAGACCGCGCACGCTGTTCGCTGGATGCGCGAGGCGATCTACGTTCACCGCGGTAACTCGTTCGTGTTCGAGGATGCATGGCAAGAAGGCCGATATGAGCAGGGACACCGCTCGCGAGACCTGTACTTCGCGTACGTAGTCTTGCTGAATCTCCTCCGGTTGGAGCACCCGAAACACACCGACCGCGTAGTTGCCGAGACATTCGAAACCGGGCAACTGCGTGCAACCACCGAAGCCTCAGCTGCGTTGACGCAGACCGCAGCCCGATTTGCGCTAGGCGACGAGGGGTCGCAGCGCCTCGCGCATGAAAGACAGGAGACCACGAGACGTTGGGCCGCGATCGATGCCGCGCTGTTCGAAGCGCTCAGCCGCCCGCGCGAGAATCGTTCAGCGGGTGAAGAAGCCGGGCTTCGCCGCGAGCGAGACGCGGCACGCGAGCAATTGCAGCGCATCGACGCCGCCATCGCTCGCGACTTCCCCGACTACGGCGAGCTTGCGCACCCGCAGCCGCTTCCGCTGGCGGAGGCGCAAGCCCTGCTACGAGCTGACGAGGCGCTTCTCGTGTACGCGGTCGAAGAGGAGACCTCGTTTCTGTGGGCCGTCACGCCTACCTCGGCATCACTTCACGATCTGGGCGTGTCGCAGACGGCGTTGGCGCAAATCGTGTCCCGTCTGCGCGATGCTCTGGACCAACCCGACGTCTATCTCTGGCAGCATCTAGCGCCGTACGACGTTGATGCGGCCCACGAGCTGTACCTCGACATACTCGCGCCTGCCGAGGCCGATCTCCGCGACGCGCGTCACGTGATGGTCGTGGCAGATGGTCCGCTGCAGAGTCTTCCGTTCGGTGTACTGGTGACCGACACCCCAGCCGAGCCTGCTGCGAAGCTCGAGGACTACTCTCGGGTCGATTGGCTAGTGAAGCGGCACGCAGTGACGACCTTGCCGTCGGTGGGTGCACTACGCGCGTTGAGACGCCTCGCGAAGGAGTCGTCCGGTCGTGAACCGTTCATCGGCTTCGGCGATCCGTTGCTCGGGACGACGACGGCGGAGTACGGCGGAACTGATGCGTCTACGATATTCGCCGGCGGCGCCGTCGCAGACGTGAATGCGCTTCGAGAGTTTTCACGTCTTCCCGATACGGCGGACGAGATGCGTACTATGGCTCAAAGGCTTGGCGCGCCGGCAGATCGAGTGTACCTCGGTGCTGTCGCAACTGAGCGCACGGTACGGAGCCTCGATCTATCCCGAGCCCGCACCCTTGCGTTCTCGACGCACGCCCTGATAGTCGGCGAGTTCGAGGGGCTGATAGAGCCAGGATTGATCCTCACGCCACCCGTGGCACCGAGTCGGCGAGACGACGGCTTTCTTGCCGCGAGCGAGGTAGCGCAGCTCAATCTGAACGCGGACTGGGTGATACTCTCGGCCTGCAACACGGCGGCCTCAGACGGTACACCGGGCGCGCGTGGACTGTCCGGTTTGGCTCGAGCGTTCTTCTACGCGGGTGCACGCACGCTTCTCGTATCGCATTGGACGGTCGACTCGGAAGCAACTCTTGCGTTGATTACGGAGCTGTTCCACGAACTCGACCGGGCGTCGTCGCCGGGGCGTGCCGAGGCGTTGCGGCGCGCGATGCTAGCTGTGCTGAACGATCGAACGCGTGCCGAGCACTCCCATCCGATGTACTGGGCGCCGTTCGTTGTTGTCGGCGAAGGCGGGACTCCCACTGATTCCGCGGAGCTCGAACGCTAGTCGAGCGCTCTATCGAGGACAGAACGAATCGCGGCACTTGCCCCGGGGCCCGGCCAGTCGACGTTACTTGTCTGAAGTCATGCGCTCATATAGCCAGCCAAGAAGGGGCATCGCGTGCAGCGACTGGTCGCTGCAACTTTTGCTGAGGCGGTACTAGATCTCGAATCGATTCGGGGCCTAGCGATCGCTCGTCCCGAAGGGGGGTACCGTGAGAAACTTTGCGGCCATCGGATTGGCATCGGTTCTTCTGTGTGGGTGTGCGGCCAAGACAACATCCGGCACGGGAGCGTACGGCTCAATGGATTCTGCCGGCTACGAGAATCCTCAGCAGCGAGCGCTCTCATCCAAAGTGAGGACGGGGCAGGCGACTGCGGCGTCGTCTGACTTCGGCTTTGGGTCATCTCTTGTCGACGAGACGGGTGAGTGCGTTGCAGAAGATATACGCTGCGAGCCCCTTGAGAAGCTGGCGAGCTACGACAAGGACGATTGCGAGCTCGCCTGTGGAAGAAAGAAAAAGGCGACCGATCGTTGCTATGACCGCTGCATCACCCGGAACGAGAGTGACCTGTACGCCATGGTCAAGTTCTATTGCTGTGACGTCGACGCCTGCCGCGAACGGCAGGATCGGCAGAAATTCGAGGACACGGTGAATGACGAGCGGCTCAAGCGTAACGACTGCGTGGACAAGTGCGACGACAAGTATGGGAACGCAGGGGCGGACAAGCTGCAAGACTGCTACGACCGATGCAATAGTGTGTGCAACAATGCGGTCTGGGGGCGCTGCAGCAGCATCACTCGTCGGAACTGTTGCGAGAATCTAACTGAGCCGTGGTGCAATGACGAGAACACGCCGCCCTACGGCGAGGAAGCTTGCACGGGAGCGGGAAGGCGAGATGGAAGCCGTGACGGAGTCCTTTGGGAAATGAATCGCATCCCCTGCGCCGAATAGAGATATCAGGACTACCCCGCCCATCGCTACGGTTCGCGAGCCGTAGCGATGGGCGGAGCGACTCCACGCAGTCGGTCGAACATCGACCCGTCCGAATCCTGGAGTTCTCAGTCCGAAACCTTGCGGATCATAAGCATTCCTACGGCGCCAGTACCGGTTTCTATTGGTCTGCGGTACTCGTCCACCAGCTCAACCGAACACCGCGCCGACGGGATCAGCCCCGTGAACTGTCGAATCGCTTCCGGCGACCGGTACAGGAGGTGCCACTGCGAGTACATCTCCATCATGAGCTGATGCGATCGCTGGTGCGGGTTGCGGTGTCCTGACGGATCGAGGAAATTCCCGAGCACGAGCAGCCCACCCGGTTTGACCAGATCGAAGAGACGAGCGGTCAGTGCCTGCGCGCCCGAGCGCGTACTTCCGGGGCGGTGTTCGATGTAGTCGAAGAGGCCGGCGGAGTAGACCAGATCGTACGTGCCCACATCGAGACGATGCCGGCCGTACTTGAGGGGTACCGTCGCCTTGCGCATCCCCTGTGTGTCGCGCTTCGGATCGCAGATTCGCTCTGCCCACGGGCGAGGTGACAGGGTGAGATAGTCGCCGGCCGCAATTCGCAGCGCATTCCCGACAAGATGATGGACGCGGCGATCCTTGATGGTTTGGCGTGTGAACCTGATGGTGTCGATATCATGGTCGACCAAATCGATCTGAACGTTCCGAGAGGGGCACGTGGCGAGGTATTCCCGCACCTCGGCGGCGGGACCTGAAGCCACGTTGAGGACGCGGCCGTGATCCGGAACATCGCGCAAGAGGGATCCGAGAAATCGCATCCGCTCGCGAACGGCTTCAGCGGCGGGTAGCGACTGGTAGACACGATTCTTCAGTACGGCGAAGTTGCTGTCACCTCGATCGGCGTTGTTGTAGATCATCCTCATCAGCTCTTTGTCGCCCGCATAGCCCCGCGGCTTCAGCAGGGCGCGTGCGATGAAGTCGGACTGCATTAGCAGGTCCCGGTGCCATCGATGAGCGTGCAGCGTCGGGACGAGCGCCGGCTCATCAGGCGTGTTGAGAGCGTCGAGCAGCCTATCCGCCTGGCGATGCGCGAGAGACTCGATGGTGGAGTACAGCGACTCATCTGCGAGCGCGTCTCGTCGATCTAGCGAGTTGGCTTCTCGCTCCAGTCTTTTCAGCTCCACGTAGAATCGGTCGAGGAGCCCCGCGAAACTCGTTGCCGTGCTCTTGGGTCGAGCGTTATAGCGCTGGTAGTACGCGCGATTGTTGGCAGAGCCGTTTGTTACTTGAGCGAATTCCATCGTCGTTCCTCCTAGTGGCTATTGTCATACGCCGCAGCGAGCGGCTCGAATGTGTATCCGTTCCCGACGGGTGCCGGACGGCGTCGTATCTGCGGTTCGACGTACGCGAGACCGAACACGACAAGTATCGAAGGCAACAAGAACAGGTCGGCGAGCAGCGCAACGAGCAGCGTGAGCGTCGTACCGAGTCCGAACAGTGAGATCGGGACGAACTCGCTGAGGCCGACTGCCGCGAATCCCGCTCCTAGGCTGAGAGTCGTGAGGATGAGCGCCGGGCCTACGTCTTCGTACGTACGGACCAGCGGGCGGCTACTCGAGAGGTGTCCAAGTACGTGTGCCGTGTCGTCGACCGCCAGGCCAAGTGCGACGCAGCCGACGATGCTCGTTCCGAACGAGAGAGGAATCCCTGCCCAACCGAGCGCTCCGAGGCAGAACACGATGGGTAGGCCGTTGACGATCGTGGCGACCAAGCCGAAGCGCAGTGAGCGCAGCGAAACCGTCATCACGACGGCGATGAGGCCCAGCGCCACTACTAACCCGCTGACCATTCCGCCGGTGATCGCGTCCATCGCCTTCGAGAACTGGAACCAGCTGCCAAGGACCTCGACCCGCACGCCCGGCGCCGCCGCGTCGGCAAACGCGAGTATCCGGCTGCGCAGCGCGAGGACCTCACTCGAGGAGCGGCTGCGCACTCGGGCGACGACGTTCAGCGCCGAGCGGTCGTAGTTGATGTAGTGGCGGTAGTCGTTCGGGTCTCCACCGGCCTCGTAGAGCAGGAGATACTGCGCAGCGTGCTCTCGGGAGGGCAGCACCCGGCGTCCTGAGAGCTCGGGCGTCAGCGCCTCGTCCATGAGCTGCAGGTAGTCGAGGAACGAGATCGTGCGGTCTACGATCGGTGAACGCTCGAGCTCGTGCGTGAGCTCGTTCGCGAATTCCAGGACGGAGGGCTCGAGGACGCCACCCGGCACGTCGCTCGTGACGACGACGTTGATCGGCAAAGTGCCGCTGAGCCGATCGACGATGAACTTGTCGCTTTGGCGGTGGTAGCTATCGGAACGCCAGTAGTTGAGCGGATCGCTGTCGATCTGCAGCTGGGTCAGGCCGGCGACGGCTACAGTGCTCGTCGCGGCGGCGCACAGTAGAACGAGGCGGGGTCGCTGCGCGAACCGGACGCCCAGCGTCGAGAGTCGCACGAGCCACGTATGGCGAGGCTGGGCGATCCGCAGCGCCATGCGGTGGGCGACGGCGGGAAGAAGCACCAGGGTACCGAGAGCGCTGGCACACGTGCCAATGGCGAGCCCCGTTCCGAGCTGACCGATGACGTCTACCGGGATCAGGCGTAGCGACAGGAAACCGGTGATGCTCGAGAGCGCAGAGATGATGGCAGGCCGTGTGATCGTGCGAACGACGGACGTTGCCGGATCTTCGTCGCCGGCAGCACGCTGCAGCAGCCCGACAAAGTAGATGGCGTAGGTTGACGAGATCGCCAGCAGGCTTGCCGGCACGATCGAGGAAACCAGCGTGATGGGCGTTCCCGTGGCCCCCAGCCATGCCAGCGCGATGATCTCGACCCACGCTACCAGTACGACGAGAAGAGCGACCGCTGCCGTGCGACGCATCGCGAGATACATCAGGGAGGCGACCACCAGCAGAGCTGGTCCGGTCAGTACTGATAGATCGCGAAACACGAGACGCATGGACTCGTACTCGGCTGCTGGATACCCGGATACCCAGATACTGTGTCCGAGGCCGTCGGAGGAGGAGTATCCGGATGCCCCGCGGGCGTGGCCCGCGGCGTCGGTCGAAACGAGCTTCATGATCTGGCCGGTGACCTCCGTGTTGAGGTCGTGCTGAGCGTTGCGCACCTCGAGCAGTACCAACAGCCCGAGCACCGAGGTGTCCTCGGAAACGAGGTTCTGGCGGTAGAGGGGATGGTCGCCGACGCGCATGCGGATCTCGTCGAGGCGTTCGTCCAGCGTATCGAAGTCCACCAGGGCGGAAGCATCGAGACCGTCGTCGCTGCCGCGCACGTCCTCGATGGTCGACAGTGCGAGCACTTCCTCGACGCCGTCGATGCCGGCGATGCGCTCGGCCAGCCGGTCGAGCTCGCGAAGATCGGTCGCATCGAAGGGACGGCCCAGGTCCACTGCCAGGACGAGGATTTCGTCGTTCGAGAACTCTTGCTTGATTTCGTGACTGCGCGCTCGCTCGGGATCGTCTTTCAGCAGCAGGTGGTCGAGTGCGGGGCTTATGCGGACCTGCAGGGCGAAGAAGCCGGCGACGAGTGCTGCTACCGCGAAGATCGCCAGGACAGAGCCAGTGTGCCTACGGGTTGTGAGCTCCAGGATTGATGTAAGACGGGTAAGCATTTCAGTCGTTCCGGTGAAGGTAGTTGTCTCTCGTGCACACGGGTCTCTTTCTCTTGGATCGTCGTGCGCGCTCGTTGCTAGAGGGTGAACTGAGCCGGATCGACTCCGCGGTAGCTTCCACAAAGGACGGCTTCGCCCGTGGTGATCTCGCCGATCGCCAGACTGACGAGCGACTGCTCGGTGTCACAATGGGCGCAAAGATCGAGGAGGAGATCGAGGAGCGTTGTCCTCCGCTCATCGCTTCGCTGCGCATTTGGCCTTCCGGCAGTCGCTGTCGTTGTCTCCATCTCTCCAGTCCCTCCGTTCGGTCGTTGACTGGAGAAGAGCAAGGCATGTGCCATGCCCGCCGGCCGGCGAGCCCTGAAAAAAACGCATGAAATTCAGCTATTAGGGGGGCGCTGTCTCAGGCGACGGCGAGACCGGGTCTAACTACTGTTGATAGCGAGGGGTGGACGGAAGTTTAGGGTGAGCCTCCGGGACACGGCGTGCCGTGTCGCCATGAGACAACAGGAAGTGGGTAGCTGGATCTTGAAAGATGCGGCAGCGCGAAGAGGTCAGTCGACCATGCCCAGCCGCTTCATCTTCTTCAGCAAGCCCTGGTAGGTGATCCCGAGCTCTTTGGCCGCTCGCGTCTTGTTGCCGCCTTGCCGTTCGAGCGCCGCCTCGACCTCGGTGCGTTCGAACGCGGCGGTACGCGCACGTAGCTCGCCGCTATCTGCCGCGGACGATGCCGCTTCTGCCGGGGATGGCCCGGCACCCGTCAGTTTCGCCGATAGGTGCGAGACCTCAATCGGCTCGCCCGCGCCGACCATCGTTACGGCTCGCTCGATCTCGTTTTGTAGCTCCCGCACGTTGCCGGGCCAGTCGAAGCGCTTCAGGGCTGCCATGGCGTCGGGGCTCAACGCTCCGGTGCGCTTGCCTTGACGCCTCATTGCCGCGGCGAGCAGCATCGTGGTGACGTCTGCGATGTCTTCGCGACGTTCCCGGAGGGGAGGGATCCGGATGGGAAATGCGGCGATGCGGTAGTACAGGTCGCGCCGAAACCTGTCGCTGTCCGCTTCCGCGAGGAGATCCCGGTTGGTGGCCGAGACGAGTCGGAAGTCGACCTTGCGCGGCTGGCTCTCGCCGACCCTGGTGACCTCGCCTTCCTGCAGGACGCGCAGCAGCTTGGCCTGCATGCCGATGGGCATCTCTCCAATCTCGTCGAGGAACACCGTTCCGGCAGAGGCGACCTCGAACAATCCGCGGCGATCCTCGGTGGCTCCGGTGAATGCTCCGCGCTTGTGACCGAAGAGCTCACTTTCCAGCAACGATTCGGAGACCGCGGCGCAGTTCACTGCCAAGAAGGGGGCGCGGGAGAGCGGGCTCGCCTCGTGCAACGCTCGTGCTACGAGCTCTTTGCCGGTGCCGGTTTCTCCCTCTACCAGCACCGGTATCTTGGACGCGCTCGCCTTCTCGATCAGAGAAAAGACCTCGGTCATTGCCGCGCTACGGCCAATCATCACGCGTGCGGTGTCGCTGGCCTTGAGCGAGGTGGTCTGACCGCCCGCTTCATCGGCAGGGCTATGGCTTCGCCCCGATGTGTCGACGAAGGTGATGGAAGTGGATCCGATGCGGACGATGTCGCCGCCGCTGAGCCTGGTCGGGGCGATCAGGCGGCGGTCGTTCAAGAAGGTTCCGTTCGCGCTGCCGAGATCCCTCAGAACGAAAACGCCGTCACCGTCGACAGCGATGATCGCGTGCTTGCGCGATACGGCGTTTTCGTCGATCGGGACCGTATTGGCGGGGCCGCGACCGATGGTGACCTCGTCGTTGAGCGCCACCTCGCGCGAATCACCGCGACTCGTGTCGACGACCAGTCTAGGGCTACTCACCGTGTTACCTCTTGGCTGAGCGATTCAGCGCGCTCACAAGTGCGGTCTGTCGGCGCACTGTAGGTCGTCAGAGTCATCGAGACAATCAGGTCTGACTCCGCAGAGTTAGCGGGGAGGCGTTAGGGAAGACCCTTACTTCCTGCCACCCAATCGGGGTCTTGACGATGGTGGGGCAGCCATAACAAGATGCGCCCGGTAAAAGTTCCGAAGCCCGCGATGTGACAAGTGTGGCACGATGAGAGCCGCGCCAACGAGCCGGTCGATCGTCCGCGCCACCGAACAGGGGGACCCGTGGCCACACAACCTTCCGGCGAATCGCCTGGCGGGCATACCTGCCTTGCTACACCGAAGTCGAGTGATTTTCTTGCCCGCTCGCATTCACTACTCGTCGTAGTTCTAGTTCTCGCTTGCCTTTGGATAGTCACGGAGTCCTCGCCGTCCGAGGCTGCGTGTAACCTGGTCCAGGGCACCACCCGGACTTTCCTCAGCGCCAAGGGCGCCGTGGACCGCCCGTTTGCCATACCCGGCGACTGGGTCGAGCTGAGCGTGGCGTCGTCGTGCTACGCCGACTCGCCGGGTTTCGTGGAGGCGCCCGACAACTATGTCGTGACGGTGGCGTACAAACCCGAGAACGGGCAGAGCAACGTGATCGTTCTGGCCACCGACTGTGCGGCTGTCGAGTCGGAGCGGCAAAGCTGCGAAGCGCAACCGGCCATCGACTCTGCGACGTGCATCCCGATAAGCACGTCACCTCCGCTCATAGGGCTCCAGATCATTGATTTTCGCCGAATGCGTTTTCGCGCACCGAATGGTGACGCTCTGCTGGCTCCGCCCCTCGACCGCCTCGGGTTCGCCGGTCCAGCGGCGCTGGCGGTAAGCCTGGAGACCGATCCGCTTCCATGTGGTCTGGCTACCGATACGTGCGCTAACCAGGGCGGAGTCGTGGCGTGCGTCGACGAGTTGCGCGCCAACGACGGCGGATGTGGGAGCGCGCTCCACGAGACGTTCGGCAACTTTACGGCTCTCCCTGTAGCGAACAACTTCCAGGCGATCTGCACGACGCCGATGACTTCGTGTACCGGCCTCGAGAACGACATTCGTTTCACGGTCGATACAGACGGCAATGTACTGATCCCCATGGACTGGCGTGGAGTGATCCTCGAACGCAACCAGGTACCCGTGCTGCGATTCTTGCGCGCCAGTACCAGCGTCGAGGCGTTCGCCGGAACGGGCGCGCCGATTGCCATACCTGGACCATCGTTCCTTACCTCGTACGCCCCCGAGGGATCGAAGCTGCCGCCGCTATTCGATCCGCAATCAGATCCGGATGCCGTCGACGAAGTGACCTTCTTCGGATCTGCGGATGCGCCGCAGACTGTGCTCCGCGTTGCGCGGCGGAGCGCCACGTTCGATGAGTGCACCGGTGGTGCCAACGGTGGCCTACCCTGCAACGACACGGCGGAGTGTCCGGGGGGCAGTTGCGATCCCGGGTCCTGCAACGGTGGGGGCAATGACGGGCTCGCCTGCACCGACGATGGCGACTGTCCAGGTGGCGAATGCAGCGTGGGCCTCTTCGATTTCACCGACCGCTTGGTTGCCGACGTCGGGCCGGTGCTGATCAGGATCGGGGCATGCACGGGCGGCAGCAACGCCCAAGGGGTGTGTACGGACGATCTGGACTGCCCGGACGGTGGGCAGTG